>CDZB01078509.1_pt1 | contig 18956 bp, 7 predicted proteins | sample 554961 | NCBI WGS metagenome assembly CDZB01 (sample SAMEA3182106, study PRJEB8094) | gut metagenome | biome: human; feature: gut; material: Stool; isolation source: human stools | place: Canada | collected 2013-02-26
AAAAAATGGCTGAAAAAACAATAATAGGCAAATTCTTCTATTATAATTGAATCTACATCATTTTGTTCTGTGCCGCAGAATATATAAGATGTAGCAAATGCAATAACCGTATGCACGAAAGACATATAGTAAGTGATTAAATCGGCAAAAACTGGAAAAATCAATATATTCTGACATATTCATTTCTTTTTGCATAAATAACTTTAAAAATCATCCTTAATGTAAAAGATTAGGGATGATTTTCGGCTTTTTTTTGTATTTTTGCTATTAAATATTGTATTATAACGACAATAGTAAACGAAACGGATATGGTGACACAAAGTGAAGCAGCCCTGGAGCAGGGACTGATAAAGACACTTCAAGATATGAGTTATGAATATGTCAAGATTGAAGAAGAAACAAATCTTGACCAGAACTTCAAGACTCAACTCGAAAAGCATAATAAGAAAGAACTTGCCCGTCATGGACGTACAAGTTTTACGGATAGTGAATTTGAAAAGATAAAAATTCACTTAGAGGGCGGTACTCGTTTTGAGAAAGCCAAGAAACTGCGAGACCTGTTTCCATTAGAATTGGAAACAGGCGAACGTGTGTGGGTTGAATTTCTCAATCGCCAGCAGTGGTGTCAGAATGAGTTCCAGGTTTCCAACCAGATTACAGTGGAAGGTAGAAAGAAGTGTCGCTATGATGTTACCATACTTATCAATGGTTTGCCTTTGGTTCAAATAGAGCTAAAGAAACGTGGCGTGGAGTTAAAGCAAGCTTACAATCAGATACAGCGCTACCACAAGACTTCGTTTCATGGCTTGTTTGACTACATACAGTTGTTTGTGATTTCAAATGGTGTGAACACTCGTTATTTTGCCAATAATCCTAACAGTGGCTACAAGTTCACGTTCAATTGGACAGATGCCGAGAATGTGCCGTTTAATGATCTCTCCAAGTTTGCATTGTTCTTCTTCGACAAATGTACCTTGGGTAAGATGATAAGCAAGTATATCGTTCTGCATGAGGGAGACAAATGCTTGATGGTATTACGTCCATATCAGTATTATGCTGTAGAGAAAATTCTGGATAGGGTGCAGAACTCTAACAAGAATGGTTATATATGGCATACTACTGGTGCCGGTAAGACATTAACTTCATTCAAAGCGGCTCAACTTGTTTCTGAGATTGATGGTATAGATAAGGTGATGTTTGTCGTTGACCGTCACGATCTTGATACGCAAACACAATCAGAGTATGAGGCTTTTGAACCTGGGGCAGTAGATGGTACAGATAACACATATGAGCTAATCAAGAGATTGAGTGGAAAGTCAAAGATAATCATTACCACCATCCAAAAGTTAAACTGTGCAGTTACTCGTGATGCTTACAACAAGCATTTGCAAGATGTCAAGAACCAGAAGGTAGTGATGATATTCGATGAATGCCACCGCAGTCATTTTGGTGATTGCCATAAGAATATTGTTGGTTTCTTCAAGAACTTACAGATATTTGGCTTTACTGGTACACCGATATTTTCAGAAAATGCCAAAGGAGAACATACCACAGCAGAGGTTTTTGGAGAATGTCTCCATAGGTATCTGATAAAGGATGCCATTGCCGATGAAAACGTGCTTGGTTTCCTTGTGGAATATTATCAAGGTCATGGTGATGTTGACTTGATGGAAGAACAGCGAATGAAGGAGATTGCTCAATTCATCCTCAACAACTTCAACAAGTCAACATACGATGGTGATTTCAATGCTTTGTTTGCCGTCCAGTCTGTGCCTATGCTTTTGAAGTACTATGACATCTTCAAGTCATTACATCCTAAGATAAGGATAGGTGCTGTGTTCACATACGCTGCAAACGAAAGCCAAGATGATGATAACACTGGCATGAACAATGGTTTTGTTGACGACACGGTTACGAGTGACAAGCTGCAAACCATTATGGATGATTATAATAATATGTACGGAACTGCTTTTACAACAGACAATTTCAGTGCATATTATGACGACATAAATCTTCGTATGAAGAAGAAACGTGCTGACATGGAACCGTTGGACTTGCTGCTTGTCGTTGGTATGTTCCTTACTGGCTTTGATGCCAAGAAACTAAATACGTTGTATGTTGACAAGAACCTTGAATATCATGGTTTATTGCAGGCTTTCAGTCGTACGAATCGTGTTCTCAATGAGAAAAAGCGATTCGGAAAAGTTGTCTGCTTCCGTAATTTGAAGGACAATGTTGATAGAGCTATCAAGTTGTTCAGCAATACTGACGCTCCTGAGGCATTGGGATTCGTACTTCGTAAACCATTTGCAGATGTAAAGAAAGATTTGGATGAGTTATGCCAGAACTTTAAAGCGCGTTATCCGGACATGGCTTCCATTGACAAACTTCAGAGTGAGTACGATAAGCGTAATTTTATCCTCGCTTTCCGTGATATTATCAGAAAACATTCTGAGATTCAGGTGTACGAAGAGTGGAATGCCGATGATTCATCCTTGGTAATGACAGAGCAGGAATACAATGATTACCGCTCTAAATATCTTGATATGACGATGGGATTCATACAAGATGATGAGGATGACAAGAACGAAGACAAAGGCAAAGAAGATGAAGGTATGGCGCATGAAGACCCAACAGCAGATATCGACGATATTGATTTCTGTCTGGAGTTGTTGCATAGTGATGTTATTAATGTCGCATATATACTGGAATTGATAGAAGACCTCAATCCTGCAAGCGATGATTATCAGGTGAAACGACAGAATATCATCGACACGATGATAAAAGACCCAGCTATGCGCAATAAGGCTAAACTTATCGACCACTTCATCCGTGACAATGTTGATAATGACCAAGCTGGATTTGTAAAGTCGAAAGCTGATGGCAAGATGGATTTGGAGAGTCGTCTGACAACCTATGTTACTCAGGCACGAGCCCATGCGGTTACTTCATTGGCTACGGAAGTGGGAGTAAGTCAAGATGCACTTATTAAATATGTGCAGGAGTATGATTATTTACATCGGGAAAAGCCAGAAATTTTGCAGAAGGCTATCAAGGAGAAAAAGGGACTGCGTTTCTTGCAGCGTATTCATCTTAAAGAGTCATTGATTTTAAAACTGCGTAAAATTATCGAAACATTCAGTTGGGAATAAAAAAGAAAATAAAAAGAAAAAATATGAGTGAAGAATTACAACAAAAACTGCGTACGCAACTTTGGACAGTAGCCAATACTTTGCGTGGCAATATGTCTGCCAGTGATTTCATGTATTTCACTTTGGGCTTTATCTTTTATAAGTACTTGTCTGAAAAGATAGAAATGTGTATTGATGCTGAACTTGAAGAGGATGGAAGTAACTTTAAGGAAACCTGGGCAAGTAATGAGGAAGAACTGAAGGAGGAGTTGAAGAAGTTTTGCATGAATGAACTCGGTTATTTTATCGAGCCAGAATACCTGTATTCTTCTGTAATAGAGGCTATCAATCGCAAGGAGAACATCCTTCCACAGCTGGAGCGTTCATTGAAGAAAATAGAGGACAGTACCATTGGACACGATAGTGAAGAGGATTTTGGTGGTTTGTTCTCTGATATAGACCTCGCTTCTCCTAAATTGGGAAAGACCGCAGAGGATAAGAACAATTTGATTAGTGAAGTATTGATTGCTCTTGATGGTATCGACTTCGGCTTAAACGAGGCTTCTGATATTGATATTCTCGGCGATGCCTATGAGTATATGATAGGTCAGTTTGCCGCAGGAGCTGGCAAAAAGGCTGGAGAATTCTACACCCCACAGGAAGTTAGTCAGATTCTTGCAGATATAGTTACTACAGGCAAAACACGCTTGAAAAATGTATATGACCCAACTTGTGGTTCAGGTTCATTGCTTCTCCGTACTGCTCGCAATGGTAAAGCTGATTTGATTTATGGTCAAGAGAAGAACCCTACGACATTCAACCTTGCCCGAATGAACATGTTGCTTCATGGAGTTAAGTTTAGTGACTTTGACATAGAGAATGGAGATACTCTTGAAGATGATGCTTTCCCTGAGGAACAGTTTGATGCGGTGGTAGCTAATCCGCCATTCTCTGCAGCCTGGAGTGCTGCGGAGAAATTTAATAATGATGATAGATTTAGCAAGGCTGGTGTCTTGGCTCCAAAGTCTAAGGCTGACTATGCATTCATACTTCACATGATCCATCATCTTAATGAAGGTGGAACGATGGCATGTGTTGCTCCTCATGGTGTTCTTTTCCGTGGTGCATCAGAAGGTAAGATTCGCCGTTTCCTCATTGAGAAGAAGAACTATATTGACGCCATCATCGGTTTGCCTGCCAACATTTTCTATGGTACAAGTATCCCAACTTGTATCATTGTGGTAAAGAAGTGCCGCAAGGATGATGATAATATACTCTTCATAGATGCCAGCAAGGAGTTTGAAAAGATAAAGACACAAAATAAGCTTCGCCCAGAACACATTAAGAAGATAGTTGATACCTATCGTGAGCGCAAGGAAATCGAGAAGTATAGTCATTTGGCAACTTTACAAGAGGTTGCCGACAATGACTATAACCTTAACATTCCTCGTTATGTAGATACGTTCGAGGAAGAAGAGCCTATCGACATTCATGCGGTCATGAAGGAAATCAAGGATTTGGAAGCTAAGCGTGCTGACCTCGACAAGCAGATTGATGTATATCTGAAAGAATTGGGGTTAGTTGAGTAGAATATTAAAAGAATATTGATATGAAGGGCGATGCATTATTGTTAAGTAGAGTTATAGCAGGAGGTAGAGTGCAATTTATCATTCCTGTATATCAGCGTAATTATAGTTGGTTAACCGAGAACTGCAATCAGTTGTTCAACGACTTGGTGGATTTGGTTCATTCTGGCAGACCGACTCATTTCTTTGGTTCTATAGTTACATCTCCAGCAGATGGCTATGGCATCAATCGACTTGTCATTGATGGACAGCAACGCCTTACAACAGTTTCGTTGCTGTTATTGGCAGGCATTCATGCCGTAGAAGATGGTAAACTTGAAGGTGATAAAGGAAGTATAGAAGAGGCGAAAGAGGAATTCTTGATGGCAAAGTTTAGTGGTACAGAAAGAAAAATCAAACTTTTACCCATTGAAAATGATATGGAGGCTTACGATAGAATCTTTGAGCATGATGTAGATAATTATGTGAAAGATTCTAAGATGACCCGTAATTATCAATATTTCTATGAGCGTTTGACCAAAGAACCTCATCAGCTTTCGTTTGATGCTTTATTGAATGCTATTGAACGTTTGCAAATTATATCAATAGAATTGGATGGTAATGACCAACCTCAACTTATTTTTGAAAGTCTTAATTCTACAGGCTTGGATTTGACAGGTGCTGATGAGATTAGAAACTATTTGTTGATGTCTCTTACAGCAGAAGAACAGCAATATTACTTCAAAACATATTGGCAAAAGATAGAGATAGCTACGGAGAACGAACCAACAATGTTTCTTCGTGACTACTTAACTATCAAGCAACAACTCCAACGCCCTGTGAGATTGTCTAACTTATATAGTGCATGGAAGAAGTACATGTTAGGGCATGACCGTAAGGAAGAACTTGCAGAGATGCTTGTTTATGCTCAATATTATCAGCAAGTTACTGAGGGTAAACTCAACTCAAAGAAACTGTCTGACAAAATGCGTCATATTTGCAATATAGAGACTGATGTGGCTAATGTGTTCTTTATCCAGTTTTTGAAATATGCTGATGAAAAGCACCTTACAGAAGATGAAATCTTCAAGGCTATAGGCTTAGTCGAGAATTATATGGCTCGACGTATTGTATGCAATATGCCAGGAAATGCCTTAACTCAGGTTTTCTGCGCTTTGCATAAAGATGTGCTAAAAAGTATGGAAGAGTATGAAAAAGCAGGAATGGAAAATAGCTTTACTTACTCTGATATTTTGACTTATCATATTATGCGCCGTGATGGAAACTATCAGTTGCCAAGAGATACACAGTTTGTCGAAGCTATAGAGAATCGTGATGCTTATCACATGCTCAAACCTTTCCAAATTTTCCTTTTTGAAAGACTTGAAAACTCTGTGCATGGTGAATATAATGATGTGGCATCCGACATGAAGAGTAAGGATGCAACGATTGAGCACATTATGCCACAAACTTTAAATGCAGAGTGGCGTGAAATGCTTGGTGATAATTTTGAGAAAATTCAAGAAAGATATTTGCATACGTTTGCCAATCTGACATTGACAGGTATAAATAGTGAACTAAGTAATAAGGCTTTTGAAATCAAACGTGATGGTCGAACGGTAGATAACATTGTATATCCTGGTTATAAGGATTCAAAATATCGTTTAACAAGAAGCGTTACTGACTGTCAAAAATGGACGGAAGAAGAATTACAAAAGCGTAGTAAAGAGATATGTGAAGCTTTCTTGCGCTTGTATCCTCTGCCAAAAACAGATTTCAAGCCATTGCCAAAACCTGTTGAAGAAGTATCTTTGGACGAAGAATCTTTCTCTCCAACAAATAGAATACTTAGAGGATTCCGTGTGTTTGGACATGAGTATAACGAAACGATATGGAAAGATATGCTTATAAAAATTGTATTATTATTGTCTGAGCGTTATCCTGATATTATCGATTCCCTCTATGATGGAGGTGCATATCTTTGGACTGCTAAACAAGCTGATTTGAACTATTGCACGCAAATAGATACTGATAAGTATCTTTGGACATCTATGGGTAATAAGGGTAAGATAGCCTGTCTCCGCTACTTGTTCGACAAGTGCGATGTTGCAGAGTCTGAACTCATTTTCATTTTGGAACCATCTAACGAATAAAATATATGGAAGAGAATAATGTACCAGATATGCGTCCGACATTCGATGTAATTCGGAATGTGGATGACAAAGGAAAAGAATATTGGAGCTCTCGTGAACTCTGCAATGCGATGGGATATTCGGGGTATTGGAAATTCCAAAATGTAATAGACAAAGCAATTCGTGTTGCAGGTGAAAAGGGTATGAATATTGACGACCATTTCAACCATGTGGTTGAAATGGTCAAGCTTGGTAGTGGCTCTTTCCGAAAGGTCGAAAACTTTCATCTTTCTCGAATGGCTTGTATGATAATAGCTGAGAACGCTGATTCAAGGAAGCCATTAGTGAAGCAAGCAAGAGAATATTTCTCGCAGTCTGTATCTACGACAGAGATTGTGCAGAACTCGTTGGAATCCAATATCTTACTATATAAGACTGCACAAGGTGAGACTCGCATTGAAGTGATCTTCAACAGTGAGACCTTTTGGATGTCACAGAAAAGAATGGCTTCTTTGTTTGGAGTTGATAGGGCAACTATAGCCTATCATATTTCTCAAATTTATGAGTCGGGAGAATTGCAAAGAGAGGCAACTTGTAGAAAAATTCAACAAGTTCAACTTGAAGGTGAGCGTGATGTAGAGCGTGCTCCGTTGTTCTACAACCTTGATGTTATCATAGCTGTGGGGTATCGAGTTAACAGCTATCAAGCAACTCAGTTCCGTATATGGGCAACCTCTGTATTGAAGGAATTTGTTATTAAGGGATATGTGTTAGATGATGAGCGTTTGAAACAAGGTAAGCACTTTGGCAAGGATTACTTTGATGATTTGCTGGAACGCATTCGTGAAATTCGCACATCAGAGCGTAGATACTATCAAAAGATAACTGACATTTACGCTGAGTGTAGTGCTGACTATGATGCAAAAGCTGAGAGTACTAAACTCTTTTATAAGATGGTACAGAATATGATGCACTTGGCTGTTACCAATCATACGGCAGCAGAGATTGTTTATGAACGTGCCGATGCAGAAATGCCACACATGGGCTTGACCACATGGAAAAAAGCACCTAATGGCAGAGTGCAAAAGTCTGATACGATTGTCGCCAAGAACTATCTTTCAGAAGATGAACTGTCTCAGCTCAATACAATAACAACAAGTTTTCTTGACCTTGCCGAATCTCGTGCACGGCGTCATATTATCACAACGATGGATGATTGGAAGCAACGCTTACAACAATTCCTTGCAACTATGGATTATGATGCAAAGAGTAGTGCAGGCAAGGTTACCCAAGAGGAAGCAAGAGATAAGGCTTATTCTGAGTATGAGAAGTTTAAGGTTATTCAAGACCGTTCATATATCTCAGATTTCGACCGATTCAATAATGGCAATGATGATGATACACCATTGCTTCCGTTTGACATCGACCCAAAAGAATAGTAAATACCAGTAGAGGAAAGTATAACAAACAATTAAGGATTTAAAATAATTATGGCAACATATAAAGAACAAAATAAACAGAATGTACCCCATTTGAGATTCTCGGAATTTCATGGGGAATGGGAGAAATGTAAGTTGGGGGATATTGCAGAGTTTTCTACTGCTCGTATAAGTTCCGTAAAATTAGATTGCAAGAATTATGTTTCAACAGAGAATATGCTACAAGACTTTCAAGGTGTTGTAGAGGCTAAGTCTGTCCCTAATGAAACAAATGTCATTTCCTTTACTTGTGGTGACATCCTAATTTCAAATATTCGTCCTTACCTCAAAAAAGTATGGAAAGCAACATTTGACGGTGGGTGTTCTTCTGATGTTTTTGTCTTGCAAGCAACAGATACTGTCGCAAAAGACTATTTGCATTATGCTGTGGCAAATGATAAATTTATCAATTATGTAATGAGTGGAGCAAAGGGCGTGAAAATGCCACGTGGCGATAAAAATCAGATGAGAACTTATCAATTGTCTTTGCCTTCCATTCAAGAGCAATATAAAATTGCAAAATTATTGACTCTTTTAGATGAGCGCATTGCCACCCAAAGCAAGCTGATTGAGGATTTGAAGAAGCTAAAGTCTGCGATTATTGAAATTGAATATACGCCTAATACAAAAACCACTTCGCCTATAGGCGATGTCATTGAGCAGATTTCTAAGCGTAATAAAAACAATGCGATTCAAAACGTTTTGTCGGTTAGCAATCGTCAAGGTTTCATAAAGCAGAGTGATCAATTTGAAAATAGGAATGTTGCAAGCGAAGATACTTCTAACTACAAAATCGTAGAACAGAACGACTTTGTCTTTAATCCTGCACGAATAAACGTTGGTTCTATTGCTCGCCTGACAACTTTTGAAAAGGGCATCGTTAGTCCTATGTATGTTTGCTTCCGAACCCAAGAAAACGTAGCACCTGAATACATTGATTACTTTTTTGAATCGAAGCATTTTTATTGTGAAATACAAAAGAGATTAGAGGGAAGTGTTAGACAATGCTTGTCTTTTGAAGGATTATGTAATATCCCCCTTTCTCTTCCCTCTTTTGAAATACAGCAACGAATAGGAAAGCGCATATTTACATTGGAGCAAAAGATAAAAATGGAAACAGATTTATTAGAACTATTGAACAAGCAAAAGCAGTATCTACTCCGCCAGATGTTTATATAAACATTTGGCGAAGCAGGTGTTGCTTCTGTTTCAATAAACATGAGGCATAAATTTCTTCATTTTCGATTTTATTCTCAAACACCTTAATGGTTCTCACGATATGGCGTTGTTGTTCTTTTGTCGGAATGACAATTTTCATATCAAACCACTCGTCTACATTTATTGAACGCCCATCTCGAATACCATAAGTAACGATAACGAGTGACTTGATAAATTGTCGTGAAGTGAAATAATATGATAGATATCCGTATTCCAATAAGTCTTTAGGGCGCATAATTGTATATGCAGGACTACACACACCTACTATATCTGAAAAGGCAAAGCCTCCTTGGAATGAGCGCAAATGAATTACATAATCACCGTTTCTTACGATTTTATAAGTATTGATGTTGCTCCGTTCAAACTTAATATCTAAGTTCAAATCTTCCCTACTTACCATTCCTCTTTCTTGACTTGCTGAAAGAACGTTTGAAAACTCTAATCGGTTGTTTCGTTCATTGATAATCTCAAAAAGTTGTCTGTACGAATATTCTTTCCCTTGGATTTCAGAGTACAACTTTTCAATAATCGCAGACTTTAGCTTCTTCAAATCCTCAATCAGCTTGCTTTGGGTGGCAATGCGCTCATCTAAAAGAGTCAATAATTTTGCAATTTTATATTGCTCTTGAATGGAAGGCAAAGACAATTGATAAGTTCTCATCTGATTTTTATCGCCACGTGGCATTTTCACGCCCTTTGCTCCACTCATTACATAATTGATAAATTTATCATTTGCCACAGCATAATGCAAATAGTCTTTTGCGACAGTATCTGTTGCTTGCAAGACAAAAACATCAGAAGAACACCCACCGTCAAATGTTGCTTTCCATACTTTTTTGAGGTAAGGACGAATATTTGAAATTAGGATGTCACCACAAGTAAAGGAAATGACATTTGTTTCATTAGGGACAGACTTAGCCTCTACAACACCTTGAAAGTCTTGTAGCATATTCTCTGTTGAAACATAATTCTTGCAATCTAATTTTACGGAACTTATACGAGCAGTAGAAAACTCTGCAATATCCCCCAACTTACATTTCTCCCATTCCCCATGAAATTCCGAGAATCTCAAATGGGGTACATTCTGTTTATTTTGTTCTTTATATGTTGCCATAATTATTTTAAATCCTTAATTGTTTGTTATACTTTCCTCTACTGGTATTTACTATTCTTTTGGGTCGATGTCAAACGGAAGCAATGGTGTATCATCATCATTGCCATTATTGAATCGGTCGAAATCTGAGATATATGAACGGTCTTGAATAACCTTAAACTTCTCATACTCAGAATAAGCCTTATCTCTTGCTTCCTCTTGGGTAACCTTGCCTGCACTACTCTTTGCATCATAATCCATAGTTGCAAGGAATTGTTGTAAGCGTTGCTTCCAATCATCCATCGTTGTGATAATATGACGCCGTGCACGAGATTCGGCAAGGTCAAGAAAACTTGTTGTTATTGTATTGAGCTGAGACAGTTCATCTTCTGAAAGATAGTTCTTGGCGACAATCGTATCAGACTTTTGCACTCTGCCATTAGGTGCTTTTTTCCATGTGGTCAAGCCCATGTGTGGCATTTCTGCATCGGCACGTTCATAAACAATCTCTGCTGCCGTATGATTGGTAACAGCCAAGTGCATCATATTCTGTACCATCTTATAAAAGAGTTTAGTACTCTCAGCTTTTGCATCATAGTCAGCACTACACTCAGCGTAAATGTCAGTTATCTTTTGATAGTATCTACGCTCTGATGTGCGAATTTCACGAATGCGTTCCAGCAAATCATCAAAGTAATCCTTGCCAAAGTGCTTACCTTGTTTCAAACGCTCATCATCTAACACATATCCCTTAATAACAAATTCCTTCAATACAGAGGTTGCCCATATACGGAACTGAGTTGCTTGATAGCTGTTAACTCGATACCCCACAGCTATGATAACATCAAGGTTGTAGAACAACGGAGCACGCTCTACATCACGCTCACCTTCAAGTTGAACTTGTTGAATTTTTCTACAAGTTGCCTCTCTTTGCAATTCTCCCGACTCATAAATTTGAGAAATATGATAGGCTATAGTTGCCCTATCAACTCCAAACAAAGAAGCCATTCTTTTCTGTGACATCCAAAAGGTCTCACTGTTGAAGATCACTTCAATGCGAGTCTCACCTTGTGCAGTCTTATATAGTAAGATATTGGATTCCAACGAGTTCTGCACAATCTCTGTCGTAGATACAGACTGCGAGAAATATTCTCTTGCTTGCTTCACTAATGGCTTCCTTGAATCAGCGTTCTCAGCTATTATCATACAAGCCATTCGAGAAAGATGAAAGTTTTCGACCTTTCGGAAAGAGCCACTACCAAGCTTGACCATTTCAACCACATGGTTGAAATGGTCGTCAATATTCATACCCTTTTCACCTGCAACACGAATTGCTTTGTCTATTACATTTTGGAATTTCCAATACCCCGAATATCCCATCGCATTGCAGAGTTCACGAGAGCTCCAATATTCTTTTCCTTTGTCATCCACATTCCGAATTACATCGAATGTCGGACGCATATCTGGTACATTATTCTCTTCCATATATTTTATTCGTTAGATGGTTCCAAAATGAAAATGAGTTCAGACTCTGCAACATCGCACTTGTCGAACAAGTAGCGGAGACAGGCTATCTTACCCTTATTACCCATAGATGTCCAAAGATACTTATCAGTATCTATTTGCGTGCAATAGTTCAAATCAGCTTGTTTAGCAGTCCAAAGATATGCACCTCCATCATAGAGGGAATCGATAATATCAGGATAACGCTCAGACAATAATAATACAATTTTTATAAGCATATCTTTCCATATCGTTTCGTTATACTCATGTCCAAACACACGGAATCCTCTAAGTATTCTATTTGTTGGAGAGAAAGATTCTTCGTCCAAAGATACTTCTTCAACAGGTTTTGGCAATGGCTTGAAATCTGTTTTTGGCAGAGGATACAAGCGCAAGAAAGCTTCACATATCTCTTTACTACGCTTTTGTAATTCTTCTTCCGTCCATTTTTGACAGTCAGTAACGCTTCTTGTTAAACGATATTTTGAATCCTTATAACCAGGATATACAATGTTATCTACCGTTCGACCATCACGTTTGATTTCAAAAGCCTTATTACTTAGTTCACTATTTATACCTGTCAATGTCAGATTGGCAAACGTATGCAAATATCTTTCTTGAATTTTCTCAAAATTATCACCAAGCATTTCACGCCACTCTGCATTTAAAGTTTGTGGCATAATGTGCTCAATCGTTGCATCCTTACTCTTCATGTCGGATGCCACATCATTATATTCACCATGCACAGAGTTTTCAAGTCTTTCAAAAAGGAAAATTTGGAAAGGTTTGAGCATGTGATAAGCATCACGATTCTCTATAGCTTTGACAAACTGTGTATCTCTTGGCAACTGATAGTTTCCATCACGGCGCATAATATGATAAGTCAAAATATCAGAGTAAGTAAAGCTATTTTCCATTCCTGCTTTTTCATACTCTTCCATACTTTTTAGCACATCTTTATGCAAAGCGCAGAAAACCTGAGTTAAGGCATTTCCTGGCATATTGCATACAATACGTCGAGCCATATAATTCTCGACTAAGCCTATAGCCTTGAAGATTTCATCTTCTGTAAGGTGCTTTTCATCAGCATATTTCAAAAACTGGATAAAGAACACATTAGCCACATCAGTCTCTATATTGCAAATATGACGCATTTTGTCAGACAGTTTCTTTGAGTTGAGTTTACCCTCAGTAACTTGCTGATAATATTGAGCATAAACAAGCATCTCTGCAAGTTCTTCCTTACGGTCATGCCCTAACATGTACTTCTTCCATGCACTATATAAGTTAGACAATCTCACAGGGCGTTGGAGTTGTTGCTTGATAGTTAAGTAGTCACGAAGAAACATTGTTGGTTCGTTCTCCGTAGCTATCTCTATCTTTTGCCAATATGTTTTGAAGTAATATTGCTGTTCTTCTGCTGTAAGAGACATCAACAAATAGTTTCTAATCTCATCAGCACCTGTCAAATCCAAGCCTGTAGAATTAAGACTTTCAAAAATAAGTTGAGGTTGGTCATTACCATCCAATTCTATTGATATAATTTGCAAACGTTCAATAGCATTCAATAAAGCATCAAACGAAAGCTGATGAGGTTCTTTGGTCAAACGCTCATAGAAATATTGATAATTACGGGTCATCTTAGAATCTTTCACATAATTATCTACATCATGCTCAAAGATTCTATCGTAAGCCTCCATATCATTTTCAATGGGTAAAAGTTTGATTTTTCTTTCTGTACCACTAAACTTTGCCATCAAGAATTCCTCTTTCGCCTCTTCTATACTTCCTTTATCACCTTCAAGTTTACCATCTTCTACGGCATGAATGCCTGCCAATAACAGCAACGAAACTGTTGTAAGGCGTTGCTGTCCATCAATGACAAGTCGATTGATGCCATAGCCATCTGCTGGAGATGTAACTATAGAACCAAAGAAATGAGTCGGTCTGCCAGAATGAACCAAATCCACCAAGTCGTTGAACAACTGATTGCAGTTCTCGGTTAACCAACTATAATTACGCTGATATACAGGAATGATAAATTGCACTCTACCTCCTGCTATAACTCTACTTAACAATAATGCATCGCCCTTCATATCAATATTCTTTTAATATTCTACTCAACTAACCCCAATTCTTTCAGATATACATCAATCTGCTTGTCGAGGTCAGCACGCTTAGCTTCCAAATCCTTGATTTCCTTCATGACCGCATGAATGTCGATAGGCTCTTCTTCCTCGAACGTATCTACATAACGAGGAATGTTAAGGTTATAGTCATTGTCGGCAACCTCTTGTAAAGTTGCCAAATGACTATACTTCTCGATTTCCTTGCGCTCACGATAGGTATCAACTATCTTCTTAATGTGTTCTGGGCGAAGCTTATTTTGTGTCTTTATCTTTTCAAACTCCTTGCTGGCATCTATGAAGAGTATATTATCATCATCCTTGCGGCACTTCTTTACCACAATGATACAAGTTGGGATACTTGTACCATAGAAAATGTTGGCAGGCAAACCGATGATGGCGTCAATATAGTTCTTCTTCTCAATGAGGAAACGGCGAATCTTACCTTCTGATGCACCACGGAAAAGAACACCATGAGGAGCAACACATGCCATCGTTCCACCTTCATTAAGATGATGGATCATGTGAAGTATGAATGCATAGTCAGCCTTAGACTTTGGAGCCAAGACACCAGCCTTGCTAAATCTATCATCATTATTAAATTTCTCCGCAGCACTCCAGGCTGCAGAGAATGGCGGATTAGCTACCACCGCATCAAACTGTTCCTCAGGGAAAGCATCATCTTCAAGAGTATCTCCATTCTCTATGTCAAAGTCACTAAACTTAACTCCATGAAGCAACATGTTCATTCGGGCAAGGTTGAATGTCGTAGGGTTCTTCTCTTGACCATAAATCAAATCAGCTTTACCATTGCGAGCAGTACGGAGAAGCAATGAACCTGAACCACAAGTTGGGTCATATACATTTTTCAAGCGTGTTTTGCCTGTAGTAACTATATCTGCAAGAATCTGACTAACTTCCTGTGGGGTGTAGAATTCTCCAGCCTTTTTGCCAGCTCCTGCGGCAAACTGACCTATCATATACTCATAGGCATCGCCGAGAATATCAATATCAGAAGCCTCGTTTAAGCCGAAGTCGATACCATCAAGAGCAATCAATACTTCACTAATCAAATTGTTCTTATCCTCTGCGGTCTTTCCCAATTTAGGAGAAGCGAGGTCTATATCAGAGAACAAACCACCAAAATCCTCTTCACTATCGTGTCCAATGGTACTGTCCTCTATTTTCTTCAATGAACGCTCCAGCTGTGGAAGGATGTTCTCCTTGCGATTGATAGCCTCTATTACAGAAGAATACAGGTATTCTGGCTCGATAAAATAACCGAGTTCATTCATGCAAAACTTCTTCAACTCCTCCTTCAGTTCTTCCTCATTACTTGCCCAGGTTTCCTTAAAGTTACTTCCATCCTCTTCAAGTTCAGCATCAATACACATTTCTATCTTTTCAGACAAGTACTTATAAAAGATAAAGCCCAAAGTGAAATACATGAAATCACTGGCAGACATATTGCCACGCAAAGTATTGGCTACTGTCCAAAGTTGCGTACGCAGTTTTTGTTGTAATTCTTCACTCATATTTTTTCTTTTTATTTTCTTTTTTATTCCCAACTGAATGTTTCGATAATTTTACGCAGTTTTAAAATCAATGACTCTTTAAGATGAATACGCTGCAAGAAACGCAGTCCCTTTTTCTCCTTGATAGCCTTCTGCAAAATTTCTGGCTTTTCCCGATGTAAATAATCATACTCCTGCACATATTTAATAAGTGCATCTTGACTTACTCCCACTTCCGTAGCCAATGAAGTAACCGCATGGGCTCGTGCCTGAGTAACATAGGTTGTCAGACGACTCTCCAAATCCATCTTGCCATCAGCTTTCGACTTTACAAATCCAGCTTGGTCATTATCAACATTGTCACGGATGAAGTGGTCGATAAGTTTAGCCTTATTGCGCATAGCTGGGTCTTTTATCATCGTGTCGATGATATTCTGTCGTTTCACCTGATAATCATCGCTTGCAGGATTGAGGTCTTCTATCAATTCCAGTATATATGCGACATTAATAACATCACTATGCAACAACTCCAGACAGAAATCAATATCGTCGATATCTGCTGTTGGGTCTTCATGCGCCATACCTTCATCTTCTTTGCCTTTGTCTTCGTTCTTGTCATCCTCATCATCTTGTATGAATCCCATCGTCATATCAAGATATTTAGAGCGGTAATCATTGTATTCCTGCTCTGTCATTACCAAGGATGAATCATCGGCATTCCACTCTTCGTACACCTGAATCTCAGAATGTTTTCTGATAATATCACGGAAAGCGAGGATAAAATTACGCTTATCGTACTCACTCTGAAGTTTGTCAATGGAAGCCATGTCCGGATAACGCGCTTTAAAGTTCTGGCATAACTCATCCAAATCTTTCTTTACATCTGCAAATGGTTTACGAAGTACGAATCCCAATGCCTCAGGAGCGTCAGTATTGCTGAACAACTTGATAGCTCTATCAACATTGTCCTTCAAATTACGGAAGCAGACAACTTTTCCGAATCGCTTTTTCTCATTGAGAACACGATTCGTACGACTGAAAGCCTGCAATAAACCATGATATTCAAGGTTCTTGTCAACATACAACGTATTTAGTTTCTTGGCATCAAAGCCAGTAAGGAACATACCAACGACAAGCAGCAAGTCCAACGGTTCCATGTCAGCACGTTTCTTCTTCATACGAAGATTTATGTCGTCATAATATGCACTGAAATTGTCTGTTGTAAAAGCAGTTCCGTACATATTATTATAATCATCCATAATGGTTTGCAGCTTGTCACTCGTAACCGTGTCGTCAACAAAACCATTGTTCATGCCAGTGTTATCATCATCTTGGCTTTCGTTTGCAGCGTATGTGAACACAGCACCTATCCTTATCTTAGGATGTAATGACTTGAAGATGTCATAGTACTTCAAAAGCATAGGCACAGACTGGACGGCAAACAAAGCATTGAAATCACCATCGTATGTTGACTTGTTGAAGTTGTTGAGGATGAATTGAGCAATCTCCTTCATTCGCTGTTCTTCCATCAAGTCAACATCACCATGACCTTGATAATATTCCACAAGGAAACCAAGCACGTTTTCATCGGCAATGGCATCCTTTATCAGATACCTATGGAGACATTCTCCAAAAACCTCTGCTGTGGTATGTTCTCCTTTGGCATTTTCTGAAAATATCGGTGTACCAGTAAAGCCAAATATCTGTAAGTTCTTGAAGAAACCAACAATATTCTTATGGCAATCACCAAAATGACTGCGGTGGCATTCATCGAATATCATCACTACCTTCTGGTTCTTGACATCTTGCAAATGCTTGTTGTAAGCATCACGAGTAACTGCACAGTTTAACTTTTGGATGGTGGTAATGATTATCTTTGACTTTCCACTCAATCTCTTGATTAGCTCATATGTGTTATCTGTACCATCTACTGCCCCAGGTTCAAAAGCCTCATACTCTGATTGTGTTTGCGTATCAAGATCGTGACGGTCAACGACAAACATCACCTTATCTATACCATCAATCTCAGAAACAAGTTGAGCCGCTTTGAATGAAGTTAATGTCTTACCGGCACCAGTAGTATGCCATATATAACCATTCTTGTTAGAGTTCTGCACCCTATCCAGAATTTTCTCTACAGCATAATACTGATATGGACGTAATACCATCAAGCATTTGTCTCCCTCATGCAGAACGATATACTTGCTTATCATCTTACCCAAGGTACATTTGTCGAAGAAGAACAATGCAAACTTGGAGAGATCATTAAACGGCACATTCTCGGCATCTGTCCAATTGAACGTGAACTTGTAGCCACTGTTAGGATTATTGGCAAAATAACGAGTGTTCACACCATTTGAAATCACAAACAACTGTATGTAGTCAAACAAGCCATGAAACGAAGTCTTGTGGTAGCGCTGTATCTGATTGTAAGCTTGCTTTAACTCCACGCCACGTTTCTTTAGCTCTATTTGAACCAAAGGCAAACCATTGATAAGTATGGTAACATCATAGCGACACTTCTTTCTACCTTCCACTGTAATCTGGTTGGAAACCTGGAACTCATTCTGACACCACTGCTGGCGATTGAGAAATTCAACCCACACACGTTCGCCTGTTTCCAATTCTAATGGAAACAGGTCTCGCAGTTTCTTGGCTTTCTCAAAACGAGTACCGCCCTCTAAGTGAATTTTTATCTTTTCAAATTCACTATCCGTAAAACTTGTACGTCCATGACGGGCAAGTTCTTTCTTATTATGCTTTTCGAGTTGAGTCTTGAAGTTCTGGTCAAGATTTGTTTCTTCTTCAATCTTGACATATTCATAACTCATATCTTGAAGTGTCTTTATCAGTCCCTGCTCCAGGGCTGCTTCACTTTGTGTCACCATATCCGTTTCGTTTACTATTGTCGTTATAATACAATATTTAATAGCAAAAATACAAAAAAAAGCCGAAAATCATCCCTAATCTTTTACATTAAGGATGATTTTTAAAGTTATTTATGCAAAAAGAAATGAATATGTCAGAATATATTGATTTTTCCAGTTTTTGCCGATTTAATCACTTACTATATGTCTTTCGTGCATACGGTTATTGCATTTGCTACATCTTATATATTCTGCGGCACAGAACAAAATGATGTAGATTCAATTATAATAGAAGAATTTGCCTATTATTGTTTTTTCAGCCATTTTTT
>CDZB01031259.1_pt1 | contig 18651 bp, 13 predicted proteins | sample 554961 | NCBI WGS metagenome assembly CDZB01 (sample SAMEA3182106, study PRJEB8094) | gut metagenome | biome: human; feature: gut; material: Stool; isolation source: human stools | place: Canada | collected 2013-02-26
ACCGTGACCACTATACTAACAAATAAAACAGCATAAGCTATGGCAAGAACAAAAGAAACGAAAATGTTTCCTGAACAGCAGGAGAAAATGACACAGGAGGTGATGGCTTCGCTTCAACCATCCACTTATGGTAAAGACTATGCCCAAAAACATAGCTCTTTCTTTGAAGAGGTGGAGAACTCCGATTTAGAAGTTGTGACAGAGGATGTGGCTACAACAACCTCCAACATGAAGGACGAGCTGACGAACGAGGTTCAATCGCCACCGAATCCGCAGAAGCGCATCAGTGGCAAGCAGCGCAAGGCGACATTGGAGGAGTATCAGCAGACCTTCCTCCAGGTTCCAAGGATTGACGACCGCAAGCCAGTCTTCGTCAGTTCCGATGTACGAGACCGTCTTGACCGTGTCGTCCGCATCCTCGGAGGGAGACGCATGAGCGTATCGGGCATCATCGAGAACATCGTGCGCCACCACCTAAGCCTTTATGAAGAGGACTTCGAGGCTTGGCGCAAATTGTGAGAATTAAGGTCTGCGACCTTGGACGTGGATAGCTGAAAGGCTGTAGTTCCAACTAACGTGTTCTGAGAGGGAGCGAGGTTATGTTTTGGGAACCCCAAAACGCCTCGCTCCACCATGAGGGCGGAGGAATTTTGCTCCCAACGGTCGCAGAAAGTGAGTGTACCAACTGTAATCAGTATATAGAATGACAAGCATATATGAACAGGACAAGAAAAAGGGCGGAAGACCGCCCACAGGCAGGGTTCGCAAGCTGTCGAAGTCTGTCACGGTGAAGTTCTCGAAGCCAAGCTATGAGGCTTTGAGACTGAGGGCGAAGAAAGCCAACCGCAAGTTGGCGGAGTATATCCGAGAGTCCGCCTTGAATGGCGAGGTGGTGAGCGGACACAACACAGAGACGGTTGCCATTGCCAAGAACCTCATCGGTATGGCTAACAATCTCAACCAACTTACCAAGCTGTCGCATCAGAGAGGTTTCCACGAAACCCATGCGTATGTGGTGGACTTGTTGAGGAAGTTGAAAGCCATCCTTGGCGAGTATCGCCAAGCAAGTCCAAAATCGAAGCCATGCGGAATGAGCAGAAAGGAGGATACCACATGATAGGCAAGCTAAAGAAAGGCAGCTCATTTGGTGGTTGCATTCGTTATGTTACAGGTAAGGACGAGGCGAAAATCATTGCCTCGGATGGAGTGTTACTCGGCACGAATGCCGAGATGGCTCAAAGTTTTGAACTACAGAGGCAGCTAAATCCAAGGATTAAGAAGCCTGTGGGACACATTGCATTGAGCTTCAAGCCCGAGGACAAGCCACGTTTGACGGATGAATTCATGGCTAAGATAGCCCTTGAATACATGCAGATGATGGGGATAAAAGATACTCAATTCATTATCGTAAGGCATCACAACACAGACAATCCACATTGTCATATCGTGTATAACCGCATCAATAACGAGGGCAAACCCATATCAGACACCCACGATTACAGGCGTAATGAGCAGGTGACCAAGGCTCTAAAATCCAAGTATGGACTGACCTACGGAACGGACAAGAGCAATACTAATACTCGCAAGTTACGCAATGCTGAGCGTGCCAAATACGAGATTCACAATGCTGTAAAGAGCGCATTAAGAATGGCAGGTAGTTGGCAGAAGTTCAAGAATGAACTTGCAAAACGAGGTGTTCACTTAGAGTTTGTCTATATGGATAAGGAGCAAACCAAGGTTCAAGGAATCCGTTTCTACAAGGATGGATATAGCTTCAAGGGTACGCAGATTAGCCGAGAATACAACTTTGGCAAGTTGGATGCGAGATTTGAGGGAACGGAGAACCTTTTATCAGCAAGAGCCAGCTCTGCTCAGCAATATGAGCATGGCTGGCGCAAGAATGAGCAGGTGCCATCCATATCGGAGAGCAGCCAGGACCCTTGGGACGGTATTTCTTCCATTGGGCTTTTTGCTTCTGCCAACGTACAGACCTTTGAGCCATTCCCAGAGGATGAATCAGTCAAGAAGAAAAAGAAGAAACGCAGAAGAGGCTTTAGCCTTTGATGCAAGTTACAAACCATTCAAACAACAAAAGAAATATGAAGGAAGAACTATTGGAAGCCATCTACGGCACAGTTGAGAGATTGGAGCAGAAAGTCGATGAACTTTCTGCCTCACCAAAGAATACAGAGGCGGAAAGCACTCCAGACTCTGTAAGTGTTAATATAAGCAAGCTTGAAAAAGCAATCCTTGCTATGGCTGTAAAAGAAGGGGAGTCTATTGACAAATTGGCAAGATTAAGAGAGGCTATCTGCATCTTTACCGACCTTACCAAGAAAGAAGCAAGTAATGGAGAACAGCGAAGCAAACTCTTGTTTGATGCAATTAATCAGGTGAAACAAGAGCTGAATGCCACATCAAAAAATGTGCAGGACAAACTTCACGCAATGGGTAATACACCTCTGAAGAAAGTTGTGACTCATCGCTTCGAGCCAACTTCAAAGTATGTTCTTCTTTTCATTGGTGGCTTGGCTCTATCTCTTGTTCTCTCCATTTGGGGCAATCTCACCCAATGGCGAGAGCGCCAAGATTGGGAGGAGGCAGATTTGAAGTATCGGGCTTTGAAGATGGTGCTTCCATCCGACGACCCCAATGTTCGATACATCGAAAAGAATTTTTCTGTATGCCCAAATAAAGAAGTTATTGAGAAAGTGAGAACTCGTGTAAATATTTACGAGAACTCAATTCGCTACCATAACGAAATGATACAGATGGCAGCAATTAAAGATAGCATTGCTAATAGCCTATTTAAAGAGGCGAATGAAATTAAAAAGAAAATTAATCAGAAATAATAGACAACGACCATCTGGCACAAGCGCATTCTTCGCTTCGAATCGGGTAGGAGGTAAATGCTAATCATAAAAGGCAGTTGCTTCCTATTTTCACATTTACCGACTTCCCACGCCAGGCTTATTAGGGACTTGCCCCATTAGATAAACTCATGCCGAGCATACCAACAAAAAAACCGTGGGTAATCATAGGCTTATCCACGGATTTTTATTTAAATGGAGAAAATAGTATAAATCTTCATTATTGGGAAAACTATACTGAACAAAATGCAAATAAACTGCATTAAACTATAACAGTGATAGCATGACACAGTTTAGCTTACACTCTCAGAAAGTGTAGATATATCTATTTCCATTGGCTTTAATTCGTCAAAAGTATGATTCACAGAGTCTAAAAATACGATTCTTTTGACATCAAACATTTTGCAATTATCAACAAAGGATTTTCTTCTCCATAAACATGGTATAGCTTTGCGAGTATTTGTATCATCAAACCCTTTATGGCATTTAACCAAAACATGGTCAGCCATAGGAGTTACTGTAAACAGACCTTTCCATTCAGAGTATCTTGCTGACATTTGTTCTATTAGAGTATTAAGCGATAATGCTATGACTCTTTCACCAGCACCAGCTTGTTCTGGCTTATTTGTGACAGGTTCTGTTGATGCAAAATTATTATTGTCTTGCTTTATGGCTAAACTGAAAACGATAGATGCAAATTCTGTAAGGTCTTCTTTATCTGCAACAGTAACACCTGTATTGTTGCGCTTCTGTCCTGAGATTTCAACTATCATACACCCACCAAAAGAAGCTTCCAGTGTAAAGTATCTTGTTTGATGATATTTTTTATCAACAACAATTATTCCAGCCTTTGCACTTGATAAGGTAAACGGCTCTGGGAACCGAATTATTATCATATGCTTATCTTGATAGCTTTTGAAATCAGTACCAGAAATCGTCATCTTTTTCCATTTTATGATATTCTTGCTGTCATCGGCAAAGTTCATGAAAGTTGAGACGTTTTCCAATTCTGTCAATGGTATATTTCCAGTGTTGAATGCATTCAGAACTTTTGGAACAATGTCAAATGCTAAAGCATAGTTAGCCCTTTGTCCCTCTAATGGGTCTTTTTTCTTAAAAGGATTCCACATAGTCATTATCGTTTAGTTGCTCTGGGCAGGAATCGATATTTGCGAAAAATGTGTACTATCATCCCATTGAGGAATCTCAGTTATGTTAATATCAGGTAAGAGAAAATCCTCTTTGTTAGGATGTTCAGCCAATATTGCCTCGTCACTTATCGTAAGTCTTGAACGTATCTTTTTGAAGAATTTTACTTCGGCATATTCTATGCGGTTGTCTGCTTCAATTGCCTTGATGGCAAGTGACAATATTAGTAACTGTTCTGTTTCATTCAAATCCACAGAATTTAGTTCTTTAAGATAAGATTGCAAGAACATTCCACCTTGCTCATTGATTTCTGTAATCCATGAGTTGAGGTACTTCTCTGAATCAACATCGTGGAAGATGTTGTCTTTTGCGCACAAATCTTTAACCATATCTACTTCCTCTGTAGCAATATCTCCATCACAAGCGATGCAACAGAAAATGGTTTTCAAGTATAATTCTTCTTTTGTCATAACAGTAATTATTTAAACGTTAAAACCTATACGAGGTCTGTCATCGGACTTCTTCATTTCTTCGCCATTCATCATAGCTCGAATGCGCTCGTATTTGCGTAATTCATTGTTGCTAAGTGAAGGAGCAGTGTTTGTAATTGCAACTTTCAATAGCTCCATTGTTATTTTGCTATGTTGGCGAAGTGCATTTCGTGACGCATCATTGACTATCAGTTGTATATCAGCTGAGACATAACCTTGGGTCATATCAGCTAATTGATGATAGTCTAATCCAAAATCGTAAGGGCGTTTTTTCAAGTACAACCTGAACAATGCTATTCGAGCTTCTATGTCAGGCACACCAATGTAATACTTTTTATCCAAACGTCCCGCACGCAAAATCGCAGGGTCAATCATGTTTGGATAGTTGGTTGCCCCAATAATGAATATGCCTTTTTCTCCAGTTCTATCCATTTGAGCCAACATCTCATTCACTGCACTTCTTGACATTTCATGCACGTTCCCATCATCTCGATTAGGGACAAGTTCATTCATCTCGTCAATGAAAATCACGGTTGGTGCGTTCTCTTCAGCCTCTTTAAACATCTTGGCAATATTCTCTTGTGTAGCATTAACATAACGGCTCTTTAGAGTAGCTGGCGTGATGCACATAAAGTTGAATCCGACCTCTTCTGCAAAGTGTTTTGCAAAAAATGTCTTTCCACAACCAGGAGGACCATACAGCAACATCCCATTTGGAATAGTTACACCATAACGATGGTATTCTTCGGGATTGTGGAGAGGTTCGATAACTTCTTCACGCATTTGTTGTTTCAACTCTTCCATTCCAGCAACTGCAGCAAAGCCTTCACCTTTCTTTTTAATTTCTGAGGACTTAGGTGCGTCCTTTGATTGTTGTTGTGAGAGAATTTTACGTTTAGTCGATTGACGTTCTATCTTTACTTCTCCGTCAATAGCCCTTATAAACTCATCTGCACTTTGAAATCTATCCTCTGCATCATAGCTTAAAGATTTTGCTATCACATTTAGCAGTTGGTCGTCAAGTTCATACTTGTCCTCTTTTGCTAATTCAAGTTCTTTGTCTCGTTCTGCTAAGATGGAGTCAATAACATCCTGTCCACGTTTTCTCGAAACATCTACAAACCAAGGCAATTCACCATAAAGCAAGTGATACATCATGACCCCAACGGAATAGAGGTCTGTCTGGACAGAGCATACTCCAGAAAAACGTTCTGGCGCAAGATAGAATGGATTTAATTCATCCAAGTCTGGCTTGGCTGGTGACTGGTTCAAGAATCTTGCATATCCAAAATCTATAAGTTTCAAATCCTGTAATTCTCCAACGAGATTAAGTAAAACGTTTTGTGTCGTCACCTCATTATGGATAACAGGAATTGGCTGTGAATGCAGAAATGACAATGCAGACAATACCGCCTTTGCTATTGTTTTTATCTCATAAACGCTGATTTCATCATCACGGATAATTCTCTGCGACAAGGTTTCTCCACTTATAAACTCGGTTACGAACCAAGCATATTGACTTCCGTTCATCATCATATTGCCGGAATCTATAAACTGGCAAAGATTGTGATGATGCAACAACTTGGAAATCTCCACTTCTATAACTCGACCATTATCATCAATCTGATTACGATTGAGTTTTGAGTAATTGATAAGTTTCAAGAAGCGGGTCTTGCCACTTGCATCTTTCACACGATAGGTTTCCGCATAAGACCCTTGCTTATGCGGAAACACCACTGTGTATGAATCTATTTTATCGTTTTTCTTGAAATGCATAAAATATATTTATTATTTCAACTTTCCACCAGCACCTTCTGCTTCATCCTTAGGCATAAGCCCTAATAATTCTGCTGCAATTTGTCGAAGTCCTTCCGTAGTAGGATTATTGTTGATTTGATCCATGCCTCGGTTTACAAGTTGTCGAGCACGTGATGAGTCCTTCCAATGCATTGATGCAAAGCGTTCGTTACAGTATCGGATAATACCCATGCATTGGTAAAGCATTGTGAGTTGGAAGAAAAGACTATTTATCTGTTCCAAGACTTCACGACCTACTTGTACATTCTTTGTGCGAATGGCATTGTCTGTTTGTGTGCGCAGTTGATTAACTAACTGAGCTGACTTTTCATTACCCAAATCATTTTGAGCTTTTTCGAGCTTGTCAAACTCCTCCCGCAACTCCTTTTCAAGACGTTGCCACTCTGTGCCAGCATCAAGTTTTTCTATTTTTCTTAGCAATTCACGCAAATGGTTGAGTACCTCTTTCTTCTCTGTTGTATTCTCGTTGTCTGTGCGTATAGTTGCAAGTTCATTCTGCAAATCATTTACATCTATACCGCTTTCGGACAAAGTTTCCATACCGCTTTCCGCTTCTGCAAAGCCTTTGCTAATTTCTTCATTTGCATCCTCCATTGTATGCTTCTTGCTTGTATCAAGGACTTTCTCAACAGTGAAGTCCGTAGCGAGGAAATGGACTTCAAGTTTCATCTGCTCAGAAGAGTCCACCTTCAGCGTAACATCAACAAGGCTATCTGCAGGTATAAGGGTATCAACATCATCACCTGTAATGACAACATCTGCGACATGCTCATAGAGAGAAGCTGATTTACCTTCTGCCTCCGCGAAATCATCAACTTGATGAATTGGCACAATCAACACATCGCTTGAAAGACCTGGACGCAGTTGATTGGTAGTTCTCAAGTCATTGATAACACCCGTTGCTGGCAACGGCTTATTTTTTTCCAATCCCTTTGCCATACGGAATACGCCGCGCTTCTTATCCTCGTTCCAAGTGGCAATACCTATATTATAAGGTAATGGTGCAGCTCCTACAACTGAGCCTTGAATTATCGTGATTTCATTAGGGAAACAAGGTAGGGAATTGCCTTTGCCATCATAGCATGATATATTAAACGAATTTGCCTTGCCCTCTAACAGGTTTAATTCTACTACATCACCATTAGAATTAATCTCTATCTTTCCGCTCGCCCATGCCTTGTCTCCTCTTACAAACTCAACTAAAACCTTATTGAAAGCCGAACCATCAGTGAGACAAACAGGTACATATTCTGTCATTTCAACTGTGGTTGACTCATAGCTGACATCAAGTTTAACTGTTCCGACTTTGATTTCATCATCTGAAACCTCAGCGTCCAATGTTGAAGCATAGAGGGCTGCACCAGTTGCAACAGCCGTCATAGGGTCTATGCTTGTGTCAACATTCTGAGTAACCTGTTCTCTCAACATTTGACGGATGAGAGGACTATGCGTCGGACCGCCAACAAGAATCAGTTTCGTTATTTGTGAACCATTGAGATTGTTACGCTGAATAAGGTTCTTGCAGATGTCCACTGCCTTTTGAAAATACGGACGCATCATGTCAAATGCTTGTGCCTGAGTCAAAGTCAAGTCAAGTTCAATCTCCTCACCATCTTCATCTTCACCAAGATCACCCAAGTTGGAGATTATATCCTCATGGTCCTTGAAGGAAAGTTGATTCTTCGCATCTTCAGCGTATGTTTTCATTGCATCACGAAGAACTTCCTTCTTTTCCTCATCCTGCAAATAACCATCTATTGCATAATTCTCTTGCAAGTATGGTATAATAATGTTGTCAACAATGGCATAGTCCAAGTTTTTTCCCCCAAGATAGTTGTCGCCCTCTGTGTCGAAAACTTGCATTATGCCGTCTTCAACTTTTAGTAGAGCAGCGTCAAAGGTTCCGCCACCGAAGTCAAAGACCATCCATGTTCCGTTTTTCTCATCGGAAGAAACTCCATATGCCATTGATGCCGCAATAGGCTCCTGAAGTAGCTCACAATGCTTAAAACCTGCCATCTTTGCAGCTTCCATTGTGGCAGTCTTTTGATTGACCGTAAACTTTGCTGGAACAGTAATAACTATCGAGCTAAATGTTTCGTCAGTAACAAAAGATTTCAGAGTCTTCAACACTTCCGCAGACAACTCCTCAGAAAAAAAACTCTTGTTCAAGTTTGCGCATGGATATTGAGTGTCGGTTGCCATCGTACGCTTGAACTCAACATATGTATTTGAGGCTCCTTTGTGCCATGACTTTGTAGCACGACGCTTGTCTTGCTTCATCGTATTATAGGCACTGTCACCAGCTTTTATCGAGCCTTTCTTATTTACAGATATACATGAAGGCATCGTATCCTTCAATACATCTGTTTTGATTACGACAGGTTCTCCTTTTTCCATGCGGCAGATAGCGGAATTTGTTGTTCCGAGATCTATGCCATAGTCTATTTTATTCCTTGCCATGATATTTTGTTTTTTAGATGTTTTGGCTTACGGTTATTTGAGCAGCTTGTATCATTTGCCCGTTATAGTTTATTTGTGGTTTTGTTATGCCGGTGATGATTTGCTTTCCTTCCTCCAAATCTTCATCAACAACGAAATTGGCGATAACTTTCATGCCTTCATTATATGGTTTTCCAAGCATATCAACAATCTCATAACCATTGGCTTTGAAATTGTCTTTTATACGCTCCACGGCTTTAGCCAACTGCTTATAACCCTTGATTGAGGAATCCATGCGCGACATATTCAACTCTATTCTTACAATTTCGTCGGCAACTTTTAAGGCGAGTGAATGGTCTGGTTTACCATTACCCTCAGTTTTCGGAGCATTAGCAATTTGCCTGTCAAACAGTTCCAACAGTTTATCGTCAAGTTTTATTGATTCTTCTTGCATTTTTTCTTGTGCAATTTGCAACGCATCCTGCGCCTTACGCACTTCATCAATAGAAGTATTACCCGATTTTATGCGTTTTGCCAATCGGGAAGTTACTCCCACTATGGTAACTAACAACAGTATAGCCATGATGCAAACCAACAGAGTACGGCTTTGCAAGGTCTCTTGGTTTGCCTGTACGTTACTATTGGTCTTGTCTATCATGCCATTCACATTCTTACGATCGGCAGATTGAGTTTCTGTCAATTGTTTGCAAGTATTGCGCAAACTGTCTATAACTACACTCTGGCTATTGGTCTCACTTTTGAGAGATTGTATTATTTTGTCGCTCTCTTTCTGCTTATCCTTCAATCTGCATAAATCATTTGCAGTACGTGACTGCTGACTCTGCAAGGTGACACACTTTTCCTCCAATGATTTAATCTTATCATTGTCAGACGATGACTTAGCTGTAGTCAACTGAAAACTTAACACAGATAGTAATATGATAATAAATATTCTCTTCATCATTATTTGTATTTGTTTTTTATACATGAAATGAAGCCATCAAGACTTTTTCTTATAAATTTGTTTATCAATGTGTGATTTTTAAGTTTCTCAACAAGTTTAGGTGAATATTTATAGTAGGTCTTTATAAACCATTTGCCCCAATTCCTTTGAGCGAGATACAAATCTCTAAAATGCCTTAATATCTGAACTTGAGGGTGTTCATAGTCACCGTAAGCCATAGTTGCAATGTAACAAGCGCCGTCGTCGCTTGGATTCAGACGTCTATTCATGCTTACTAATGTTGAATTATTGCTATTGTAATATTGACTGGTCTTCGTATCCATGTCAATGTTTCCTATGATTCCCATAGCTGAAATGGCTGCAGAAATGACAGGTTTTAATCTATCAGCATTGCCAAGCGATAATGTCTGTTGCATGTTGATAATTTCAACAATAGCATTAACTGCTGCAGAAACCACAGCGGATGTCACTTTGATGTACAAATCATCAGAGGATCCCAATTTCTCTTTCATCCTATTTATATAAGGCATGCTTTTTTCAACTAATCCCTGAACATCAGAAATAGAATGACCTAATCCAAATATTATTGAATATTTATCATGACCTCCTTCACTTCGAAGTTGCTTAACAATATTCATTAGAAATGTAATTTCATTTCTAACAGCATATTCTGGTCCAACTTTTTCAAGTGTATCTACATTTTCTTTACATCTATTTTTTACCAAGTTTCCAACAGCAACAGACAGAGCATACTTTTGAAGAATCATTGCATTATGTGGGGCATCATCATCATTTGTATTATTATAGTAGTCGATTCCGCACTGAAGAATTTCTTGAGCTAACTTATCTGCTATCACCTCATATTGTATATCAGATACAGAAAGTAACCTCCTCAAATCAGAAAGCATGTCTTTTGTACTTCTCATCAGAGTTCTTCCTGCTTCCAACCTTGCAGTAGCTCCTTTACCCTTTGATTTATGTGCAACGTCAATAGCGTCTTGAATGTGGCTTATGATAGGTTTTACAGCTTTATCTTTGATGTAATCTTTCCATATCGCATTTGTTATAAAAGACAACAGTTTATTTGTCCCAATCTCATCACACAATACATCAATGAAAGAGAATGTCAGGTCAGAAACGTTAAAGTTCCCTCCCATCCCTACTACAGCAGCAACCAATTGATTTATATACTGCGTGTTGCTGTACAGAGTTTCAGCTAAAGAAATGGCTTCAGCATATTTACCGCACATCAAGGCACACACTATAAGATTCTGCAAAGACGATGCACATTCTCTTTTTTGCCAAATTTCCTCAGCTTTATCTATTTCACCTGCGAAAAGATGATTAAAAGCCACTTCATCTAATGGAGTCGTTTTCACAAACCAAAATTGAGCATACAAAACTTGCTCTTTGGGCAAGGTAAGTTTGGCTTCGGCATCTGCTACTGAAGCTTCAGAACGATTAATTGAAGAAAGATATTGTGACACATCTAAAGGAAAGGAAACAGGCTTGCCCACCTTCAAAAACGCTTTCATGCGATTGTGGTTAGCCAGTCGTTCCTTTGTTGGGGAGTTTGAATAGACTCCTAACAGACGATATGGATTGTTTTGTAGTATATTCATTCTAATTCCGTAAACAATAAAGCCAACCGACTCCCTTGTTGACGAAATCCACTCACTAATACATACGAAAAAGCGCGGAGCCGGTTCTGTCACTCGTTCCACGATCGATAGGCCTTCGCATTGCCCTGTAAGTCGAAACGAGCAACGCCGAAAGCCCCACGCCAGTGTAAGTATATAGAAAGCACTCTTGACAACAAACAATAGAATTGTCCGAAGCCAATGAGGGCTGTATATAATACACCTCATGAGGCGTTCTGCATTGCTTTGTTTTTGACTTACAGTTGAATTTGCGAAGTTCATCGATCGTCAAAACCAAAGCGTACAAAAACGCCTTTTACCATATGTATGTCTGCCCAACCTTTGCCCATTGGGGCTTTCGGTATGGGTATAGACGTTACAAAGGTAACACTTTTATCTTGGAAACCACTTTGTTTTGCCAGTAAAGTATGATTTCAAGTCTCGATTTAACATTATTAAATATAAATATGTCAAAGAATTCCACTTTTGCGTGATTTTTTCTGCTAAAAAGTTTGTATTATCAATGATTATTCGTATCTTTGCACCGTCAGTCCTCGCCAAGCCTCTTAACAATGCTCAAATCGTGCGAGGCGTTTTTTGTTTATACACATTTGAACATGGCGAATCTTATCCCCTTTACAAAACGGTTTGAATCTTCAGAAAACCTCGTTGATTTGCTTGAATCTCGAGGTTTACAAATTTGTGATAGAAACAAAGCAATACAGTACCTTGACAACATTGGTTATTACAGATTGTCGGCTTATATGTATCCTTTATTGAAGATGCCCAAGACTGCACATTTGTACAAGGAAGGTTCAACCTTCAAAAAGGTGATGATGCTTTATCGCTTTGACAAGAAACTGAGACTGCTCATGTTCAATGAAATAGAAAAGATTGAAATTGCTATCAGACGTGCGGTGATGCAAATAACGGCAGATATGACAGGCAATCCTTTCTGGCTTACTGACTCTTCTTATTTCTTGGATAGTTCAAAGTTTAATGAAACAATGCGAGCTATATCCAAGGAATACAGCAAATCCAAGGAGGAGTTCATTCTCCATTTCAAACGAACCTACTCAGAGCCTTACCCACCATCGTGGATTTTAGGAGAACTGCTTACTATTGGAAACGTCAATGCCATTTATCGCAACATTAAACAAAATCGCATACGCAAACGCATAGCAAAACGTTTTGGTTTACCTATCAATGTGTTTGAGTCATGGCTCACGGTTATTGCTGTTACTCGAAATGCCTGTGGTCATCATTCAAGAGTATGGAACAAGCAGAATGCTATTCAGCCAGCAATTCCCAATAGTCCCGCAGGAGAATGGATAACGCAGCCAACAGATTCCATGCGTGCTTACTTTGATCTTTGCATCATCAAGTACTTTCTTAATGTTATATCCCCCAATAATGATATGCAATCCAAACTAACATGGTTGTTCATTCGGTTTCCTGAAATTGACTTAAAAGCTCTCGGCTTTCCGCAGGGATGGGAAACGGAACCATTATGGAGGTAATAACATGTGGAATGGCTACTGATCATTCACTCCCTTACATGGTCTTCTTTGTTTCCTTTTTATCATATTACGGGGTCGGTTCAAAGCCCCATCCAATACATATCTATGTAATTTTGATGTAACTGAAAGTTAAATACGTTAAATTTTAGCCATTTCGTATCTATATAGAATCCTCACAGTCACTTTTCTACCGTTTAGAACGTATAATACTGATAATCAACTAATAATAGATACTCCTGTTGATTTTACAGGAGGTTTATATCCTTGTCTTGATGATACATACATATGTTCTTATTTTGGTGTTATAATAAAAGAACGAAGATTGATAAAGTTTATTGCTTAGGATTACATCATTTTAGATTCGTAAACACTATATGCTTGTGTTGGAAAAGTATATGAGCTGATGATAGAGTCGTCATCAACAATAATGCCCTTGATTTGATAAACTCAACAGGAATACTTGCTATTCATTTTATGATGGGTTATGTTCACAAGTTTGAGATTTCATGTAAAAAAGTCCTAATTTCTATGTTTCTCTTCTTGCAAATTATGGGATATTAAGAAAAATATCGTATCTTTGCCCCAAATTTAGGCGTTCTTTGGATATTGCAAAATACAGAAACGAGCAGAAGATCGCTCGTTTCCATATTGTTACCTATATAATATAGGCAAACGCCCAACTTCTTGATTTTCAATCAAAGTCCAATTTAGAGCGAGTTGTATATCTTAATACAGCGTTTTCGGCGCGATTCGGAAGCTGAAAGTATAGTCCTTATACTCTACGCGGTGACCCTTGCGGGCGCGTCCGTCGCCACCCCAGCTGTCAACACCGCCGACACCCGACTGTACGAGGTCGATGAAGAGGTTGGTATATTTCGACTTCTCTACCGACTGTGAGTGGCGCTGTTTCTTCTCTTTGCCCTCATCGAGAGTGAGCAGGTCGTAGTGGAGGGCAGAAGCCGAGAAGAGCTTGTCGCTCTCTACGCGGAAGCCCACGCCGTTCTTGTTGGTCTGGTTCCACCAGCGCAGGTCGCTCATCGTTCCGGTCTCCTGCGGACGTACGTACGGGTAGAAGAGGTCGTCGGCAGTAGAGTGGTAGATGCCAACATTCTGCGAAATCTTGCGGTCGGAGTAGTTCTCTACCGGTCCGCGTCCGTTCCACTGCACCTGGTCCATGTCGTAAGGCAGGTTCATCACCATACCGAAGCGGAGCATCTCCGACACCTTTGCGCCCGGAGTGGTCTTCAGATCCTGAGTGACTACGAGTGTGCCGTTAGCCTCTACCTGGTATGTGAGTGTGAGTGTAGACTTCACAGCAGGCATGTTATACACAGCTACTACAGTCTTCAGTTTTTTATCAACTGTGAGCGAGCGAAGTTTCATCTTCGGAGTGCGCCAAGCAGCGAAGTTTTTCTGCGACTGTGCGCCCATGTCGTTGTCGGTTACGGCACGCCAGAAGTTAGGCTTGAGCGAACCGCCCTCGCCGAGGAGCGAGTTGCCGCCCACCTCGTAGCGTGTGATGAAGCCCGTAGCATGGTCGAAAGCGAGCGTGAAGTTCTGTGCCTGCAGCGTGAGCAGCGGTTCCTTCTTCTTGTCGGTGAGCTTCACAGCCTTCAGCGCCTTCTGCTCGTTCTCCGTCAGAGCGAGGTCTGTGCCCTTAGCTTCGCGCAATGCGAACTGCTGATAAGCCACGATGTCGCCAGCCTTCTGCAAGCCCTCGTCGTTCTTCAGACGGAACTCTACGTTCAGCATCACGTCCTTTGCCTCCTTGAGTTTGTCGATATTGTACGGCAGCACGAAGTCGGCAGAGCTCTGCGCCTTTATCTCGGCGAGGTCGGCGATTGTGCCGTTCTGACGCTCGATGCCGTCAGCCACGATAGCCCAAGAGAGCGACACGTTGTCGAGCGGACGGAAGAAGTTTTCGTTGAACACGTTGAACTTCTTCTGAGCAAGATCAGCCGGTTTCACCCAGATGTTCTGATACCAGTAGCCCACCTCGTAAGCCTCAGGATTCGGCTTGCGGTCGGGCGAGATGAATCCGTTGCAGTTGAAGTTGTTGTCAGACGGGTCGTAAGAGTTGAAGTCGCCGCCGTAGTTGTATATCATGTTGCCCTTAGCGTCCTTGCCGCGCAGACCCTGGTCTACGAAGTCCCAGATGAAGCCACCCTGATAGATAGGATACTTGCGTATGAGGTCCCAGTAGTCCTGCATTACGCCGCAAGAGTTGCCCATAGCGTGAGCGTACTCGCAATGAATCATCGGTTTGGTGCTTGCAGGGTCCTTAGCGTAGCGCTCTGCAGCCTCAGGCGTGATGTACATCTCGGCGTAGAAATCGGTGTTAGGTCCGAGGATAGCGCGCTCGTAGTGAACCGGACGCGACGGGTCGAACTCGTTAATCCATTTCTTCACGGCAGCGAAGTTCTTCGAGTCGGCAGTCTCGTTGCCCATCGACCAGTAGATTACCGACGGATGGTTGAACTGGTTGTGCACATTGTGCATGTTGCGCTCCATTATCTGCTTGGCGAAGAGGTCGGTTGTTGTGATAGCGTCGCTATCGTAGAAGAATCCGTGACTCTCCTGGTTGGTCTCAGCGCATACATATATACCATATTCGTCGCAAAGCTCGTAGAAGTACGGGTCGTCGGGGTAGTGGCATGTGCGCACGGCGTTCACGTTGAACTGCTTCATCAGCTTCACGTCCTCAACCATGCGTTCGCGTGAGATGACATATCCGCCGTCGGGGTCTATCTCGTGGCGGTTAGCGCCCTTGATGAAAATCGGCTGTCCGTTCACGAGCAGCTGCTTGTTCTTTATCTCCACCTTGCGGAAACCAGTGCGCACCGGAACCGACTCTACGTCCTTGTTCTGCTGCTGCACGGTGACAACCACCTTATACAGATTAGGAGTCTCTGCGGTCCACTTCAGTGGGTTCTCCACGTCGAACTTCACGGTAGCGTTCACCAAAGCCACGTCGTGTCCCTTCTGCTTCTTCACCTTCGAAGAGTTGATTATCTTGCGGCTCACAACGTCGCCGTTCGGAGCGATGAGGTCGATGATGAATTTGGCGTTGCCCTTAGCCTTGAGCGCAACGGCGAGCGATCCGTTCTTGTATTCGGCGTCGAGGTCTGGCGTCACGCGCACGTCGTCGATGTGAGCGGTCTGCGAGCGCGAGTAGAGGAAGCAGTCGCGAGCCACACCCGAGAGGCGCCAGAAGTCCTGGTCCTCGCTGTAAGAGCCGTCGCACCAGCGGAATGTCTGGAAAGCGATGAGGTTGTCGCCCTTCTTGAGGAAAGGAGTGATGTCGAACTCCATTGCCGACTTCGAGTCCTCGCCGTAGCCCACGAAATGGCCGTTCACCCAGAGATACATGTTCGACGTAACCGATCCGAAGTGAGCTATCACCTGGCGTCCGTTCCATGAGTCGGGGATGCGTATTGTGCGGCGGTAAGAGCCTACGTGGTTGTCCTTTGTCGGCACCATCGGCGGATTGTCCTTGAAGTGTCCGCGCCATGCGAATCCTATGTTCACGTATTCGGGGTCGCCGAAGCCGTTCAGCTCCCAGATGCCCGGCACGCGCATGTTTTTCCACGCAGCGTCGTTATAGTCGGTGCGGAAGAAGTCGGTAGGACGCTGGTCGGCGTTCTCCACCCACTGGAAACGCCAGTCGCCTTCGATAGAAAGGAAGTTGCTCGATTTGTCGCGGTTGCCCTTCAGCGCAGCCTCGCGGTTCTCGTAAGCGAAGAAAGATGTGCGTGTAGCGAATCTGTTGACGTTGTTAACCGAGAGGTCGTGCCATTCCGTGAATGTCGGTTCGGCTACTCTTTCTTTCGGTTCGGCTGCGTTGACGAGGCACGGAGCCAAGCCTGCCACAGCCAGTGTTAATAGCAGATGTTTCATAATTATTTTGTTGTTTGTTTTCTGCGGTTTAAAGTTCTGACAACAAAGTTACTACAAATTTGGCGGAATTTACCAAAAATTGTAATTTTGTATGTTAAAATCAATGAAGATGAACTATAATACACATACTCTTGCTAACGGATTGCGCATAATCCACCTTCCGTCCGCCCAACCCGTGGTATATTGCGGCTACGCTGTAGGCGCCGGCACACGCGACGAGGAGCTCGGACGCGAGGAGGGAATGGCGCACTTCTGCGAGCATATCACTTTCAAGGGCACGGAGCGCCGCAGCTCGATGCAGATACTGGGCCACCTGGAGAGCGTGGGCGGCGACCTCAACGCCTTCACCAACAAGGAGGAGACGGTGTATCACGCCGCCGTACTGAAGGAGAACATTGACCGCGCTGTCGACCTGCTCACCGACATCGTCTTTCACAGCACCTATCCGCAGGCGGAGATAGACAAGGAGGTAGAGGTGATCGTAGACGAGATAGAGAGCTACAACGACTCGCCCGCCGAACTCGTGTACGACCTCTTCGAGAACGCCGTTTTCAGCGGACATCCGCTGGGGCATAACATACTGGGCACGGCAGAGAAGCTGCGCCGTTACACAACGGCTGACGCGCTGCGCTTCACGCGACGCTACTATCGACCCGAGAACAGCGTGTTCTTTGCTTACGGCGACGTCGACTTCCACAAGCTCGTGCGACTGCTTGAGCGGGCTAACACTAACGTAGCGGCGGTATCCTTGCCGCCGCAGCAGCAAGCGTTGTGTGACGAGTCGGCAGGATGTGGCGGCGGCAATGATACCGCCACTGCTGTTCTTCCGCCCTACGTGGCGCAGCACATAGAGCACCACATGGACACACACCTTGCTCATGTGATGCTTGGCACTCGCGCCTACGACGTTCACGACGAACGCCGCATTGCGCTTTATCTGCTCAACAATATCCTCGGCGGACCTGGCATGACGGCACGCCTGAACGTGTCGCTGCGCGAGCGCAACGCTCTCGTCTACACCGTTGAGAGCATGGCGCAGAGCTATAGTGACACGGGTCTTTGGGCGGTCTACTTCGGTTGCGACCCGAAGAACGTGAAGCGCTGCCTACGACTCATACGTCGCGAGCTGGACAAGGTGATGCAGCGTCCGCTGAGCGACGCGCAGCTGCGTGCTGCCAAACGGCAGATACGCGGACAGATAGGCATCGCCTGCGACTCGCGCGAGTCGTTCGCACTCGACTTCGCCAAGAGCTATCTGCACTATGGTTGGAAGAAGGATGTGACGGCACTCTGCGAGCGCATCGACGCGCTCACGGCTGCCGACCTGCAGCGTGTGGCGCAGGATCTCTTTGCCGAGGAACGCCTCACGATGCTCGTAATCAAGTAGGCGCAATTCTAAGTTGTGGCGATTTCAGGGGGTGCACTTGTCTCAAGTGCACCAACCGAGCAATAAGTACACCCACCGAGCAATAAGTGTATCCACAGAATAGATAGTGTCATTTACTTGGTTGAGGGTGTGTCAAAACTCTCTTATTCTTAAAAAATCACAAAGCCCTGACTTTCACAAGCCAGGGCTTTGCTATGTCTAAAAGTTGTTGTACCTTTAGACCAAAGATTTTTAACTATGGCAAAGTTACACTTTCGTTCTTATACCACCAACCAAATGGTTCTTTTTCCGCAACGAATCGATGAAAATATTGCGGAAAACGACCCCGTACGCATCGTTTCCAGCATTGTGGACCATCTTGACATGAGTTCGGTCAACAAATTATACAACGGTATGGGCAGGTGTCCGTACCATCCACGCATGATGCTCAAGGTCATCATCTATGCCTATATGAACAATATCTATTCATGTCG
>CDZB01078133.1_pt1 | contig 18400 bp, 14 predicted proteins | sample 554961 | NCBI WGS metagenome assembly CDZB01 (sample SAMEA3182106, study PRJEB8094) | gut metagenome | biome: human; feature: gut; material: Stool; isolation source: human stools | place: Canada | collected 2013-02-26
CATCATGTGGGCCACGGAGCTGCAGCCCTTCTTTATGGGCATCATCGTGTCCGTGGTCATCGGCGTGGCCCTGACCCTGCCCATCTCCTCCGCCGCCATCTGCGCGGCCCTGGGTCTGACGGGTCTGGCCGGCGGCGCCGCCGTGGCGGGGTGCTGCGCCCAGATGATTGGCTTCGCGGTGATGAGCTTCCGGGAAAACCGCTGGGGCGGCCTGGTGGCCCAGGGCCTGGGCACCAGTATGCTGCAGATGGGCAACATCGTCCGCAACCCCCGGGTCTGGATCCCCCCCACCCTGGCCTCCGCCATCACCGGCCCCATCGCCACCTGCCTGTTCCGGCTGGAGATGAACGGCGCGGCGGTGTCCAGCGGCATGGGCACCTGCGGCCTGGTGGGCCAGATCGGCGTGTATACCGGCTGGGTCAGCGACGTGGCCGCCGGGATCAAAGCCGCCGTCACCGGGATGGACTGGCTGGACCTGGTGCTGATCTCCTTTGTGCTGCCGGCAGTCCTTACCTGGCTGTTGGCGGTCCCCCTGCGCAAGTGGGGCTGGATCAAGGACGGGGACCTGGCCCTGGACCTGTAACGAAAAATGCGCCTCCCAAGGGAGGCGCATTTTTTGACACTATTCGCTTATTTTGTTGACAAACGGACAGTTTCATGCTATACTCAGGACCACTTTTTCAAAAACAGGAGGTCCTATGAACGTTGAATTGATCGTGGATTCCACGGTGGACGTGCCGGAGCACATCCGCAGCCGGTTGACGGTGGTACCTCTGACCATTCACTTTGGCCAGGAGGAGTATCTGGACGGCGTCACCATGGATAAACACCGTTTTTATGAACGTCTGGTGGAAAGCGACGTGCTGCCCACCACCAGCCAGGCCAGCCCCGCCGCCTTTGACCGGGAGTTCCGGCGGGTGCGGCGCAGCGGCGGCAGTGCCGTGGTGCTGACCATCGCTGCCGGGCTCTCCGGCACCTATCAGAGCGCCTGCATCGCCGCGGCGGAGTATGACAACATCTATGTGGTGGACAGCGGCACCGCCGCCATCGGCGCGGGCATTCTGGCGGAGTACGCCCTGGCCTGTCTGGACCGGGGCATGGACGCCGCCGGGCTGGCCCGGGCCCTGGAGCAGAAGCGGCAGGACGTGTGCGTCCTGGCCCTGGTGGACACCCTGGAGTACCTGAAGCGGGGCGGCCGCATCTCCAAAACCACCGCCCTGGCCGGGGGACTGCTGAACATCAAGCCTGTGCTGACCATTGAAAACGGTGAAATCCTTCTGGTGGGCAAGGCCCGGGGCTCCCGCCAGGGCAACAACCTGCTGGTGGAAAAAATCCACGCCTGCGGCGGCATCGACTTTTCCCTGCCCATCCTCCTGGGCTACACGGGGCTGACGGACGTGTTCCTGAAAAAATACGTGGAGGACAGCCGGGCCCTGTGGGAAAACGGAACAGACCGGCTGGATTCCACCCTCATCGGCGGCGTCATCGGCACCCACGCCGGGCCTGGGGCCGTGGCGGTGGCCTTTTTCCGCAAGAAATAAGCTCCCCCTGGGACGTCCCGGCTTTGTCCCGGGTCATAGGGCTTGCAAACCGGGATGTCCCGGGGTACAATGGAACAGGAAAGGGGTGATCGGTATGCAGCCGGGGATCATAGAGCTGGACCTGCATGGGAAAAACGCGTACCAGGCCCGGGTGGCCATTGACGCCGCCCTGCGCCGCTGCGGCGGCGGGGTGTACCGTCTGCGGCTGATCCACGGCTATCACGGCGGAACGGCCCTGCGGGACCTGTGCCGGGAATACGCCGGGCACCCCCGGGTGCTGCGGCTGGTCGCCAGCCCCGGATCCACGGACCTGGTGCTGCGGGAGTTCTGAAGGAGGGTCTTTATGAAAATCGCACAGATCCAGATGCACGTTTCCGCCGATAAGGCGGAGAACATCCGCCATGCCTGCGAACTGGTGCGCTCCGCCGGGGACATCGACCTGGCGGTGCTGCCGGAGATGTTCTGCTGCCCCTATGACAACGCATGCTTCCGGGATTACGGCGAGCCCTTTGCCGGGCCCGCCCAGCGGGCCATGTCCCAGCTGGCCCGGGAGCGGGGCATCTACCTGATCGCCGGGTCCCTGCCGGAGCTGGAGGGGCACCGGGTATACAACACCTCCTTTGTCTATGCTCCCGACGGCACCTGCATCGCCCGGCACCGGAAGATCCACCTGTTCGACATCGACGTGGAGGGCGGCCAGCGGTTCATGGAGTCGGAGGTCCTGTCCCCGGGCCGGGAGGTCACCACCTTCGACACCCCCTGGGGGACCATGGGCCTTTGCATCTGCTTCGATATGCGGTTTCAGGAGCTGTGCCGCCTGATGGCCCTGCGGGGTGCCAGGGTGATCTTCGCCCCGGCGGCCTTCAACATGACCACCGGCCCCGCCCACTGGAAAATCCTCTTCCGGCAGAGGGCCGTGGACCAGCAGTGCTTCACCGTGGGCACCTCCCCGGCCCGGGACAAAAGCGCCTCCTATGTGGCCTGGGGACACTCCATTGTCTGCGACCCCTGGAGCCGGGTGATCCGCCAGTGCCCGTCAAGAGAGGCGGTGGCCGTTACGGAGCTGGATCTGTCCATGGTGGACAGCGTCCGGCGGCAGCTGCCCATTCTCTCCGCCCGCCGGGAGGACGTGTACCGGCTGACGGAGCTGTGATGGCAGGCAGTATTCCGCCAAAACGCAGCTGAGGTATCCGTGCCGCAATCGGCATCTGATACTGATTCTTGATTAAAAAATTTAATCAAGAATCCCGTGCGCCGTGCGCACGCACAGCGTGTGAAAACACGCTGTGACGTCTCATACAAATTTGATTAAGAAAGGTGTGGTTTTTATGAAGATGAATCGTGTATGGAGGGTTCACGCTTCCTAACCCTCCGAATAAAATTTTGGAGGAAACAAAATGAAAAACCAAATCACCATCCGTGAAGCCGTCACGGAAAACGATGCTGCTGCCTTCTGGGAGCAGCTGCACGCCTATCACAAGCGGGATATTTTCACAGACTCCGACAAGGAAGAACTGGAATATTTCCTTGGTCAAGCGTATCGTGACCACATGATGAAGATCAACGGCAGGCCGCAGGATCGCTGCTTCTTCCTGTTCTTCCATCGGGGCGGACAGGATATCGGCTTTGCTATGCCGGTAATCTTCACCACGGAGGACGGCAAGTGCTTTATCATGGAGTTCTGCGTCTACCCGGAGTTCCGGGGCAGCGGCACGGGAAAAGCGTGTGCAGCAGCGCTTCTGGACTGGGCAAAAAAACACGGCGCGCGTTATGCGGAGCTGAACTATGGCGGCAACGAGCGGCGGCGCCGCTTTTGGGAATCGGTGGGTTTTATCGAGAACGGCGCGGACCAATGGGGCGAACCGCTGATGCTCCTGCCCCCGGAGGAAAATCTTCCGATTACCGCAGAGCTTCTCGCCGACCCGGAGGACTGGCAGCTGAAAAAACTGGAAAACGGCTTTCTCAAAGAGATCGGCGAAGCACCGTCAACGGAGGAAAAGCAGGAACGGCTGGCGCAGGCCATCCGGGATGGGAAGATCACGTTCTTTGTGGCAAGGCGGGGCTATCGGGCAGTGGGGATGTGCAGCGTTTCCCGTTGCTTTTCCACCTTCACCTGCACAGATGTCGGGATATTCGATGACTTTTACATGGAGCCTGTGTTCCGGAAAAAGGGCGCTGCCCGGCTGCTGGCACAAGCAGCGCAAGAATGGAGCAAGGAAAACGCCCTTGCCAGCCTGACCGTCACCTGCGCCCCCTGCGACGAGGGGATGTATCAAGTGCTCGGCTTCGATACCCATCTGGGCAAGGCGTTTGCACATCTGGGCTGAATCGCCCGCCGGGAGGACGTGTACCGGCTGACGGAGCTGTGATGGCCGGCAGTATTCCGCCAAAACGCAGCAGTAAGGAGGATAAACCATGAGATTGCGCAGAGATAAGTAACAGTTTCCATAAAATTTGAATGGAGGTTACTTAATATGGAAATCAGAGAATACAAAACATACAACGAATCAGAGATTCTGCGCTTATACACGAGTGTTGGCTGGACGGCCTACACCGATCAGCCGGAGGTACTGCGTAAAGGCTTTGAGGGCTCTATGCTGACCCTTGCCGCTTATGAGGGCGATCAGCTTCTTGGCATCATTCGCACCGTGGGCGATAGGCATACCATCGTGTTTGTGCAGGACATATTGGTGTTTCCGGAGCATCAGCGAAAAGGCTTCGGCTCTGCGCTCTTACAAGCCGTTCTGAACCGATACAGCCATGTTCGTCAGATTGAGCTGGCAACGGATCACACGCCGAAAACCATTGCTTTTTACAAGTCAATGGGATTCTATGAATTGTCCGAAATCGGTTGCTGTGGATTTATGAGAGGATAAGAATACCAGCATCTCAATGCCAAAGGCAATTGCTGGGGGTATCCGTGCCGCCATCGGCAGCTGAATACAAACGCAAACTAATATTTGCCTTTTCCGGGATTGTGTGGTATGCTGATGCCTGCCGGTCCGTCCGGACACGGCACTATGGGAAAAGAGGGAGAGCGCATATGAAAACCTATCAGGAAATGACCCTTGCGGAACGGCAGGCGGAATACGCCGCCCTGTGCAGGACCCACCAGGAGCAGAAGGCCCTGGGCCTGGACCTGAATATGGCCCGGGGAAAGCCCGGCCGGGAGCAGCTGGACATGGTCATGGAGATGTACAACATCCCCCTGACCGCCGACGACTTCATCACCGACGGCATCGACGCCCGGAACTATGGCTATGTGGCGGGTATTCCCATCGCCCGGAGGCTGTTTGCGGACCTTCTGGGCTGCAAGCCCGGCCAGGTCATCGCCGGAGGCAACTCCTCCCTGGAGATGATGTTCGACGCCGTGTCCAAGGCGTATACCCACGGCCTGCTGCACAGCGAAAAGCCCTGGGGCAAGCTGGACAGGGTGAAATGGATCTGCCCGGTACCGGGGTATGACCGGCACTTCAATGTCACGGAATCCTTCGGCATGGAGCTGCTGTCCGTCCCCATGACGGAAACCGGCCCCGACATGGACCGGGTGGAGCAGCTGATCCGGGACCCGGAGGTCCGGGGTATGTGGAACGTGCCCAAATACTCCAACCCCACGGGCATCACCTATTCCCTTGAGACCATCCACCGGCTGGCCGCCATGAAGCCCGCCGCGCCGGACTTCATGCTCATGTGGGACAATGCCTACTGCGTCCACGAGCTGGAGGGGGATTTCGTGCCCTTCCCGGACATTCTGTCCCTGTGCGCGGAGTACGGCAATGGCGACATGGTGTATGAGTTTGCCTCCACCAGCAAGATCACCTTCCCCGGGGCGGGCATCGCCTGCGGGGCCGTCAGCGAGGCCAACGTGGAATACTTCAAGAATCTGCTGAACATCCAGATCATCAGCTACGATAAAATGAACCAGCTGCGCCATGTGCGGTATCTGAAGGACAAGGAGACCACCCTGGCCCTGATGCGGCGTCATGCGGCCATTCTGGGGCCCAAGTTCCGGGCCGTGGAGGACGAGCTGGACCGCCACCTGGCCCCCTGGGGCATCGCCAGCTGGAGCCACCCCAAGGGCGGCTATTTCGTCAGTCTGGACGCCATGCCCGGCACCGCCAGGCGGGCGCTGGAGCTGTGCCGGGACGCCGGGGTCACCATGACCGCCGCCGGGGCTACCTTCCCCTACGGCGTGGACCCCCAGGACAGCAACATCCGCATTGCCCCCTCCCTGCCGCCGGTCCACGAGCTGGAGCAGGCCATCGCCATTCTGTGCGACTGCCTGCGCATGGCGGCCCTGGAAAAGCTGGGTATCTGAACCCACCATATGCGAAAAACGGCCGCACCCTCCGGGGTGCGGCCGAAGCACGTCAACCATACGAAAGAAGCACGTTAAAGAAGGATGGAGCATCGCATGAACAAGAAAGAGCTTGCCAGCGGTGTCCGACCGCACCGGCCATAACTTCGGCAACGTGAAGATCGCCTTCGACGTGGGCTGCGTGGTGCTGGCGGCATAAATATCGCAAAAATGGCGTGCGCCGGGGGCGCACGCCATTTCTTATTTCTCCATTTCCCGGGTAAGCTCCTGGTCCAGATGCACCGCGCCATAGAGGTTCTTGGCGCTGCACCCGGCCCGGCCGCCGCCGGCACAGGCGCAGGCGCACGCACAGGCGCAGCTGCTGGCGCAGGCGCAGTGTCCCCCGCCGCCGAAGCCGCTACCGCCGAAGCCGCCTCCCCGGCTGCCGCCGCCGAAGCCGCCGCTGCGGGGCGGTTTCGGCTTTTCCCGGGTACCGTGGGAGCCGGGCCGGGGCCGTCCGTCGGGCCCTGCCGGATACCACAGGCCGCTGACGAACACATAGTGGGTGCCGAAGCCGCCCCGATATCCGTCGGAGGCCGCCGCCACCCTGACGATAAGGAACACCACCACCAGCAGGATCACCAGCCCCACCAGACCCAGGCCGCCGTCGTCCTGGTAATCCGGGTCATATCCCGGGTCGTTGTCCTGGGGCAGGTTGTCCCGGCTGCCCTCCTGGGCCAGCTGGGCGGGCCAGCTGTCGTACCGGACGGTAAAGTCCAGCTGCTGGCCGTGGTCCAGGTCCGTCAGGACCGCCGCATGGTCCCCGCCGGTATTTCCCAGGGAGTCCACGCCGTCCACCCCCGCCGGATCGTGCCAGGTCAGGGTCATCTGCCCCACCCGGGCCTCGTTGAACCAGCCGGGGGTATAGACATACTCCACGGAGCCGTCGGCCCCCAGGGTGTACATATACTCCTGGATCCAGCTGTAGGAGAACCGGAAGGTCTCCCCGTCGTCATAGTCCCGGTTGAAGTACACATACATATAGCTGTTGTCGAAGCTCAGGCGGTCGATGTTGTCCGTCAGGGCCTGCTCCTGGCGGATGCTGCCGTTGGGCACGCCGATCTTCACCCAGCTCACCGGCCCCTCCGCCAGCACCGTCCACTCCAGGGTCACCTGGATCCGCAGGCTGCCGTCCTCGGTGTTGGGGGTCACGTCCACAGAGTAGGACTCGATGCGGTCCAGGTCCTGGGCGAAGGCCGTATGTACCGGCCCCAGGGCCAGCACCAGACACAGGCACAGCAGCGCCCGGCACAGAATTTTACGCATGGTCAGCAGCCCCCTTCCTGCCGCAGCTGGCAGATGTGCTCCATTTTGGCGCTTTCCGCCCGGATGCGGCGGCATGGCTCGCCGTCCCAGATGCCGCTCCAGTCGTCGGTCAGCAGGTTCCCCAGGCCCGGCCCCTCCAGCCAGCTCTGGCAAGGCAGCACCGTGCCGTCCGGGGCCAGGGCCATGTTGGACAGGCACGCCCCGCAGCTGGGGATCAGGTGCAGGCCCATGTCCCGGAGGGCCTCCTCCGGCAGCCAGCCGGGGCTGGTGAAGTCCAGCTCCATGCCCAGGCCGTGGGCCGTTTCCGCCGCCCGGCGGAGGATGTCCGTCAGCTCCTCTTGGCTCAGCCGGGTGGCCCGGCTCTCCTCCCCGGCGGCGGAGCCGGTGGGGATCAGCCCCGAACAGGTGACGTACCGCACCCCCAGGCCGTGGATGAACCGCAGGGTCTCGGCATAGTCCCGGTTCAGGCTGCACAGGGGCGTGTTCACCGACACGATCAGCCCCGCCGCCGCGGCATTGCGGATGCCCTGCACCGTGTCGTCGAAGCCCTCCGCCCCCACCAGGGCGTTGTGGACCTCCCGCCGGGCGGCGTACAGCGTCACCTGCACGCTGTCCAGGCTGGCCTCAAACAGCCTGCGGCACAGCTCCGGCGTCAGCAGGCGTCCGTTGGTGTTCAGCCGGGTAACGAACCACTGGGCCGCCTCCACCAGCTCCGGCAGGTCCGGCCGCAGGGTGGGCTCCCCGCCGGTGAAGGTCACCTGGGGGATGTTGGCCCGGCGCAGCTTCTCTAAAAGCTCCCGCCACTGGTCCGTGGTCAGCTCCGGCGTCTCCCCCAGGGTCTGCCCGGCGGCGTAGCAGTGCAGGCACTTCTGGTTGCAGTGCCACCGGCCCTCCCGGGTCATGGCGCTGATCATCAGGTCCATCCGGTGGGGGGCGGACATCCGCCCGGCGTATTCGCCCAGGGAGAGGGCTCCCACCTCCGCCGGAGGCTCCTGCCCCCGGGCGATGGCCACGATGCTGCGGAGCATCAGCTCCAGGTCCCCCAGCAGAACGGCTTTCCCGGTGCCGGGATAGGTGCGGCGGGTGGCCTTCACCGCCGCCGAAAGCATGGACTGCCAGTCCTGCTCTCCGATCTCCCGGCCGCTCCAGGGCTCCAGCTGGTCCATGAAATTGGCCAGCAGGATGGCCCAGCTCAGGTTCAGGGGCACCAGCTGCGCCCCGTTCAGCAGCAGAAGAAACGGGTCGGCGGGGTCCTCCGTCCGGGGCGGGATCATGTGGATGCGCACCACGCCGGGGCCCCGAGGGTCGATGGTGATGTGGCGCACATAGTCCAGGCGGCTGCGGCGATACCGCCGTTCCAGCCAGGTCATTTTTGCCATATTGCGTCTCCTTTTATGGGTAATGGGTTCGGGGGGGTTCTGGGAACCATCCCGTTCCTACGCGGCAGGGCACATGGGCCCTGCCCTAAAAGACATTCTATCGTTAAACACTCCGTAGGGCGGGGCCCATGTCTGCCCACCATCGTGCCAGCCGACTCTCGGCCGCTGTCGCGGCCGACAGCCGGGGCACTTCCTCGAAATCGCCTCGCTTCATCCGCCACCGGCGGCGCTTCGGCGATTCTCTGCCGACAAACGCGGCGGCGCGGGAAAACCCCGCGCCGCCGGAATGGTCTGTTTTTTTACTTGGCCACGGCGTCCTTCAGGGCCTTGCCGGCCTTGAAAACGGGGGTCTGGGAAGCGGGGATCTCGATGGTCTCCTTGCTTCTGGGGTTGCGGCCGGTGCGGGCAGCGCGCTTCTTCACCTCGAAGGAGCCGAAGCCCATGAGCTGCACCTTCTCCTCCTCGTGCAGGGCGGCGGTGATGGTGCCCAGGGTGGCGGCGATGACAGCCTCGGTGTCCTTCTTGGACATGCCGGTCTTTTCCGCCACGGCGGCGATCAGTTCGGTCTTATTCATGATAGTCCTCCTAAAAATTTTCCTTGGTCAAAATCTATCCCAAAGCGATGAATATCGCATCAGAAACCTGGGTCAGATGGGGGCCGCCTTACTTGGCGGCGTTCCACAGGCCGGTCATTTCCTCCAGGGTCAGGTCCGACACGCTGACGCCCCGGTCCCGGGCCCCCTGCTCCACCGCCCCATAGCGGCGGATGAACTTTTCACAGGCGGCGTTCAGGGCGTCCTCCGGGTCCACTCCGGCAAAGCGGGCGGCCTTCACGGCGGCAAACAGCACGTCCCCCAGCTCCTCGGCCACGTTGGCGCCGTCCTGCACCGCCTGGTGCAGCTCGCCCACCTCCTCGTCCAGCTTGGACAGGGCCCCCTGGATATCCGGCCAGTCGAAGCCATCGTCTGCGGCCTTTTTCTGGAGCTTTTCCGCCCGCCACAGGGCAGGCAGGGACCGGGCCACGCTGTCCATGGCCTGGGTGGTGGTGCGCTGGTGCTTCTCCCGGCGCTTGATGGCGTCCCAGCTGACCAGCACCGACTGGGCGTCCTTTTCCGGCTCCGCGCCGCCGAACACATGGGGGTGGCGGAAGATCAGCTTCTTCACCACGCCGTCCACCACGTCCTCCATGGTGAACCGGCCCCGCTGGCGCTCGATGTCCGCGTGGAACACCACCTGCATCAGCACGTCCCCCAGCTCCTCCCGCAGCAGGTCCGCGTCGTCCCGGTCGATGCCCTCGGCGGCCTCATAGGCCTCCTCCAGCAGTCCCCGGCGGATGGATTGGTGGGTCTGCACCTGGTCCCAGGGGCAGCCCTCCGGCGAGCGGAGCACCCGGATGATCTCCAGCAGGTCGTCGTAGTCGTATCGCGCTTTCTCCTTAAAATGTACCATATTCCCGCTCCTATTGCAAGTCCTCTTATCGGCAAAATAGCCTGATGAGGCTGTTTTTCGTGAAAAATGTACGGAATTTTCGTCTATTTCAGCCGCAGCCAGCGGACAAGACGCTCCCCGCTGGGCAGGGCCATGGCCTCCTCCCGGCCCACGGCTCCCAGCAGCAGCGCCGCCCCAGCATAGATCGCCGCCGCCAGAGCCACCGCCAGCAGGGTGGCCAACCCCCCGGGCAGCAGGTCTGCCAGCAGCCGGTGGAGCCACCATGCCGCCGCTCCCATCCCCAGGGCCGCCAGCCCCGGCCGGGAAAATACCCGGAAATAATCGGGCCTTTCCGGCACATACCGGGCGATGGCCCCCAGGTTCAGCACCGTGATCAGGGCATAGCAGCACAGGGTGCTCACCGGCAGGCCCCGGATGCCGTAATCGGGGTTGGAGATCATCAGATAGTTCAGGGCGATCTTCAGCCCGCCTCCGGCCAGCAGAGTCCAAAGGGGGACTTTTTCCCGGCCATAGGCCTGCAAAATCCCGTTGGACAGGGCCATCAGGCACACAAAAATGCTGCCGACGCCCAGAATTTCCAGGTGATACGCCGCGGCCTCCAGGGTGGCCGCCCCCTTGGCGGGGTACAGCAGCTCCAGAATGGGCCGGGCCAGAACGCTGAGTCCCACCCCCGCCGGCAGGGCCAGCAGGGCCGTCAGCCGGAAGGCGGCGGCGGTGTGCCGCCCGGCGGCGGACCGGTCCCCCCGGGCCAGGGCCGCCCCGATGGCGGGGATCAGGCTGATGGTCAGGGGATAGATAAACGCCGCCGGAAGGGCGAACAGGTTCCCGGCGTAGCTGTACACCCCATAAAGGCTCCCGGCCTCGGCCTCCGTCAGGCCCCAGGAGGTCTGCAGGATGCCCATGGTGATGGACTGGTCCAGCAGGTTGATCACCGACAGGCTCACGGAGCCCACGGTGATGGGCACCCCGATGGCCAGCAGCTGGCGCAGGATATCCCGGCTCTGTCCCGGGTCGTCCCGGCCCTTGTCCCGGGACAAATGGGTCGCTGTCCACACGGTCAGGGCCAGCAGGGACAGAATCACCCCCGCCGTGACCCCGGCGATGGCACCGGCGGCGGCTATGTGGGAGGGGTACCCCTGCCGCAGCAGCCACCAGGCAAGACCCAGGCCCACCATCAGCTTGCTGGCGGATTCGATGACCTCGCTGGCGGCGGTGGGCCGCATATCGCCCATGCCCTGGGTATAGCCCCGGATCACCGACACCAGACACACGCACAGCACCGCCGGAGACAGCACCCGGATGGCGTCCTCCGCCCGGGTGTTGTGCATCCACCCGGCCAGGTCACCGGCCAGGAAGAACATCAGGCCGCTGCTGAGAAGCCCCAGCAGCAGAAACAGCCAGAAGGCCACGGAGACGATGCGCCGCCGCCGGTTTACCCAGCCCAGAGCCTCCGCCTGGGACACCAGCCGGGAAAGGGCCAGAGGAAGCCCGGCGGTGGACACCATCAGCAGCAGGTTATAGATGTTATAGGCGGCGTAGAAATAGTTCATGCCCTGCTCGTCCAGCAGGTTCCCCAGAGGGATCTTGTACAGGGCGCCGATGGCCTTGGTAACAAGCATGGTGACCGTCAGCAGGGCGGCGCCCCCTAAAAATGACTGCTTCCCCCTGGTCATGGACCCTCCTCATTTCACTTCTTCATATTTTCATGGAATGCCCGGAAGGCCGACAGGTTCTCGGCGATCTTTTCGGGCCGCTGGATATACTCCGTGGGGTATTTGGCGTGGAACACCCGCTGGATGCGGCCTCGGACCGGGTCCACCATCTTGGTGGAGCCGCCTGCCCCCAGGGAGAGGATGCTGTGCAGCTCCTCCATGATGTAAATATTATACAGCCCCTGGGCTCCGGATATGCACCAGCCCACGTTTTCAAAGCTGCCGGACATATACTTCTGGCGATAGAGATAGTACGGGGAGAATCCGGCGGCGCGGAGGGTGGGGTCGGCATAGTCCAGCATCCGGGCCACGTCCGCCGCCGTGGGGATGGGCAGCCCCTCCAGCAGGATGCGGCTGCCCTTTTTCAGGCTCAGGGTATGGACGGTGATGTTGTCGGCCCCGAAGGTCAGGCACTTGTCCAGGGTCCGGCGGAAGCCCTCCGGCGTGTCGGCAGGCAGCCCGGCGATCAGGTCCATGTTCACATGGGGAAAGCCCATGGAGGCGGCCAGGGCCATGGTGTCCTCAATGTCCCGGGCGGTGTGGCGGCGGCCGATGGCCCGGAGCACTTCATCCTCCAGGGACTGGGGATTGACGCTGATGCGGTCGGCCCCGTGGTCCAGCAGCACCTGGAGCTTTTCCCGGGTGATGGTGTCGGGCCGTCCGGCCTCGATGCAGTATTCCACGCAGCCGGACAGGTCAAAGCTGCGGTTCAGGTGGGTCAGCAGCCGGTCCATCTGCCGGGCGGACAGGGTGGTGGGGGTGCCGCCGCCCATATAGAAGGACTTGATGCGCAGGCCCGTCTCCCGCACCATTTGGGCGGCGTCGGTGATCTCCCGGCACAGCACCTCTAAATACGGCTCCATCAGCCCCAGGGACTTTTCCACCGACTGGGACACGAAGCTGCAATAGGCGCAGCGGGTGGGGCAGAAGGGGATGCCGATATACAGGGAGATGTCCTCCGGGCGCAGGTCCGCCTTGGCCCGCAGGCCCTCCTGGGCGGTCTCCACCGCCAGGCGGCGGCGGGAGGGGGAGACATAGTAGGTGTCCCCCAGAATGCGGCTGACCTGGGCGGGAGTCTTTCCCTGCTCCAGCAGACGGGCCGCCAGCTTGCCGGGGCGGATGCCCGTCAGCGCCCCCCAGGCCGGGGTCAGGCCGGTGATGCTTCGGGCAGCCTTGAAGAAGCTGAGCTTCACGGCCTTCTGCCGCAGGCGCTCCCGCTCATACTCGTCCGTCACCTCCCGCAGCAGGGCCCGGGAGGTCCCCCGGCCCAGCCTGCCGCCGTGGGCGATCTCGGTGACGGCGGTGGCGTATACCGGACCCTGGTGCAGGTCCACCCGGGCCCAGTTGTCCTCCCCCGGCTCCGGCTCCTGATACACGGGCCGCTCCTCCGGGAAGAAGGCCAGCAGGCTCTGCTCCACCGCGTAGCGGTCGTCATGACCGCGAAAAACCAGTTTCATAGCCCCGCCCCTTACTTCATGCCCTGGCGGACATAGGGATTCACCCGGCGCTCATAGTCCAGGGTGGTGGGCTGGTCGTGGCCGGGGTAGACCCGGTAGGACCCGGGCAGATTCCCCAGGCGGCCCAGGGACTGCAGCATCTCCCGATAGTCGCCGCCGGCGAAGTCCGTCCGGCCGCAGGAGCAGCGGAACAGGGTGTCGCCGGAGAAGATCACATCCTCCGCCACCAGGCACACGGAGCCCTTGGAGTGGCCCGGAGTTTCCAGCACGGTGACAGTCAGGCTCCCCAGGGTCAGGGTGTCGCCGTCGTGATAATAGCGCTGGTTATGCTCCGGCAGCCGGGAGAACACCAGCTCCATGTCCCCCACCCGGCCGTCCACCACGTCCTTTTCGTTGATGTACACCGGCAGATCCGGGTACTGCTCTAAGATGGGGCGCACGGCGGTGGTGTGGTCAAAGTGGCCGTGGGTCAGCAGGATATACTGCAGTTGGCAGCCGGACCTGGCCACCATGTCCAGCACCCGGGGGGCCTCGTCGCCGGGGTCGATCAGGGCGCAGACCCCTGCCGTCTCGTCGCTCAGCAGGTAGCAGTTGGTCATAATGGGGCCTACCATAATGGAATCAATTTTCATGGGTTCAACCTCCTGTTCAGGATAAAAGCGGGCGGACAGCGGCGTCCGCCCGGAAGAATGTGGAATACGTTACGCATTCAGCTGGTCCGTGTCCACCACCAGGGTCAGAGGTCCGTCGTTGACGGATTCCACCAGCATCTCGGCGCCAAACTCGCCGGTTTCGGTATGGATGCCCTTTTCCCGGCACAGGGACACGAACTTTTCATACAGGGGGATGGCCACCTCGGGCCGGGCGGCGGCCAGAAAGTCCGGGCGGCGGCCCTTGCGGCAGTTGCCGTACAGGGTGAACTGGGATATCACCAGAATTTCACCGTTGACGGTTTCCAGACCACGGTTCATCTTGCCGTCCTCATCCTCGAAGATCCGCAGTCCCGTCAGTTTGTCCGCCAGCTTCACGGCCTGGGCCTCGGTGTCGTCATGGGTGATGCCCAGCAGGATCAGAAAGCCGGGGCCGATGCTGCCGATGGTTTTGCCGTCCACGGATACGGAGGCGCTTTTCACGCGGGTCAGCACTGCTCTCATAGTAATATAGTCTCCTTTTCGGTTAATATATTGTGTTTTTTCTCAGCCCGCCGGGCGGGTGACCCGCATGACGCCAGAAATCTGCTCGATGCGGCGCATGACGGTTTTCAGCTGCTGGCTGCTGGACACGTCGGTGTCCAGGGTGATCAGGGCGAAGCCGTCGGGGGTGGAGCGGGCGTTCATGGAGGCCACATGGGTCTTGGTGGAGGAGAGCACCGTGGAGATATCCACGATGAGGTTGATGCGGTCCTTGGCCACCACCTGGAGGGTGGTGCGGAAGGTGCCCTCCACGTCCTCGGCCCAGGACACCTTGATCCAGCGGCCCTCCTCGTCGGGACGGCGGCGGGCCGGGTCGGCGTTGGGACAGTCCCTCCGGTGGACGGACACCCCGTAGCCCTTGGTGATGAAGCCCACGATGTCGTCCCCGGGGACGGGGGTGCAGCACTTGGAGAACTTCACCAGGCAGTTGCTGAGGCCCTCCACGATGATGCCCTTTTCGCTGTGGGTGCGCTTGGGCACGGCGGGACGGGTGGCATCGGGGCGGCCTTCCAGCGGCACCTCCGCCTGGCGCTCCTCCTGGTGCTGGTGGAGAATGCGCTGGATATCCTCCCGGATGCGGCCGATGACCTTCAGGCTGCTGATGCCCCCGTAGCCGATGGCGGCGTACAGGTCGTCCAGGCTCTTATAGGTGAGCTTTTTCAGGATGCCGGGGAGGTTTTCGTCGTTGGTAAGCTCCTTCAAAGACACGCCGCAGCGCTTGAGCTCCGACTCGAAGGAGGCCCGGCCCGTGACCACGTTTTCGTCCCGGCGCTCCCGCTTGAGCCACTGGCGGATCTTGGACCGGGCGTTGCTGGACCGGGCGATCTTCACCCAGTCCCGGCTGGGACCGTGGGCCGACTGGGAGGTGACCACCTCCACGATGTCGCCGTTTTTCAGGCGGCAGTCGAAGGGCACGATGCGGCCGTTGACCTTGGCGGCCACCATGTGGTTGCCCACGGCGGAGTGGATGTTATAGGCAAAGTCAATGGGGGTGGCCCCGGCAGGCAGGTTGATGACGTCCCCCCGGGGGGTGAACACAAACACCTCGTCGGCGAACATGTCCACCTTCAGGGAGTGGATGAACTCCTCGGCGTCGGCCCCCTCCTGATTCTCCAGCAGGCGGCGGACCCACTCATACCGGCCCTCGTCGCCGCCGCCCTGGCCGTTCTGCTTATACTTCCAATGGGCGGCGATGCCGTATTCGGCCACCTCATGCATCTCCTTGGTGCGGATCTGCACCTCGAAGGGAACGCCGTTCTGGCCCATGACGGTGGTGTGGAGACTCTGGTACATGTTGGGCTTGGGAGTGCCGATATAGTCCTTGAACCGGCCCAGCACGGGTTTGTACAGGTCGTGGATGATGCCCAGAACGTAATAGCAGTCGGACACCGTGTCCACGATCACCCGGAAGGCGAACAGGTCATACACGTCGTCCAGGGACTTGTTCTGGGTGTACATCTTGCGATAGATGGAGTAGGGGTGCTTCATGCGGCCATAGACATAGCCGTCGATATGGGCCTCCTCCAGGCGCTGGGTGATCTGGTCGTGGATGGAGGACATGAAGCCGTCGTACTCCGTGGCCTTCTCGTCCAGGGCGTCCACGATCTCCCGATAGCTGATGGGGTCCAGGTATTTCAGGGACAGGTCCTCCAGCTCCCACTTCATCTTCTGCATGCCCAGGCGGTGGGCGATGGGGGCGTAGATCTCCAGGGTCTCGAAAGACTTCTGCTTCTGCTTCTCCGGGGTCTGGTACTCCATGGTACGCATATTGTGGAGCCGGTCGGAGACCTTGATGAGGATCACCCGGATGTCCTTGGACATGGCCAGCAGCATTTTCCGGAGGTTTTCCATCTGCTCCTGGGCCTTGGAGGTATAGTGGACCCGGGTCAGCTTGCTGACCCCCTCCACCAGGTCCGCCACCGTGGGGGAGAACTGCTTGGCGATGTCCTCGTGGGTGGCGGAGGTATCCTCAATGGTGTCGTGGAGCAGGGCGGCCTCGATGGACTCGGAGTCCAGGTGCAGCTCCTCGGCCACGATCTGGGCCACGGCCAGGGGGTGGGTCACAAAGGGTGAGCCGTCCTTGCGCAGCTGGCCCTGGTGGGCGGCGGCGGCAAATTCATAGGCGGCCCGGATCTTGTCGAAGCTGGCGGTGGGGTTATAGGCCCGCACCGTGTCCTCCAGGCGTTGGTATCGTTCATCCACTGTCATCAGCGTGCCCCTCCTTTCGATGCGTCCAGCGCCTGATGCAGGCGCAGCAGATATTCCGAACGGTCCAGGGCTACCTTCTTGCCCTGGCTGGTGAGATGCAGGCTTATGCTGTCGCCCAGGCGGCAGCACTGCAGCAGGCCCCGTTCCCGGAACACCTCCAGGCACAGCACCGTCCGCAAAAAGGGCTCCGCCCCCTGCAGCGCCCCGGACAGCCGCCGCAGCAGCGGCAGATAGTCCGTTTCCAGTCCGTCGGGGGGCACCGCGTGCTGCAGGGCCCGCCACAGGCTCACGCACTGGTCCCGGGAGGGCAGCAGGCGCACGGCGTCCCGGGGACGCAGTTCGTCCCCCCGCAGGCAGCGGTCCACCAGCTCCAGGGACTCCTCCTCCCGGGTGCTGCCGGTAAGGGAGGGACGGATATCCACCATCTGCATCTGGACGGTGCGGCTGCTGCGGAACTCGTTGATCTGAAGATAGAAGGCGGCGTCCACCCGGTCGCCGGGGGCCACGCCACAGGTCTGGGCCACGGCGGAGAAGAAGATGCCGTCAAACTGGGCGCTGCCCTTGGTCAGGCGCAGCTTCAGGTGCCGGTTCTGGCCCACGTTCTGAAGCCGGTCCAACGTGGCGCCCCGCAGGCAGAACACCGGCCGGGCGTTGCCCGCCCCGTAGGGCTCTAAGGCGTCCAGGGCCTCCACCTCCGCCAGGTTCACCCGGCCCGCCTGGCCGATGGGCACGTCCACCTGCAGGCAGGACACCGGGGCCTTGCCGCCCCGGAACCGGCTGGCGTATTGGTTCATCCGCTGCCGGAAGGCGGGGATGTTCTTTTCTTCAATGGTAAAGCCCGCCGCCAGCTCATGGCCGCCGAAGCCCAGCAGCAGGTCGGAGCAGGACTCCAGCGCGGCGAACAGATTGAACCCGCCCCAGCTGCGGCAGGAGCCCTTGCCGGTGCCGCCGGACAGGTGGATCATAAAGCTGGGACAGGCGTATTTTTCCGAAAGGCGGGAGGCCACGATGCCTACCACCCCCTGGTGCCAGGTGTCGGAGGCCAGCACCAGGGCGCTGCGCTCCTGGGGCGGGGTCTCCTCGATCTGTTCCACGGCCTGGGAGTAGATCTCCTGCTCCACGGCCTGGCGCTCCCGGTTCAGGGCGCACAGCTCCCGGGCCAGGTGCTCCGCCCGGTGGGGATCGGTGCACAGCAGCAGGTCCGCCGCCATGTCCGCCGCGCCCATGCGCCCGGCGGCGTTGATGCGGGGGGCCAGGACGAAGCCAATCTGCACGGAGGTGACGGTTTTGTCGGACAGGCCCGCCTCATGCAGCAGGGCGTGGAGGCCGATGAAGTCCGACCGGCTGATGGACGCCAGGCCCCGGGACACGATGGTGCGGTTTTCGTCGGACATCTGCATCACGTCGGCCACGGTGCCGATGGCGGCCAGGGTGCAGTAGCGGGACAGCAGGGCCTCCTCCCGGCTCTCGCCCCCCAGGGCCAGCACCAGCTTCAGCGCCACGCCGCAGCCGGCCAGGTGCTTGAAGGGATAGCCGCAGTCGGGCCGGTGGGGGTCCACCACGGCGCAGGCCGGGGGCAGCTCCTCCTTGCACTCATGGTGGTCCGTCACCACCACGTCCATGCCCAGGGAGTTGGCGTAGGCCACCTCCTCCACACCGGTGATGCCGCAGTCCACCGTTACCAGCAGGCGGACCCCCTGCCCGTGCAGGGACAGGATGGCGTCCCTTCCCAGGCCGTAGCCATCCTCGATGCGGCGGGGGATATAGTGCACCACGTCGCCGCCCCGGGACAGGAGATAGTCCACCAGGATCACCGTGGCGGTGATGCCGTCCACGTC
>CDZB01035896.1_pt1 | contig 18318 bp, 12 predicted proteins | sample 554961 | NCBI WGS metagenome assembly CDZB01 (sample SAMEA3182106, study PRJEB8094) | gut metagenome | biome: human; feature: gut; material: Stool; isolation source: human stools | place: Canada | collected 2013-02-26
ATGCAAGGGGCTCCGCCCCTTGCATCCCCGGGGCTGAACCTATGGTTCGCTGCAAAACCGATAGAAAGCGTTCCCGGCAAGTGGTGCCGCCCGGGTTCAGCCGCTGGGTACTTGTTGTTCGGCAGGTTCTGTAAGTGCCGCAAGCGGTTTGATGCCGGGGTGCCGGGGGCGGAGCCCCCGGCGAAATAAACTAAAAATCTCCCCCTTCCCGCTGGGAAGGGGGTCGGGGGGATGGGGGCAGAAAATCAAGCTAAAGGCAGGAGCGGCAGGCGGCAAAGAGGGCAAGCCCCCCGCAAGGTACCGCCAAACGCAGGTCGAGCCAGTGCCGCATCCCATCCACCCCCGGGATGCAAGGGGCGAAGCCCCTTGCATAAGAAAACTAAAAATCTCCCCCTTCCCGCCGGGAAGGGAGGAGGGGGATGGGGGCGACAAAGCAAGCTAAAGGCAGGGGCGGCAGGCGACAAAGAAGGTAAGCCCCCGCTGGGTACCGCCCCCGCCCGCCGAGCCGGCGAGGCTGGGGCAATCCCCCCCGCCGGGCACGAAATATGCTTCCTGCTCCGGCGCCTCAAAATAAATCCTGTTGCCGTAGCTTTTTTTGAAAAACCCCTTGCATTTTTGCGGAAGATATGGTATAATACCATCCAGTCATGCACCGTTGCGTGCAGTTGTGCAAGAAAGCCCGCAAGGGTGTGAATGAGGAAGTGAGTCAAGTATCATGGAAATGGCAGTTGTCGAACTGATTTTGGGTATCCTGCTGCTTGTGCTGTCGCTGGGACTTGTGGTGGCGGTTATGCTGCAGTCCGGCAAGGACAAGAAGCTGTCCGGCGCCATCGCCGGCGGCGCGGATACCTTCTTCGGTAAAGGTAAGTCCGGTCGGAAGGACAGAACGCTTCGTATCCTGACGACGGTTCTGTCTACGGTGTTCTTCGTCCTGATCGTGGCGCTGTACTGCATCGCCGGCAATTGAGCCGAGCCGCATAGAGAGCGTTCCCGGAGTCGGGAATACGGAAGAACAGACAGAAAATGGGTTGCTGCGTGGTGCGTCTCTTCAGAAGCCGCTGCGCGTCCGTCCGGGCGCGGGTCTTCGGGGGAACCCCCTTGGGCGGCGACCCTTTTCTGTACGCATGGGACAGCCGCGCCGGCATGCTCCATGGCTCTTACAGGAGGAACACTATGAAGGATAACAAATCGGAACAGGCTGGCGCGGGACGGACGGCTCCCAACCGGGACGGGCGCAGGGCAGGGACATACCGCAACGCGTCCCCTGCGGCGGTGTGTGACCGTACACGCGGTGCGCCGCGCCCCGCACAGCCGCGCCGCCGTGTGCCGGATACGGCATATGCGCCGCGCCAAACCGCACCCAGACCTGCACAAAAGCCCGCAGGGCGCCCGGTGCCCGCACGGCGCGCCGGACTGCATAATACTTCCCCCCACAGCCGGCAAATCGTCGTTTTGCTGGCGGCTGTACTTGCGGTTCTGCTGCTGATAACCGGATCGCTCCTGCTTGCCAGAAAGGTGATCTTCCTGGAGCGCGAGCCGGTTGCGCCTTCGGGGGACGACATCCCGAATCAGCCGCCCGAGACCGGGAACCCCATCGCAACGCCGGGCAGTCATCCCTTCGCGGACGGACAGACAGGCACCGTGACCTTTCCGTTCGCCGCAGACAGCCGTGTCATCGGCAAGAACAGCATCCGGTCCGCGCGCGCGGTCATGGTGGATCTGTCTGCGGGGGAGGTCGTGGCGTCCAGACTGGCGGACGAGAAGATGTACCCCGCGTCCATGACCAAGATCATGACGCTGATCGTGGCGGTGGAGAATCTGTCGGAGTCGGTCAGCCTGTCCTACAAGGTCACGGTGAGCAGTGCGGTTTACGAGGCGATGCGCCTTGCCGGTTCGTCCGGCATGGGGCTGGAAGCCGGCGAGCAGTTGACCGTGGAGGCACTGCTGTACCTTACCGCGCTCCAGTCGGACGGCATTGCCGCCAGTGAGCTGGCGCGCTATATCGCCGGGGATGAGGCGTCCTTTGTTCAGCTGATGAACCGCAAGGCATCGGCAATGGGACTGACGAACACCCACTTCGCCAACCCGACCGGCTTGCAGGACGAGGCGAACTACTCCACCTGCCGCGATATGGCGGCTATCCTCTCCTACGCGATGCGGATGTCGCTCTGTCGCCGGATACTGACCACCGATTCCTACAATGCGACCTGCACGAAAACGACGGGCAGGGACGCCGGGTACAGCTTTACTTACTATGTTTCCAACAAGTTTCTGACGCTTCTGTCGCAGGCAGACAAGGGCAAGCCCGACTCGCTGACCATGACGGCGGGCAAAACCGGTTACGCGGGCAACAATTCCGGGTTCTGCCTGGCAAGCTACGCGGTCGGCGCGGACGGACACGCGTACATATGCGTGACCTCGCAGGCGACCGGGAGCGATGGCTACCTTACGTGCATCCGGGATCACGTTTCGCTGTACAACGCCTACGCGAACTGATCGCGGCGTTCACGGATCCGTATTTTGAGGCGCCCTGCACAAAAAAACAGGAGGCTTCCGTTTGGGAAGTCTCCTGTTTTTTGGGTTGGGACTGTATCACTCCTCGTCGGAGTAGACCACAACATCCTCCGGGATCTCTTCAGGCATAGCTTCCTCCTCGTCCCGGGCAGCCTCCAGCAGAGCGCGGATAGAGAGCGCGACCTTCTGCTTTTCGGAGTCGATGTCCAGGATCTTGGCATCCACGACCTGACCCACCTGCAGGACGTCGGCAGGCTTGCCGATGCGGTGGTCTGCGATCTCGGAAATGTGGATAAGACCGTCCACGCCGTCCACGATCTCCGCGAACGCGCCGAAGGGCATCAGGCTGACGATCTTCACGGGAGCCACATCGCCGATGGCGTAGGTGTGCGTGAAGATGTACCACGGGTTGGTCGCCTCGGTCTTGTAGCCGAGCGAGATGCGCTTCTTCTCTGCGTTGAAGCTCTTGACAAAGACCGTAATCTCGTCACCGATGGAAACCACCTCGGCAGGGCTCTTGATGTGCTTCCAGGAAAGCTCGGTGGAGTGAACCATTCCGTCCACGCCGCCCAGATCCACAAACGCACCGTAGCTGGTCATGCTCTTGACCACGCCCTGATACACCTTGCCGTCCTCGATGTTCTCCCAGAACTCCTTCTCGCGGGCATTGCGCTGCTCCTGCAGAACCTTGCGGATGGAGCCCTTTGCCTTCTTGTTGTCCTTGATCTCAATGATCTTCATGGACACGGTCTGACCCACCAGCGTGTTCAGATCGCCGTCGCGCGGCACGCCGGAATGTGCGGCGGGAATGAAGACCTGATTGGAGTTGACCAGCGCCACGACGCCGCCCTTGTTGACCAGGATGACCTTACCCTCGACGGTCTCCTGCGTCTCGTAGGCTTCCTCGATCTTCTTCCAGTTCTTGTCGGAGTCAACGCGCTTCTTGGAGAGTGTAGCGAAGCCATCGACATCGCTGACACGGATCACGAAAGCCTCCACCTCATCCCCGATTTTGAACATCTGATCCAGCTTCGCCGCAGGATCATCCGTAATCTGATCCAGCTTGATAACGCCGGTCACCTTGGTTCCCAGGTCGAGCTGAATCTCGCCGGGCGTGATCGCGGTCACGATCCCTACTACGGTATCTCCTGTCTTTATTGTTTTGAGTGCTGATTCTTCCAGCAGCTCGGCGAAGTTCTCGTTCTGTGCCTGTTCGCTCATGTTGTTTGCAACCTCCTCAATGATATCGCGGGGGGTGGATGCCCCTGCCACGACTCCCACCTTGCGGTGGGTGCCCGCCATCCGGCGGGATAACGGGATCCTGTCCTGCAGCTCCTCAGCGCGTTCGACCCACACGGTGTCAGCGCAAATGCTTTTGCATATCGAAAAAAGTTTGGCAGAGTTTGAACTGTCCCTGCCTCCTATCACGATTATGAGATCACATTCGCGTGCGAGAGCGGCGGCTTCCTGCTGCCGGGATTCCGTAACACTGCATATTGTATCAAAAATAAGTGAATTTGTAAAGAGGTTTTTGAGAATTTTTTTTGACATTTCCCATTCTTTCAGGTTATGTGTGGTCTGCGCGACCAGAATCGGCGTCATGGAGCCCCATTTGACCGCGTTTCCGGGGTCACGCAGCAAAGACTCCAGCTCCGCCGCCGAGGAAAAGACGTGCTTCTCCCCTTCAAAGCGGCTGAGGAATCCGACGACCTCCGGGTGATCCGCCGAGCCGAGCACCAGCAGGAAGCGGTCGTCCTGCCCGGTCGCCTCGCGCGCCGCGCGGCAAAGTTCAGATTGCTCCGCACAGATGCGGTGTATCTTCTTGACGAAGGAGCAGGTGCAGTCGGTAAAGGTGAAGTACGGGTTGCGCGCGGCGCACGCGTGCAGCAGTGCCTCGGTCCCGGCAGTCATGCCGTGGGCGCGGATAAACACGCGCACCGGTGCGTCTTCCCGTGCTTCCCCGCACAGGCGGGGGATGTCCTCGGTGCCGATCACCTCCACGCCGCCCTCCTGCAGGCGGCGGGTATAGATCTCGTTGTGTATCAGCCGCCCCAGCGTGAAAATGCGTTCGCCGGGTGCGTGCGCGGCAATCTCACGCTCGACCGCCGCCGTTGCGCGGGCAACGCCGAAGCAGAATCCGGCGCCCTGCGCGATAATGACCTCCCGGCTCACGGCGTTTCGTCCCCAAGGGCGCAGACGCGCTCAAACGCCATCCGCATGATGCGGTCGTACTCGCCGGGCGCCTCCGGGTCGTAGTGCATTTCCTCCGGCGTGATGGGCTTGCCGATGATGACCTCCTTGCGGCAGAAGGCACGCATCCGGTTGTCCGGCACGCGGATGAACACCGGCAGGATGGGCACACCCGCCCGCAGGGCGATCATGGCAGCGCCGGCGTGTATCTTGGTTGTGCGGGGATCAACGCCGTTGTTGCGGTGCCCCTGCGGGAACATTCCGACGGCTTTGCCGTCCTCCAGCATCCGGATGGTATGCCGGATGGCGCCGACATCGGCACCTCCCCGGTTGACCGGGTAAGCGCCCAGCGCGCGGATCATCCAGTTGAAGACCGGAATGCGGAACAGCTCCTTTTTCGCCATGAAGTGCGGCTGCTGCTGCCGCAGGCTGGCGCACAGGAAAATGGGATCGTGCCATGTCAGGTGGTTGCAGATGACCAGATAGGAGCCGTCCCCACGGCGCGGCTCGTTCTCGCGCCCCTTCACCCGGATGCGGTGAAACAGGCGTATGGGACCGGCGAACACGGCGTGTACGACCTTATACAGCCCGCTGCGGCAGTGTTTCCGGTTGCGTGCGCGGCGCTCCTCGGGGGACAGAGCCGCCGTTTCGGTGACTTGCTTGCTCACAGACTCAGCCCCTTTCCGGCAAGTGTTTCGCGGATGAGGTTGAGGATTGCCTCCACGCTTTCCTCAAAGGTCAGCCCGGAATTGTCGAAGCGGATGGCGTCCGGCGCCGCCACGGCAGGCGCAACCGCGCGGGTGCGATCCTCCTCGTCGCGCTTGTACATATCGGCGAGGACGGTTTCGTAATCCACGGGCATGCCCTTCTCCGCCAGCTCGGCGACGCGGCGGCGTGCGCGCGCTTCGTTGGAGGCTGTCAGGAAGATTTTGACCTGCGCATGGGGCAGGATGACCGTGCCGATATCGCGTCCGTCCATGATGACGCTGTTTTCCCGCGCGATGCGCTGCTGCGTATCCAGCAGGAAAGCGCGAACCGGAGACAGGGCGCCCACGGCAGAGGCGTACAGGGAAATCTCGTTTTCGCGGATGCGGTCTCCCAGATTTTCGCCGTTGAGGAAGACGTTCTGCACGCCGTCCACGTACCGGACCTCAACGTGTATGTCACTCAGTTTATCGACCACGGCGGCGATGGCGGGCAGGGAAATCCCCTGTGAGCGGGCATAGTAGCCCACTGTGCGGTACAGTGCGCCCGTATCCACGTACACGATCCCCAGTCTTGCCGCGATGGCTTTGGATATTGTGGACTTCCCGGCTCCGCTCGGACCGTCTATGGCGATCTGGATATGCTGCATGATATATACCTCTTTCTTGCCTTTGTCAGCGGGTAGCTGTTATCCCTCCCATTATACTCTATCTGCGGGATAAATGCAATAGGCGTTTGGAAAAATCATGCGGTTTGGCGGTGATAGCAATTTCTCAAAGAGAATGCAACAGTGCGGGAACCACCATTCTGCGGATGCCGGAGGAAGCGGAAAGAGAACGCCAAAGGCGAATCGGCAGAATCTTCTCCGTCATTCGTCGCAACAGTTCTTCGCAGAGGAATGACTATGCGTGCGAATTCTGGCTTAGGCTGACGAAAAAGTTCCTCGCTGCTCCGCCCGCACGTTGAATATTTGAGGTGCCCTTAGCGCATATTCTTGAAAAAAATGAGAAGGAGAATAATCGCTATAGCACCGAAAACAAGTGACAGGGTAAGCTTTATTTTTTGTTGTGTTTCGATAATGTAATGCCGTCATCCAACACTTCCTTAGAAAAACACTTTATCGGAAGATACCCACCTCGAGGTTGCTGTATTGATTGTATTCGTTGCGTGACAGAAGCCATCTGTTACCTCCAACACAAAAAGCCGCAAAGTATCACTACCTTGCGGCTTCTTTGCGGTACAAGTCGCTAAAATTGAAAGTAGTGACCTATTCTGATACGAAATGCACACCCCGCTGACCTTTCGTGTAAAGGTTTAGGGCATCCCGCGTAATTACGGGAAAGAAAATCGAAGATGCGAGGCGTCTGCAAACAGCGTAGAATCCCCTTAGCTCGTACAGACGACTTTTGATGTTCCGCCTTCTTTGCTCTCCATTGCCCGCTTGCAGACAGCTTCTTAATCTGCGCCGGCTTGCGATTCTGCTTGTATCTGATTTTTTTGCCCTGCTTGTTCCGAACGATGGCATTCTGCCGCTTTTCCGCCCCGATATATCCGCTGTCTCCGTATAATTCACTTCGTCGTGCAAAAACGACATGCTCATTTACTTGTTCATACCTTTATTATTACAGCACATTCTTGCCCGATTTTCAATGCTTTTGTTTTGCGCGGTGGTGCCTTAAATCCCAAAGAACCGCTCAAAGAAGCCCTTCAGTTTTTCTATGATCCCGCGCTTTTTCTCTGCGCGGTTTCCGCCGCCGAAGCGGGATGTGGGCGGCATCAGTTTGTCAATATCGGTGCCGGTCGTCTTGATCTCCCCGTCGCGGAAGGCGTTATCGATAAATTTGCGCGTCTCGCTCTCGTTCAGCTTTTCGTCGGCAATGATGGCGGACAGCTCTTTTTCCTTTTCCTGCGCCACATAGGCGTGCCATTCGGTCAGCACATCTTCCACGTCGTTGATGCCGGAAATGAAGGTCTCGATCAACGCCTTTTTACTGCGCAGCTCGGGGCTGGCATCAACGGCTTTTTGAATCGTGATCAGAATCTCTTTGTCTGTCCCGTGTGTATCATGATACTTCTTGACAAGCAAAAGGATGTAATCAATATTGATTTCGACCTGACGGATCAGCTCGACTTCAAACACCACATCGTCGGTGATGTCCTCTTTCTGCCCGTCACGCCGCCGCTCGCGCCATTCATCGCGCAGATCCTGATACCGTCCGAGATAGTCCTGCAAGTTCCGCTCGGACAGCAGATCTTTCCCCGCAAACTCATCGAAAGACGAAAGCAGATTGCGCATCCGAAGGATCGCCCCAAACAGCGCGATAAAATGTTTCTGATTCTGTTCTCCTTCCACACGCGGCTCGGACAATGGGAAGTCGGTTTCCAGCTCCGCTATCATGTCCACATATCCGGGGTGGGACTGATGCGCTGCATCGATATAACCATGGTAATAGTCGTCAAACTTGCGCATCAGGACAATGCCGCCCGCATTTTTATCGCCGAACAGTGAAATGGCGGAATCCACCCGCTTTTGCAGGTTGCGGAAGCAGACGATGTTGCCAAAGGTCTTAATGCTGTTCAGAATTCGGTTGGTGCGGCTGAACGCCTGAATCAGCCCGTGCATCCGTAGGTTTTTGTCAACCCAAAGCGTGTTGAGCGTGGTTGCGTCAAAACCGGTCAGGAACATATTGACCACGATCAAAAGGTCAAGCTCCTTGTTCTTCATCCGCAGGGAAACGTCCTTGTAATAGCTCTGAAAACCGTCGCCGTCGGTGGAATAGTTGGTGTGGAACAGCTCGTTATAGTCGCGGATGGCGCTGTCGAGAAAATCGCGGCTGCTTGCGTCAAGCGCGGAGGTGTCCTCCGGATTTTCCTCGTCCAAAAGGTCGCTGTCGGGGTCGGCTTCATTGGTCGTATAACTGAAGATCGTTGCAATGCGCAATCTCTTGGTCGGGTCGGCGGACATCTGCCGCTTGAATTCGTTGTAATAGAGCCTTGCCATCGGCACAGACGCAACCGCAAGCATGGAATTGAAGCCCGAAAGCCGTTGCTTTTGCTTGATCTCCTCCACAGCCCCGCGAGCGGCGGACGCGACCTCGGAAATGTTGGTCAGCGTGTTGTAAATGTAGGTCTTGTCGCCGCGGTAGGTCTTTTGGTCGAAGTGGTCAAGGATATACTTGGTCACAAGTTCAGTCCGCTTGGGCGCCATATATGCCCGCTCGCGGTCTATGTCGTAAACATCTTCATCCACCATCTGCTCGTCAACGTCCATCGTTTTGACATAATCCACGCGGAACGGCAGGACATTGTGATCGTTGATCGCGTCCACAATGGTGTAGGTGTGCAGTTGGTCGCCAAAGGTCTGTTCGGTCGTGAAAAACTGCGAGGTGTGCGCCTTTTGTGCGTTGACCGAAAAAATCGGCGTTCCGGTAAAGCCGAACAGATGGTACTTGCGGAAGTTCTTCACAATCGCCGTGTGCATATCGCCGAATTGGGAGCGATGACATTCGTCAAAGATGATGACGACGTGCTTTTGATAGACCGCGTGACCGGGATTTTTCTTGATAAAGGTTGCCAGCTTCTGAATGGTCGTAATGATGATATGGCAGTTCTCGTCCTCAAGCTGTTTTTTGAGGATCGCCGTGCTGGTGTTGGAGTTTGCCGCACCCTTTTCAAAGCGGTCGTATTCCTTCATGGTCTGATAGTCGAGGTCTTTGCGGTCCACGACAAACAGAACCTTGTCGATATAGGGCAGTGCCGAGGCAAGCCGTGCGGTTTTGAAGGAAGTCAGCGTTTTGCCGCTTCCCGTGGTGTGCCAGATGTAGCCGCCGCCCGCGATACTGCCGTATTTCTTATAATTGTTTGCAATTTCGATGCGGTTGAGAATCCGCTCGGTTGCCGTAATCTGATACGGGCGCATGACGAGAAGCAGATTTTCGGAGGTGAAAACGCAATAGCGCGTCAGAATATTGAGAATCGTATGGCGGGCGAAAAAGGTCTTGGCAAAGTCGATGAGGTCGGGAATGATGCGATTGTTCGCGTCCGCCCAATAGGAGGTAAATTCAAAGCTGTTGCTTGTTTTGCCCTTTTTGCCGGAGGCGGCGCGCGCATCCCTGACGGCATTAAAACGTGTGCTGTTGGAATAGTATTTCGTGTTCGTGCCGTTGGAGATGACAAAAATCTGCACATACTCAAACAACCCCGAACCGGCATAGAAAGAATCGCGCTGGTAGCGGTCGATTTGGTTGAACGCCTCGCGGATGGAAACGCCGCGGCGCTTCAACTCGATGTGGACGAGCGGAAACCCGTTGACGAGCACGGTCACGTCATAGCGGTTGTCGTGCTTCGCGCCGTCGTCTTTGGTGACTATGTATTGATTGGTGACCTGCAAACGGTTGTTGTGGATGTTCTTTTTGTCAATCAGCGTGATATTTTTCGTACTTCCGTCATCGCGCCGCAGAACCTGCACATTGTCCTCCTGCATTTTGCGGGTCTTTTCCGCAATGCCGTCGTTGGCATTGGCAATGCACTCGGAAAAGAACCGCTCCCATTCGCCGTCGGAAAAGCGGTAGTTGTTCAGCGTTTCAAGCTGCGCGCGCAGGTTGGAGATCAGCTCCGCTTCGCAATGAATCGGCTTGTCCTCATAGCCCTGCTGTGTCAGAAGGCGGATAAACTCCGCTTCCAGCGCAGCTTCGCTCTGATAGGCGTCGGCGCGAACCTCGGCGGGCTTGTATTCGGTGACCACCGTGTTTTCCGTGGTTGCGGCAACGATGTTGAAGTATGACATAATAGCTCCTTGTTAAGGTGATTTTGAAACGGTCAAAAAGACAGTAATTTATCGCGGTAAAACTCATATTGTTTTTTGCGCGCCTCGATCTCGGCAGGCAGACCGATTTTCAGGTCGGAGCAGATAGAATCGAAGTTGTCAAGGACTTGGATAAGGCGTTCTTGAACATCCTTGGGTGGTACAGGTACTTTGTATGACAAAACGGCTTGAAAATCAAGCGAATCAACGGTACCGCCTTGCTTTTTTGTTTTGGCACGAATATCATCACTGTAAGTTTGAAGTAAATGATATGCAAATCGAGGTAGCACACGCTCATTTGGAACCAATACTTTTATATCTTGGTTTACGGTTGTTGCAAAAGGAACATATGATACTGGCAATGTATGTTTAAGAATTCCCGAACGAGTTACAATAGCAATACAGTGCTTAGGGTAAATCGTCATCGAAGCCTCACTAACGGCTTGCTCAGATATATGGTCTTCTGTATCCGAAAGAGTAGGTTCTTTCATATCCTTGGACGAAATCCATGGAATTGTACCGTTTGTCCAAAACTCTTTTCGCTCCATAGAGGGTGTTTTCCCACCTGACCACTTACCCAATTCTGAAATTGAACAGAGATTTGACTGTAATGTATGGTTGTTCAACAAGGCATTTCTATAATACTCATACTGCTTCTTTCTCGCCGTGAGTTCCGCCGTGAGTTCCGCCGTGAGTTCCGTAAAACTGTCCAGTATGCGGACAATTTCCTCCTGCACCGGAAGTGGGGGGACGGGAAGAATTACATCAGCCAACTTCGCAGGAGCAATTTCGATTACTTTGGTGCCGTGAGCGATTTTTATCTTTTGCTCATAGAACATAGCTGAATGTAACCAGTATACAAGGTATTTCGGATTTATAAAATGGTGGATAATTGCCGTATGCCCGCTTACGGCAACTTTCTCGTTTCCGAGCCAAGCTGTACATTTACAAACATCATCTATATTTTCACTGGTAACAGCCATGACAATATCACCGGGTTCTGCAAACTTCTGCTTTCTTGCAGTTTCTTCACTGATGTAGGATAGCGTTTTGTCTGCGAAAAGCCCATAATGCGTATAGATTTGTCCATAATGAATGCAAGGAATCCCACATTCAGTATAGTCTTTTTTCTGAAGGCTACCTCCTCTGGATATAGTGGCAACCTCGCCAAGATGTTTATATTCAACGCCATCGGGGCAAAGTTCTTTTATCAATTCTTCAAGTTTTGTCATCTTGTTTCCTCCCGAAATCTACGATACGATTGCTCTAGTATCGCCTTTCGTTGAAAATACTCCTCACTGGTCAAATACGCTTCATCCATTTTGATTTTGGCTTTGGGAATAAAAAACTCTCCATAACTATCAATATTAGGAGAATAGTCACAGGTACCTGCACACGCTATGAAATTATGTGCGCCACCGTCACTCCTTCCAAAGCGAAGTCTAAGTTCTCGCAAGGCTAATTTTTTGAAGCCCTTTTCAAAGAAAATAAAATTTTCCCCACCTTTTTTTGCATGTGAATCAAAGGCTAAACAATCGGGTTTTTCAGCTATCAACGATTCCAAATATATTTTTTCGCTATCGGTAAGAGGTTCGTCTTTATCGGCTTTATCAATCAATCCTTGAACACCACATTTTCGCCCATCGATGATTACCAGTGGTGATTGATCGGGCAACGTTGGAAAAGTACTTGTTCCATCGTCATAAGCCCAAAAAGTTAGTATGTTGTTGCCTGCACCGTGTTTTTTTATTTCCGCCCTTGCTGTTGCGGCACTATCTGCCCAATATGATAATTTCTGATTTGGAAATAGTTTTGAATACCTACCAGTACATTCACGCAAATTGCCATTAAAAAGGCTGCTTGCGGTTTTCCCATAAAAGTCATCCTTAAATTCCACACACCGATAAAAATCAAATTCATCCGTTTCATAAACAGGTAAATCCTTAAGTTTGAATATCGGTCTATCGTAGTTTTGGCTTATAAATTCTCGACTCCAACTCATCCCTCAATCTCCCCGATGATCTTCCGGATTTCCTCTCTCAGCACATTTTCCCGCTTGACAATCTCCTCAATCTCGGCGTTGAGTTTGACAATGTCGATCTTCTCCCGCTTGTCCTCCTGCTCCACATAGGTGGAGACCGAAAGGTTGAAGTCGTTTGCTTCGATCTCCTCAAACGCGGCAAGGTGCGAGAAATGCGCGATCTCCGCGCGGTTTGTGTAAGTGTCTACGATGCGGTCGATGTTTTCTGGCGTCAGCTTGTTGTTATTCGTGACCTTGATGCACTCACTCGACGCGTCAATGAAAAGCGTTTTGCTGTCGCTTTTGCCTCTCTTCATCACCAGAATGCAGGTGGCAATGGAAGTGCCGAAAAAGAGGTTGGCGGGCAGCTGAATGATGCAGTCCACAAAGTTGTTTTCCACAAGATACCGCCGAATCTTCTGCTCCGCGCCCCCGCGGTACAGAATACCGGGGAAGCAGACAATCGCCGCCGTGCCGTTTGCCGCAAGCCATGAAAGGCTGTGCATGATAAACGCCATATCCGCCTTGCTTTTCGGCGCCAGCACGCCCGCTGGAGAAAAGCGCGGATCATTGATAAGCAGCGGGTTGTCATCGCCCTCCCATTTGATGGAGTACGGCGGGTTGGAAACGATCAGCTCAAACGGCTCGTCGTCCCAATGCGCGGGGTTGGTCAGCGTATTCTCGCAGGCAATATCGAATTTATCAAATCCGATGTCATGCAGAAACATATTGATGCGGCAGAGGTTATAGGTCGTGATGTTGATCTCCTGCCCGTAAAAGCCGTTGCGGATGGCGTCCTTGCCAAGCACCTTTTCGGCTTTCAGCAACAGCGAACCCGATCCGCACGCGGGGTCATAGACCTTATTGATTTCGGCTTTTCCGACCGTGCCGAGCCGCGTCAAAAGCTCGGACACGTCGGCAGGCGTGAAAAATTCGCCGCCCGACTTGCCCGCATTGGAGGCGTACATGGTCATCAGATATTCATAAGCATCACCGAATGCGTCAATGTCGTGATCCTTTACATCACCAAGGTTCATATCTGCCACGCCGATAAGCAATTTGCAGAGCTTTTCGTTTCGCTTTGCCACCGTCGCGCCCAGTTTGTTGCTATTGACGTCGAAATCATCGAACAGTCCCGCAAACTGCCCCTCGGATTCGGTGCCTTTCGCGGATTCCTCGATATGGCGGAAAACTGTCTCCAGTGTTTCGTTGAGGTTTTCGTCCGACTGACAACGGGCAAGGACATTGCAAAACAGCTCGCTCGGCAGGATGAAAAAGCCCTTTTCCTGCACCAAGCCCTCCCGCGCCGATTCCGCCTCTGCGTCGGACATCTTGGCATAGTCAAAGCCGTCATTGCCCGCCTTGATCTCGCCTTCGCTTATGTAATTTGCAAGGTTTTCAGATATGTAACGATAGAACATCGTACCGAGGACGTAATTTTTGAAGTCCCATCCGTCCACAGCGCCGCGCAATTCATCCGCAATCGCCCATATCGCGCGGTGAAGCTCGTCGCGCTCCTGTTCTTTCTTTGTATCAATCATTGTTTTGTCCTCCGTAATTTGTCCTCTGATATAGTGCATTTTTCGTTGTTCCCGTGACCTTGACTTTTCCTGCGGCAACCATTTTGCGCAGAAGGCGATTGACCGTGGATGTAGATACGCCAAGTGCCTTTTCGATTTCGGCACGAGGATGAAGCTTATGATCGGAAAGCACGGCAAAAACTGTTTTTTCCCGCTCGTCGAGAACAGAATTCGGGTTTATTTCAATCGGTGTTGCGGTATTTTGATTCGGCAATACAAATTTGAACGCACCGGAAGTAACCTGCACCTCAGGTTTTACTGCACATCCGGTGTAAGAAGACATAATTTTCTTCATGCCGGTTCCGTATGCTTCTATCAGCCCCAAACGATAGAAAATATTAGCCAATTTTTTGTTGCGACAATAGGAAATGCCAAGCATCATATCGTCATAGGAAATGCCGCCGGCAAGACCGCCGATTGAAATAAGTTCCATGCGATCGGCATACACGCTGAGCAGCGTGCTTGCTGAAACCGCATAATCACGGTGAACGATCGCATTGAGTAACGCCTCGCGAATGGCGGTATCAGGATAATCTTTATGGTCGATGCGAAGAAGCCCTTCAAAGGTTGCGGATGTTCTGTTGCGAAGGTCAAGATAGGAATAAGCATCCTCCAACTGTTGCAACAGCGAACCGGTGAATTCCCGGCGATCCTGAAAGTTTGCCTGATCCTTGCCTGCAAAAGCTGCCGCTTTGATAATGTGCGGGCATTGATCCGAAAGAAGGAGAGCAAGGTTGGAATATAGCCCGTCGGAGTCAATCAGTCCAAGCGTTTTCATCTGCGCCTCGCCAAAATCCAAATTCCGTCTTGTAAATTCAGCGGTTGCTTTCCCGAAGCTCAGCTCTTGTTCAAGCGAACGCATATCCTCATAGTTATCGCCATCGGTTTCTTTGATCATCTGACGAATAGCGGCATCGGACGCCGGAACAGAAGAGGTTCCTTGTCGGACAAAAACGCCCTCCGGACGCAGCCCTTTTGCGGCAAGATAATATGGTCGATGCGCTCCGCACTGTACCTGTACCGCAAGGATGAGCTTTCCGTTTTCAGAGATAGATTCTATATGCATAAACATAGTAACATCGGGTTTTATCGCATCACGCGCCGCATTCATGACCTGTTGCGTGACGAGATCGGTATGATCAATGCCACACACTTCGCCATCATCTTCAACACCGATGTAAATCGTACCGCCGTGTGTATTGGCAAAGGCAACAATCTCTTTCTTTATGCTGTCTGCATAAACGGATTTTAATTCTACCGTTTCGCTTTCCGTAAAAATCATGTAATCCTCCGAACAGAAAATTGATCAACTATAGTATACCGCAATTTAATCATCTCGTCAAGCCAAATGACCAGAATTGAGAAAATAAATTTTGTCTGCTGTCATCCAAATTCCATTAAGCAAAAATCAAGGTGCCATGTTGATACTTTGAAAACAGCAAAAACCATCGGGCATTTTGCCGTGTGCCGATAAGACAGTAATTTGAGAAAACTACAAAATCGGCATCTGCTAAGCAGGATTGGACAACAAAACAGGCGGCACCCAGCTTCGGCTGAGTGCTGCCTGTTTTTGTACATCAAAGGGTTAAAAATCACCGATTTTCAGCTCTGTAAAGTCAGGGTAGTAAAAATGGTGAAATAGTTATCGCCTTTGTGCGATTCCTTTGTGAAACAGTGAATTGCTACGGAGTGAATACCATTCGCTGGGGAGTGCGTATATTTGCGGTTGTGCAAAACACACCACAAAACCGCAAAGTCGATAGGCGGGTGTTTCGATACAGAGTATGTTCGACACTGTGGAAACTGAAAATCAGCTTGTATTCGCAGAAAAGTTACATTTTAAGGCGGTAAATTTCAGGTATCATATTGAAAACAGACCGCTCCTTGTGGTATAATGTGTGTACACACTTTTGAGGAGGTGCAGCATGGCTATACCAAAGCTGAAAAAGCAGGATGTTATTGATGCCCTGAAATTTATCGACGAGAACGGAGTTCCCGAACATAATACAGGCGTAAAATATGTACTTGTGTCCGAGGATGGGAAAAAATATCCGCCGAAGTATGTGGTAGCCGTTGCTGACCATTTGGCAAACAGAGCGGATATTTCGACAGAATCCTTTAACAGCGTTGACGCAAAGAACTATCTGGAAAATCTGGGCTTCTCTATCGAGACTAATCAGCAAGAAAAATTTGAGTTATCTATTACTGCCGAAAGCGTCGAGTCAACAGATGAACGCTTTACTATGGATAATCTGAGCCTCGGTGATAACTATAAGCCGCTGGATGCCTGTTTCAAGAGGGCAAATGGAGACGTAATCAAGCGAGCCTACAGCAAAGGCGAAAGAAGAAATTCCAATCAAACCTTGCCCCGCATTGCCTGTCAGGTGTTCGAGAAGCAACTTGCTGCATTATCGCTTGAGGACAAGGAGAACTTCCCTGTCTGCAAATATAACCCGGACAGCGACGTAATCAGAGGTATTTATGCGAGTGTTGACGATTTCCAGAAGCACCGCAACACAATAGAGTACCTGACATACGGCTATGACAACGGACGGCAGTTTGTTATCTATTGCTGGAATATCTTCTCTACGATTATCTTCGTTCAGGAATGTTTGAAGCGTTTCGGTGAACCAGGAGATCAGTTCATTTTGACATACCGCGAAAAAGATGAGAAGGAAACCGCAGCGGCAGAAACGGAAGCTGCTGTTCAGGAAGAGCTTGTTCAACAGTTCAAGGGATACCGAAATCCGTTTTCTTCCATGCTGATTGAATCAAAAAATCTGATTTTCAGAGGTGCGCCCGGTACCGGAAAATCTTATCTTGCCAAAGAAATCGCTGCGGACATCACCAGCAATGGGTACTTTGACGATTACACCCTTCTTACTGACGAGCAGAAAAAACAGGTTGAGTTCGTTCAGTTCCATCCGAGTTATGACTACTCTGATTTTGTTGAAGGACTAAGGCCAAAAATCAATGATGATGGTACAATGGGCTTTGAATTGCAGGATGGCATTTTCAAGAAGTTTGTTGCCCGTGCCAGAAAGAACTTTGAGGACTCCCAAAAATCCAGAGAAACCGTAGAAAAGGAGGTCACGGTTCAAGAATCCATGACGGAGTTTTTCTCCGGCGTTGAGTTTGGCGTTGACACATTTAAGACGATCAATGGAAATGAATTTACCATTACCGGCGTGGATGACGGGCATATCCATATTTCCATTCCCGGAAACGCATCTGTCAACAGGCTTGCTCTGAATCTGGATGAGGTTCGGAAGATGCTGGAATCCGGACAAAAGTTTGAAAAAATAAAGGATATCACGTCCTTTTTCGGAAAGACGTTTGCTACGCAAGGATATTCCTATGACTTTGCCATCTATAAAGCAATCAAAGCAAAGAAAAGTACAATTTCAAAAGCAAAGGCAAAACAGGAGGAACTGAAAAAATACATATTCATCATAGATGAAATCAACCGCGGGGAGATTTCAAAGATTTTCGGTGAATTGTTCTTTGCAATAGATCCCGGTTATCGCGGTAAAGCCGGAGAGATTTCCACGCAGTATTCCAATCTGCACTCTGACCCCGGCGAAAAGTTCTATATTCCTGAAAATGTCTATATCATCGGCACCATGAACGATATCGACCGCTCTGTGGACAGCTTTGATTTTGCCATGCGTCGTCGCTTCCGTTTCGTAGAACTCAGAGCGGATGAGCGCCTTGAGATGCTTGCGTCGCTGGAAAACGAGGAGTTGGAGGCTGAGGCAATCAGAAGGATGGCTACGCTCAATAAGGCAATCGCAGAGGTCGAGGATCTGAATGAAAATTATCAGATCGGAGCGTCTTACTTCCTGAAGTTGAAAACACTTGATTTTGACCAGCTTTGGACTGATTATCTGCAACCGCTCCTACAGGAATACATTCAGGGAATGTACGATGAGGAAGGAATTATGAATCGGTTCGCAAGGGCATACGGCTATCAGAAACCTGCCAGAGGTGATGCGAATGAAGCTGCTCAGGATCAAGGATAACTCCCAGCAGAAAAAAGATGCCTTTTCTCAAGTAGCGAGGCTGACAGGCAAAATTGCAGATAAGACATTGGAACAGCTTGAGCGTGAAGGTGTGTTCGTATTTCCTGAAACCGTAAAAGATGCAGAGGATATTACGCAAGATCAAATGATCCTCCAAAGCGTCAATGACACCTATCGCTCCGGCAATGTGATGGGCTTTCTTGGCTACGGTGATGAGCGGCTTGTGATCGCATCCCGTTTTTGCGGAGAGGGTGAAGATTTCTTTTTCCAGTATCTTTTGGACAAGGTTCTGGACTTCCCGAATGTTGTTGATTTAGAGTCTGATGCCAATCAAGATAATCGGCTGTTCAATTTTTTGCTGTTCCTGTTCCCGTACTACCTCAAGACCGCTATGCGGAAGGGCTTATTCAAGAAGTATATCCGATATAGGTACAATAACGGGAACGTAAAGGGTACGATTGATGTTGCAAGGCATATAGAGAA
>CDZB01013741.1_pt1 | contig 18308 bp, 13 predicted proteins | sample 554961 | NCBI WGS metagenome assembly CDZB01 (sample SAMEA3182106, study PRJEB8094) | gut metagenome | biome: human; feature: gut; material: Stool; isolation source: human stools | place: Canada | collected 2013-02-26
CCGTGGGAATATGACCATGAACTATATAAGCGAAGGAATATTATCGAAAGACTGTTTCGATGGCTAAAAGCGTTTCGCAGAGTGTGTACAAGATATGATAAACTCGATGTTATCTTCCTGTCATTCGTTCAAATCGCGTGCGTCTTCATGTGGCTAAAATAGTGTCAACAGGCTCTAGTATGGCAAAGTAATGAAATTGCCATCGTATAGGGTCACCAGGCAAATCCTGTTCTGATCAGAAATCTCTTTTACTGCGTCCGATAAGTATACTGGATCAAACAGTGAGTGAAAAGCAAATAACTTTTAACAAAGACACTTACATCTAAGAATGCAACTGAATGGGAAGTTGATACTTACACAACTTTATAAGGTGAAATATCAAATACTTGGACTTCATTGGCTTGACCGCCATCTCACCGTTCCTGCGAAGCACGCGGTATAGCCCTGTCACAGTACGCGTATAGCTTCTTCCGCAGTTTCATGCACGACAAGTCCCGTACCGGGGGTTCGGCGGCGCATATCCCTGATCAGCCTCAGCTCCTCTTCGGTATGCCCGTTCGGATGATGCGGTCTGCGTGATTTCTCTCGCAGGGATTCAAACGTTCCGTCATACCTCTCCAACCACCGGTAGATGTGTTGCTGGTTCGGTTTGTACTTGATCGCCGCCTTTGTTCCCCCCACATTTCATGGAAGTCTCTTACATTTTTGAGGCAAGCACTCCTGTGTCGTATAAGAGTAAATTGTCACATGAGAGAGTAACATATGCGCCTAAAAATTTATGGTAATCAGCGTTGGATAATATCTCAATAGCAATCAAATCCAAACCCAAGCGAAGATAAAGCACATCGGTATCAATTTCCTCAACACAACCCACGATTCTTGTTATGCCGTTCAATGTGACTATGTTGTATGAGTTGTTTTCAGAAATCATAAAATCGTCAGGAGTGAAGATTTTTGACACCTCAATTTCGATATCATAGGCTTTATGTGGGAAAATAGCACCGCCATAGAATTTTCCACTGAAACAACCAAATGGTGACGATACAACTATATGGTTTTTGTCATAATTTTTTTGAATTGTAACAATCATTTCTACCCTCAATCATTTCAAACGCTGTAACCTGTTGTAGTATGTAACAATTCTAATGCTTTTTGTACCATCTGAAGAGAAAATGCGGTCTGGATCATACTCGCCTTTGTAACGGTTATAATTCGGTATAACTGTGCCCATTTCCGGGAAATATTCGTAAAATGTAGAATTAGCCGGGATAAATATTCCCCCGGAAGCGATTTTTGATAATCTTTCCGACAATTTATTTTTTTCAAAAAATACAGCGAAATTTCTGGTGGATTTTTGTGAATTTTACGGTTTATAGAGGTGCCCTTGTGTAATATTCAACAAAGATTTAATTTTATCCGCAAGTGTGAGGATCTCCAACCAATGGATGTCACTCTTTACTGACATTGCATTCCACAACGGTGTATTTTCCAGGCTTTTGAATTTTGCTGCCAAGTCTAAGGACATGAAGAATACATTTTCACTTATTAGATTTCCAGCCAGTAACGCAGATAGTGTGTTCTTATGAAAAAACGAAGTACAATCACTATCAAATTCCTCGAAAATACAATATTCAATATCCTCCAAGTCGCTGGAAAGCAAAAATGTACCGATGTGGTTAAATGAATCTACATAGAAATCATATTGCTCATAAATGCTTAATTCTTTCATATGCATCCCCTTTACAAATTGTTAACCCAGTATTGCATCAATTATACGTGCTTTGTCTCCGGGCAGCCGAACATAATCAGGTCCAACAATTTTTATTTTTCCAATTTGACCAGAGGATAATTTGTAATAACTGCCGACATGCTTTCCACCACCGGGATGATATGCTATCATTTTATCACCATTGGTAAATTTCCATCCTGTTTTAGATGATCCATACGTCCCGCGCTTCCAGTCACCACCCAATATTTCTTCTAAGTCGGTCACCGTCTTTCCCCATAGGCTTTGAGGATTATCAACAAATTCCCCGAAAACACATTTATTATGTACCAGAATATCATTTTCACCTACATAATAAGTATGGAAACCCTCGACCTCAAAGTTATAAGTTGCGACAGGAGCTTCAAGGATTTCGTGCTGAACCTGCTCAAGAACGACATACTCTCCGTTAAGTGTGACGAGAATATCTCCCGCACGCAGATTCCCGGCAAGTATCCACCCCCTGTCTGCCACATAATACGGATGCGTTTGTGTTGATGTAATGGTTTCACCGTTGACCGTTATGTGAGTAACATGGGTTGTTTCGTTAACGAAAGTGTTTACTACAGCTTTTAGTTCAGTTTTTCCTGTTTCTGGGTTCGTTGACCAGACTAAATCACCGATTTTTATTTTTTCAACTGGGACACTTCCAAATTTTGTTGAAATTGGTGTTCCTGCAACAAAGCAATCGGGTATGTCAACCTTGCTCATAGCCTTAACGCCATCGTATACAGTGTCTGCTGTGTCTGTTACCCGATCTGCTGTCTTTACTAAATCCACAACATCATCAGCTTTGGACACAGCTTTAACAACCGTGCCGCCGCCAGTAGCAAAGGGAACAGCAAGAGATACAACGTCTGCTGCAAGGCCAACCCAAGCCCAAGGATCATCAGGGTTTTTGATGACGTCAACAACGCTGAAGCAAAGAGACACAACATCGAATACTGTATCCCAAAACTCACCACCGTTGTCTACACGCATTACCGGGTTATTATCACAGTACGCATAGAGATTCTTGTCGGTGTATGCCATAGGAGTATTCATCAGGGTGTTGGTACTGTCAGCACTAATGAATCGGCCGATTGCAGGATCGTAATATCTGTTTCCACAGTAATAGAATCCCGTTTCACTGTCCTGATAATACCCTCGATAACGGAAGGGATTGGCATAAAACAGATTCTTGTAGATGTCCTGATCATGTACCACCCATGCGCCACCTACACGGTTACCCCAAGCATCATAATCATACCAAACGACCTGTTTGCCCGCCTCGTTGATAATTCCGGTAATATCGCCTTGAAAATTCTTCTCAAAGAGATAGCAGTCAAATTCCTTTACACCATAACTGTCTTCACGATACTTAATGCCAAGCGGTGAACCGTTTTCATCATACATGTAGAGGAAGAGCTTTCCGTCATACTCCTCGGAAAGGATTACCGACCCGTCCAGTAAATATGTATGAAGAACTCCGTTGACAGTTTTGCTTGTTCGGACACCGCTGTCATTGTATGTGTAGGTAGTGGTTACGGAATTTTTGGTAACAGATGCAAGATTATTTCCATTCCGCCAACTCATATACATACGGGAACCGTTGTAGTAGGAAGTGGGGTTGCCAATCGCGTCGTAAGTGATCGAAGCTCCCCGATATGCGGTAAGTTGATCACCCCAATTTGCGTTTCCGTATGTATAGTTATATGTGGAATAAAGCGTAGTTGTCGGTGTTCCCTTGTCTGTTGTATATCCATATGTTTTTTTCGTCAGGATATTTCCATCGTTATCATATGTATACACGTAGGTTCTGTCCGCTTCAAGATTATCTTCCCTTGTCAGTCTTCCAAGTGTGTCGTAGGTGTACTGATTTTGGATTGTTCCGCTTGCATCTGTAACTTTTGTAATATTTGCGTTTGTACTATCGTACGTAAAATTGTATGTTTTAGATGACCCGGACCCTATCTGGGAAGTAAAACTGCTTACAACAACAGATCCTTTTGTACCGGAGGATTTATAAGCATAGCCAAGATTACCGACAATGGTATAGCCATCCGTATGAAATTTCAATTCTTTACTTTCAATACGGTTGTGCCCATCGTAATTCGGAGTAATCGTATACGTTGCATCATCAGAACGGATGTGATACTTGCGAATAGTATCATTTTCGTTATAACTATATGACAGGTAATAGGAGGAATCGTAGTAGTTTTCGGAATTATACACATACTCCTGGTCGTAGAATATCATATCGATCCTTGAATATTCATCATACGTATACCACGCAGAGGAAAGATTTTCATTTCTCTGAGAATCGTATTCAAGAAAGTTAGTCATCCGTCCGCTGTCATCATACTTATACAAAGTAATTCTGTTTAACGAATGATCAATGAACTTACTTAAATTACCGTTTGAATCATATTCGTACTCGTATATGGTTTTAACTCCGCTGTTATTATACTCGATTTTTTCAACTCTTGCAAGAGAATCATAATAATAATTTATTACCGTCCCATTTGCATACGATACGCTACTGATTTTGCCGTTGTTGCTGTTATATGTCTGGGAAATGATGTTTGTATCGCCAATGGAAACAGAATTCTTTGCCCCAAACTCGTTATACGAAAATGAATATTCTGTTCCATTTGTCCTGACAACTCCCAACTGATTCAGGTTATTGTATTCATATACTACTTTTGCTGATCCAGTTGTTGGAATTGATACACCGGTGTATAGAGCTGGCTGTACCAAAATCAAATTGCCGATAGCGTCATAAGAGTAGCATGTCCCAATGCCATTAGGCTGGATATTCGCCAGTAGTCGACCGTTTTTTGTATCATAAATGTAGTTAGTGCTTCTTCCCAAAGAATCCGTGGTAGCTGCGATCGACCCAAATATCTTGCTGTTAGTTGAAACATTATAGGCTGTTTTTGTCACAAAGGACTCGCTCTCTTGAGGCGAAGTTATTACGCTTTGCGTTAATAGCCCATATGAGTTGTATTGGTATTCTGAACTCATCTTCAGGGTTTGCGTGCCAAGAAGTTGGATCATTCTACTATATTCTGCCAAGTATGCAAGGTAGCCGCTATACGTGTAATATTTCTCAGTAAGCAAACGATTGTTGCTGTCGTAGGTATATACAGTTCGACTCTTGTGTGTTATTTTCTCATAAAGACTGCCACTGTCGTAGTAGGAATAGAAAATCACATCATTGCCGGTAATGGAAAGAACGGTTTTTCCGTTTTCGTCGTACGCGTATTGGGAGGTAGTGCCCTCAGAATCTAATATGACAGATATATCGTCAAAGTACGCATATCCAACATTGCCAGAGTACTCACAACAAACTTTGATCTCTTGAATCATGGAGTAGGCGGGAATAATAAACGATCCACTGACATATTGCCAATCAAGGGTGTCCTCGCAGAAGTTATAGTACTGACTTACAGTCTCGCTTTCTGCGTTCTTTTTGTAATATGTTACATCGAAACGCAATGCGAATTTTGCATTCGGATTATGTATAATGGAAGATGCTCGACCAAACCCGGATATTTTGAATACTTGAGGGTACATGCCGATTCCACCATATCCGCTGCTATAGTTTCCTAAATCCGCGTCGCTGGCTGAATAGATAATTTGTTCGGCGACCTGTTTGCTGTCAACGTAACCTTTTAGTCTGAGTGTTTTAAAAAACGGAGTAGCAGTATTGGATTCGTAGAAAGTAGGAGCAGATGCGTATGAATCATCGCTCATTTTCCAAAATGTCCCGGGCGAATACCGGGTAGAACCATTGGATGTGACAGAGGTGTTCTCAAAATCCCCATTTTGGACCATGTTATATGCTTGTGCACCATCGGACTTTGCAAGCATGATATTGTCAAAAGAAATATCAGCTTCTCCCGTGAGTGGAGATTTACCGATAACAGAAATGACTATCTTAAACTTTTCATCGCTGTTCGCAGTGAAAGTAAAGAAATCAAAGGCACTGTTTCCTGAGGCATAGTACCTGTTGTGCGGGATCTCTTTAGAGAAAACTCGAGTTGTATCTGTCAAGGATTGAGCGGTCATCTTGATTGTTATGTCATCAGATTCAAATGTATTGACATCAAGAGACAGAGTGTAATCGCCAGCACGAAGATATACATATTGATATATGCTACTTGTCGTGCCTGCGGAAACAGAGAGCTCGGCTTCGTTTCCTCCAAATTCAATAGTTCCTGAAGAAAGGTGAGCATTTCCGCTTGTGTACCAATAAGTAAGATCAGAATCCGAAGTCTCAAAATTACCATTCAGCAGGTAATTAGACGATGTGCTGCCAGTAGCAGAGGATACTTTAAGGCTGTTTGGAGCCATTTCATTTGAAGATTCATACTCACCGGTAGAAGCACCGTATATTTCTGTCCTTGATAGATTTGTAGAATAGGAAGTAATGGTTCTTCCTTGTGCGTCAAATATGAATCGGTTGTAAATATCATCAGAGGTGCCATATGCGTCATCGGCACCGCTTGTTCTTGCTTCGGTGTAACCTGAATAATAGGAGATACCAACTTTTTGACCTGCTGTATTATTTTCTCCATATTCTTGTATTGAAATTACTTTCCCGTTAGAATAGGTATAGGCTACTTGGTAATCTGTAAGACCGTCCTTTACATTAACGAGGTATCCGTTGCTATCATACGTATAATACGCCGTACCGTCAACAGTAATGTTTGTTGTAGTGCTGGGATTATTATAGAAGTTCTGCCAATTAGCAGCGGTTACATTAGTATTGCCGTGTGCATATACTATTTCACGAAGATAATTTGTATTTGATGTTGTGATATTACCCGTATGCGTAGATGAATATCGGAAAATAATCGCTTCTTTGGAAGCTTGGTTCCAAATGATATAGGGAAGATAACTATTGTTATACGAAATTGTCAAAAAGTCAATTTGTTTGCCTCCATTAGGCACAAGACTCACACCCGTTGGTCTGGGACCGGTTTCGAAAGTGAAAACAACTTTGTTTTTGCTCGAATCAGTAATACTGGCAAGGTACCAAGCACCAAGAACCTCACTTGAGGCAGTGGAGGACAATTTCTTGAATGTACGAACCGTATTGGCACTATCCGTGATTGTGCAAGTGGAAGAATCGGTGGTAAGCGTTAATTGTAAACCATCTTCGTCTTTGTATATGGAGGTGCTTCCTTCTGTGGGAAGAAAATAGTGCTCTGTTCCGTCTGCATCCGACCATATATAATAGCTTATGTTGTCCCCATTATTGGAAATATATTTTTTTTGGATAATCGTCTCATTGATGTTTATTTTGAACCCATTGGGCATATACGATCCCCAATACGCGACTTGCGTATTAGGATACTCGTTTGTTTTTCCTGCAATTGCAGAACTATATACGATCATGGGAGTATACTGCATTAAGCTATCTGTCGTAGAGAGAAGCGATTTTGAGAATGTCAATACGCCGGTTGCATAATTAACACTGCCCGTGCCAGCTAATCCGGCATCCTGAGTAGCGTAGGTCCAATACGATTCGATACCCTTCATATCCCTGTAATTAATGGTAAACTGTGGGTAATAGGAAGAATCAGAAGCCTCGGATGAACCGAAAGCACTCGCTTTGGATGCAGTTGTGTCGCTTACAGGTTTGAAACCAACACCGTAGTTTGCAGTCCCCGAATACCAAGAACGGACAAGATTTGTAATGTCCCAATAGAAACGTTTGTTGTCGTCCGCATTATCCGAATTAACGCAGTTGTAGTCCAATAAATATGATGACATCTTACCCTGGGGAGAATCTGCAATTGTCTTATTCCAAGTGAGAGTCGAATCCCAATCTGTCAACACCTGATACGCACCGATATAATTTCCATAGTTTGAAGTACTTCTTAATGAAATTTGCGCACCCGTTATGTATGCGGATTCCGGAATGTACGGGAGAGAAGAGGTTTTCCAATAGCCATGCCAAGTCGAAGACACAAATATTGAAGGGTCTGCAGGCGAGGAGCGGTCGGCATTCGTAGAATTAATGTCAAGGTCAGTGACTGAAGAAATCGGCACGCTGATAGGTGGATCAATAACAATGGGATATGCTCTGTCATCCGAATTCATCCAATCGGTGTCAACATTTACTCTGAGCGTGTATTTGCCATTTCCGGTGTCTGAGAGCGAGTAGCATAACAAAGAGCTATCTGCATATACACCATCAGCATCGTAAGCGGTAGGAGTAGGTATAATGTATTCAACGGTGCCTGATGATGCGTCGGAAAGCAAAATTTGTCCTTTTTCGTCCAACACAGCATTAAGATTGTTTAATTTTATCGTAAAAGTGTAGGAATAATTCGTTGATTTCTTTTTTACAATGATATTTTCCTTAACGTCGTAAGAGTTAATGATATACTCAAGATCTACACCATCAAGAATATCTTTGTATAGAACCCGTGCGGAGAGATTTTCGAGGGTTAGCATTTTCTGCAGTTTTGTCGAACCATCCATGGAATTATTATCAATAATGGAACCTGTCGTCTTTTTAATGGCACCATCAAGGCTCATTGTGATTTTGTGATTGCTTTCATGGATGGTCAGAAGCGTCCCATTGCCTGTGATTTTTTTAGCAAATTTAATTTTTGCATTTTTGGTTGAGATTTCACTTCCGGATTCTGTGAGTGAATTGTCGATATCCTGCCAATCTCCATTTTCGTCAAGATAATGAACGGGAACTTCATATTGAGCTGCCATATAAGACCCATCCTCAAGACGGAAATGTTTGACATTTTCATCACGCAGTTCTTTGATTTCAACAACGTCCTTTACGAGGTTAAGATTGTCAGCAATTTCTTCAGTGTTACCATCTGTGCTTTCTATTGCAAATACAGACAATGGAAATGCAGATATTGTCATCAATACAGACAATACAAGGGATAAAACTTTGATTCCGAAACTATTTTGCTTTAACATAGGGCGTTTTCCTTCCTTTAAGATTTTGAATTAGGCATTATAACAAAACAAATCTATGAAATCATTTTCTCATCCTCCCTAACACTTATTTTTACAAAAAGCGCATAAAGATCATTGGGAATTTCCCGACCATCTTTATGCGCCAATTGTTTTTAATTAAACCCAATTTTATTGCAGGAACCCTGCTTTGCGTAAAAATCCTGCAACCAAATTAGTATTCGTAATTTGCGCATGTTGTCGTGGTGTTGCTGCTTTTTTGCGTGTAATGGGTAAATCATATCAACACATTGAGTGTAGCATATTTTAGGCGATTTTTCAAGTGGATGCTTGCATTTTTAAAAATATTTTTGGGCGATCGGGGCTGCTATGCTGTATTCATAGCAATTGCGAGCCTTCTCTGTTGTTTCTGGGGATGGCAACTTAACTGTAACACGTTTGTCTCTCAATTGTTACTCTTTTTTCTGTAACAAACTTCCATTATAATTCTACAAAATAGCAATATTTTACATCAAAACCAGCGGTTGAATGTAAATTTTTCGCGAATACTCGTTCCGAAATTGATAAACACCACTTTTTCAGATAATAAGCCTGGTGATGGAAACTGTTCCGGTGCCGTAATCAAAGGATTTCAGTAATATTGTTCAAGACCATTTTATAAATACCCACCACACCGGCGCTCTCTTTCTGCATTATAAATTTGTCGTTCAGTTCTCTCAGATACATCCTGCTCAGCGCCGAGCTACCGAGGTACGCTTCTACATTCGTCACGGGCAGGACGCACCAATCGCTGTCGGTTGGTTTGTTGGCGATATAGTATTCAAGCAGTGTCCTTGTTACATTCAGGGGAACAGACTTCGGTGTAACCTCCGCAAGCCACTGTTCCTGTTCGTCGGTCAGTCGGATGGATTCTGTCCGAAGCGCACCAAGCTCCAGAGCATCGGCAATCACATCATCGAAGCGGAGGATGCGGTCACCTTTCGTGCCTTCTGAGAAGATCGGAATCTGAAACTGAATGACCTTTTTTCGCCACGCGTCTTCAAGCCGTTCAATGTTGTCGGCAAGTTTATGTGTGGTTTTGCCCACTTTGCCGCGGTTGGCATTTATGAAATCCGCGATGCCGCGCAGGTGTCGGATATACCACCCACAGCCGTCCTTGTCTACAAGTTCGGGAAACGCATCGTGAAGCTCCCGAAAATCCGTTCTGAACTGCCACTCCGCCCTCGGTGTGGCATTCTTTTTGTCCGGAATACTGCACCATACGCAGAGAGCGCGGCGTGCGTCATCGGTGCGCTCATACGGGTCATCGGCTCTCTGTGTTCCGTCCGGGTTGTGAAAGAGATATCCCCTTGCAAGGACAGTCAATATCCGCGCGAAACCGTAGTTTTCCATGAGCATATCCATGGTAAACCGACCGAGAAAGCCGTTGTCCTTTTTGTTCCGGACGGCATAGGTCGGCTCTTTGGTATAGGCGAGAAACTCCGCCCATTCGTTTGTTATTGATTCCTCTATCATCCGTTTCCGCCTCCGATCAGATAGAATTCCGCCTCTTCAAGCAGGACATCAAAGATGAAGTCCCGCCTGCCAAGTGCTTCGGCATAGCGGATTGCCTGAAACGGCGGCGTGATTCTTGCAATGCAAACTCTGCAAGTCTTTGCCACCGCCTCGCGGTAGTCCGTGCCGGGGATGCGGTTGTTGTAGGCATCGATCATTGCCGTCATTTCCGGCGTGTCGTGCTTGTAGTGTAGCTTGGCTTTGTCCGCCTGGCGGTTGGCGTCGTCAATATCGCAGATGATGTCACCGAACACCCGGTACCCGCCCGTGCGGAAGTCCGAAAACAAGCCGTCATACGCCCGAAAAGCCTCCTCCGGGAGGTATTCGTGCAGGAAGGACAAACGCTCCTCCGGCTTCATGAAATGCCACTGTTCGGCTCGTAGCGCGTCACGGACGGTCTTAATACGGGCGGCGTCGATTCCCGTGAACAGTGCATACAGGCTGTCGGTGTCGTAGGTACTTTCCTGATCCCGCATGGTCAGAATACGGTCAATGTCCCGGCGCTTGGAATTGCCCGGTGTTGGGTGCTTGTGCGACCGAATACGCCGCAGGCAACGGTCATAGGTGTCGATCAGCTCCCGAATCGGCGGGAACAGTGACTGGTCAAGGTTATTTTTCCAATTCGGATGTCTGGCAAAAGTGAACAGTTCTGCGGATGGTGCAGGTTTTATCACTTTTCGTGGCGTGTGCTTTTTCAGCATGTGGGCATAGTACGGCAACTTTTCTACATTTGCCGTGACGCTCTCCCAGTCTGTGCCGTCGATATAATCCTTCATCTGTTCCGCAAAGGTGTCCTCATACCATGCAGGGCGGTCTTCCGCATCCTCAAGCAGTCGCTTGTATTTCAGATACCGGCTGCGCGGCTTGTCGTCGGTGTGCAGGTATGCCGACAGGTCGAGCTGGATGCCGCTTTTGGCAGAGTCGATCTCAAGCCCTGTCAGGATGGCAAGCGTTTCGGTTTCCTGTCTGCACTTTTCTTTGATGTCGGTATCCGCATTTTCATCGTAAGCGAGAATACTGCGGTCAAGAGCGGCATTGGAAATCTGCCCGACACACGAGGAAAAGGTGCTCCTGACCGTTTCAAAGCGGGCATACCAATCGTTTGCATTTCTTATCTGCGGTTCGGCAGACGGAATACTGAGCAGGGGCAGATTGTTACGGCTTGCGAATCGGTCTTCAAATGGATTTGCCGTTTCCTTATAGTGGGAAGCAATGCTTTCACAGATCACCGGCTCACGGATGACTTTGACCATATCCCCGTCATAGTCCGCACCGCCAAGCCGTTCTGCAATGAGCGACCACGGTTCCACCATCACGACACCGGACAGGTGTGAAAGATACCGGTGGCGGATGTCATGTTCATGGCTTGGCGGATATACCACGACCTCCTCATTCTTTGCAATATGTGGATTGCGCAGAATTGCCGTCATGTGACTGCCGGTCAGACCGTAGGCGGTTGTGTAACGGCAACGCGCGTCAAGCAGCTCCCGGTAGATCTCCTCCGCATTTCTGTTGCCGTCCGTATGCGGCTTCAGCAGTTCGGCAAGAAACAAAGTCAGATCCGCCGAAAGATAGGCAACTCTTCCGCGCACGAGCAGATTGCCGCGGGCAAAATTCCGCAAAATGGTATCCGCAGCGCGGTCAAGCTCCCGCCGGTACTCTTTTTCTGCGAGCAAAAGGTCATTGCGAAAAAGCATTTCGGCAAGACGGAAGCGGCGGCTTTTCGGATTCTTCGGTGCGTGGTCGACATAGTAATCGAACTGAAACCATTCGTCGTTGAGAAGGCGATAGTAGATCTCCTCGGTCGTTTTGGTCAGCCATGATTCGGATTCATCAGACAATTGCCCCGTCATATCAAACGGCTTGTCAGCCGGTCTGAACTGCTCTCCGCTCAGGGCGAGGGTAGAAAGGAACTGATAGTTCAGATCGGTAAACTGTTCACTATCCGTGCGGTTTACGCCTGTAATATACAGCGTGTGGCGGTAGGCGCGCAGGCGTTTCAGATATTCTTCAAAGGTCAGCCTGTTTTCGGTCATCCAGCCGCACCCCTTGAATTGGCTCTTAGTCAGAATCATATGAACACGCTCAATGGGATGCTCCACACCCCACAGATCCGTGATTTTCGTGACGGTTGCCTCACGGAACAGTCCGTGAAAGTCCACCTCATGCACCATGCCCTTGATATACGGCATCCGGATCTGGAACGAGGTATGGATGTGCTTTCCGCAGTACAACCGATCAATCTCTTTCGCAAGCGCAGGGGAAAGAATCCCTTCGCCGTCAAACAGCGTGACCTTGATATCGCTCTTTTTCTCGACTCTCTCGTAGTTGCGAACATCGCCGATACCTGTCCTATCTTCCACGGTAATGACATCCACATCCGGATAGACAGCCGTCGGGTTGTCGATGACAACGATCGCATCCTTCTCCCACAGCATATCCGTTTCAATGCGTGTTCCGCTCGAAAACAGCAGACCGTTATAGGCGTAGAGCTTGGACAATTGGCAAACGCCAAGTGTCATGCCGACCGTCATCCGGCGGGAAAGCTCCTCATATATATCCGCACGGACAAAAGAAAGCACAGCGTTGCGGCTCATGCTGCCCGAGCGTTCAAAGGCGAGATAGCGCATAGAACCGTGACCGAAGTTCAATGTAATCCCCCGTAATTGTTTTTTATAGTATACCATAGATTGCCGAGGAAATCAATTTGTGTTTTTATAACTACTCCCATATTGTTAAGAAAATGCGAAAGCAAACAAACTGGTATCTGTATAAAATGGCGTAACAAGCGGAACAAATAAAACTCCGGTAGCCGGTTTTTGTTTCGTTTGTTACGCCAAATTCAGATAAGCAGGTACTTTCTTTCTGCATAATTGTATTTATAAAAACTGCTCCCATATCATCGGAAAGGAGGAACTGCAAATGATAAAAATTGCGGACTATATACACGGGTCGTAGCGAGACGACTTCCCGCTTCAGCGGTGGCAAGATGCTTTGCCCGCCGTTGCGGCACGCCACTCCGCCAGGGCAAGCAGAGCGTTTGGACTCCCACCGCCAAAGGCGGCCGGAGCCAAACGCATTTATTTTTGGGGCAGAAGCCCCGCGCTTACGCGCCCCCCACTTTTATTATCAGCCGATTGTTGATGCCCTCCCGAAGGAGGATTGGAACGCCTTTCGGGAATGGACGAAACAGGCAGTGACATTTCAGCCCACGCTGTATCAGCAGATAGCGGAGCTGACAACCAAGGAAGAATCGCAGGCATACACGGACGAGATGTGGAACGAAATCCGGAATTGGGCACAGAAAGTGACCGGGAATGTGCAGAAAACGGCGGAGAGCATCGTGCCGAGGGTGCAGACGCTGTTGAATCAGAACAAGGAGCTGCTCGAACAGGATGGGAGGATGCGCGAGCAGTTTATCTCAGGTCTCGACTTGAAGGAAACCAATCGCATCAAAGAATTCAAGGATCTGCTTACGGGTATGAAGCGGTGGATCATCACGGCTATTGCATCGACCGTCGGCGGTTCGGCGATTTTAAGCACGGTGATCTGTCTTCTGATGAGATAAGAGGCTTTTTCATGGATGAACGGCAGGAATCCAACCTGTCCGACGATGAAGCGACAGAAACGGAAGATTTGTCACAGAGAAAATACAATGACCTGCGGGAGCAGGCGGAGCTTGGCAATCTATATGCCGGGTACCGTCTCTCCCGCATTTTGTTTGATGAAGACAGTCCGTACTACGATGCGTACGGCGGCGCGTATTACCTTGAATCCTCCGCAAAGCAGGGCTACCATGTGGCGCAGTATCGGCTCGGCAAGATGATCTATGCGGGCGGTTATTACCGTCGTATTCCCGAGAACGCCGAGTATTGGCTTTTGCTGTCCGCAAAGCAGAACAACCCGTATGCCGAGACACTGTTGGGGCGATTGTATCTCATTGGGGATTTTCTGCGGCTTGATGTGAAATACGGTGTTGACCTGATGTATGATGCCATAAACCACGGTAACGCCAACGCCGCTTATACCCTCGGAAAATATTATGCCGAGGGCAAGCACTTGAAGAAAGACATTCCGAAAGCGATTGCTTTACTGGAGCAGGCGGCACAGATGGGCAACATTCATGCGGAGTACAGGCTCGCCAAGATTTATCTGTTCGAATCAGACTATTTCGACTGGCAGAAAGCCGTGGAATCTCTGAACACCTCTGCACACAAGGGCAACGAAAATGCCTACCGCACATTGCAGAATATGAGCCGGAACACCGTGATCTCCATCACCACCGGCATTGCCGACCTGATCGGCGATCTGTCTGCTGTGTTCGATGAAAGACCGGCGGTGGAAGACTGCACCACTATGCCGGAACACAGAGAAAGGAAGAAATATGAGTATGAGCAGAGTTTATAAAACAACCAATGCAAGACATTTTTATGAAAGGGAGTGAGGTTTATCGGTAAGCGGAAAGAAACGATGCAGGATATGAAGGAACGGTTTGGCGCTATGCCGACCGGAAGTCAGATAATCGTGATCGATGGTGTTAACTATACCGTTGTCAGCCATTACACCGGCGGAAAGGATATTGACCATGTCATCCGTGCGCTTGCGGAAAAACAGGCGACGGCGGAGATGAACAGTCAGGTCGAAAAAGAAAAAATTCCGGCATAAAATCGCCGGGTTAACAGTTAACAGGTTGCAGCTTGATTTGTTGTGTCTTCTGTGGTATCATAGAAGCACATACAGATCAGGCTGCTTTGACGTAACGGAAAGGAGTTAATTTGATGTCAAAGCAAACACAAAACAAAAAAGCAGGTCTTTATTACAGACTGTCCCAGGAGGACGAACGGGCAGGCGAATCCCTGTCCATCGAGAATCAGAAAAAGATTCTTGAAAAGTATGCCCATGAGAATGGATTTGAGATTGTTGACGAGTATATCGACGACGGCTGGAGTGGAACCAATTTCAACCGTCCGGGTGTACAGAGACTGCTGGAGGATGCCAAGAACGGCAGAATCAATGTGATCATCGTCAAGGATCTCAGCCGCTTTGGCAGAAACTATATTGAGGTGGGGCAATACACGGATTATCTGTTCCCGACCTACAATATCCGGTTCATTGCCGTCGGCGACAATGTGGATTCGGCTGTTACCGAAAACACGGGAATGGACATGACGCCGATCATGAATGTATTCAACGAATGGCATGCCGCCAACACATCAAAGAAGATACGCGCGGTCATTGAAGCCAATGCCAGGGAAGGTATCTACCGTAGCAATCAAGCACCTTACGGCTATATCAAGGGCGACGATGATAAACGGCTTCCCATCGTTGACAGCGAAGCGGCGGCTTATGTACGGAGAATGTTTGAAATGCGGGCGTCCGGTGTCAGTCCCAACCATATTGCACAGACCTACAACAATGAGGGCATCCTTCCGCCGGGAGACTATAAGGAGCAGAAGCTCGGTATTCCGAACACACGCAAGTCTCACCATTTATGGTCAAGTGCCACAGTGAAGCAGGTTTTGACTAACCCAATTTACCTCGGGCATATGGTTCAGCTGAAAACGACAAATGTATCCTACAAGAACAAAAAGCAGATCAAGCGTGATCCCGAGGATATGGTATGGGTTTACAACACCCACGAAGCCATTGTGACACAGGAGTTGTGGGACAGGTGCCGTGAGATGGAGGCGTCGGTCAGCCAGGGCAAAAAGAACAAAACGGGATATGTCAATCCGCTGTCCGGACTCGTCTTTTGCGCCGATTGCGGGAACAAGATGTATATCAAGTGGAATAACACCCGACACAAGAGAACAGACCCTCGTACCTATCACCGTGAGAACTTCACCTGCGGTGCGTATTCCAAATTCGGGGAGAGAGCTTGTACAAGCCACTATATTCAGATCAAGATTTTGAACCAACTTGTTCTTGCGGACGTTCGCTCCAAGATGAGCCTTGTACTTGCCGATGAAAAGCGTGCAAGAGAGGAATTCCTCAGCCGTAACGAACAGCAGAACACTGCCGAAGCCAATGCCGACAAAAGGAAGCTGGCGCAATCCACGCGCAGGCTTGCCGAGCTGGACAAGCTGATCGGCTCGGTTTACGAGGACAAGGTGCTGGGCAAGATTCCCGAAGAAGTCTGTATCCACCTGCTGGAAAAATACCAAGCTGAAAAGAAATCTCTCGCTGAAACAGTCACCGCGCTGGAGCAGAAGGCGCAGACCGTCCGTGATGATGCGGCAAACGCCGATGAATTCATCCGCAGGCTGAAAGCCTACCTGGAGGTTCCGGAGCTGACCCGCGAGATGTGCCTGGAGCTGATTGAATTCATCACCGTCGACGAGTGCCCCGGTAAGTACAGCAAGGCACCCAGAGAGATTCATATCTACTACAAATTGATTGATAAAAAATCCTCCGCCGAGCAAATCGCCGCGTGGGGAGCAAATGGAAATGAAAAAGTGTGACGATATTTGATGTTCACTACGGCGAATATCTATGCCCATCTGGATAAGTCCAAGAAGCAGGAAAGCGCCGATGTGATCAGCAGTATCTTTAATAAAGCAAAAGAATGATGCGCTCCACCTGGGGCGCATTTTTGCTAACGGAAAGGATGATTTTATATATGACTGAAAAAGAATTTATGAGCGGGAGTGAGCTTCGACAGTACCTGCACATCTCCACACGAAAAATGAAATATCTGATGGACAACAACTATATCCCGCACGAAAACACGGGACACACGACCCATAAGTACCGAGTGCGAACAGAGGATGCGGCGCGGTTCAAGACCCGCATGGATACCGAGCCGGGATTTTTATCGGAGCTGAGCGGCATGTTCTCCAACCGCACCGAATGGCATCCGCGCCCGTTACTTGAAGCCACAGCGGAAAACTGCGAAGCCTTTCGGCGGTGGCTGGACTCGCAGTGGGCAGAGCTGCCGGACGCTCTGCCCACGCAGACGGCGGCGGAGCTTGTCGGCCACAGCCCGCAGCGCATTCACGAATGGATACGGGAAGAAACCTTAACCGGCATCAAGCTCGGCACCATACAGTACTGTGCCAAAGCAGAATTTATAAGCTATATGGCGTCACCGCAAAGGCTGGCGCACCCGCGCACGGAAAAATACAAAGAACTCATTCGGGAATTCAAATACAACCGGCGCCGTGAGCGTGAGAACGAACAGCGGCGGCAGAAAAGAGGAATGATGAAAGAAAGTACATAATTAATGCCTCACCGGAAACGGTGGGGCAGCATTTTTTGTTTCTGACGAATTGAATTAAGAGAGGAACGGAACAAAGATTCCCTTATTTTACACCGTGTTTTAAGGGAAAAGGAATGAAAATAAGGGAAAGCCTTTATTGGGGTCGGTTTTCGCAGTGTCAAAACCGCAGCCCCGCACATTTTGAATGAGGTGCGGGGCTATTTGTGCGTTTCATTTCATGATCTTTTCAAAGCGGAACATTTCATCGGGACCCTCATCGGGTGCTGCTTTTCCGTCTTCCTTCGGCGGATTCGGCTCCGGGTGCATGGCGGAGAAAAACTCAACGGCGTGAAAACCGCATTTGTTGATATAAAAATGGATATTGCGCTTTTCAAAATATGGCGTGCAGGTTTCCCATACCTCGGTTTCGGGGTGCAGAGCTTCCACGGCAAGCCAAGCGCCGTAGCCGATGCCTTTGCTGTGTTCCTTCGGCGAAACGAAAAGAAGCTCCAGCTCGTTGTGATGTGTCTCCTTATCGATTTTCAGCACCACACCGCCAACCTTTCTGCCTTCATACAGAATCCGGTATGCTTCGCTGTCGGGTGCATCAATACTTTGCTCAATGGTTGCGCGGGAGATGATCTCTCCGTCCTCCTCAAAATGATCGTCCCGCAACCCGAATTCTTCCACTGCGCCGTACTTGAAAGACTCCTGATTATCAAGGATGAACTGCTCACGATCCTCCGCTTCCAGCGGGGCAAGGGTTACTTTTGTGTTGTTCATATGTACCTCCAAAAAATAAAAAATACCCGGTCATTACTAAGTAATAACCGAGCGCACTCGACACCTAATCCG
>CDZB01018230.1_pt1 | contig 18307 bp, 19 predicted proteins | sample 554961 | NCBI WGS metagenome assembly CDZB01 (sample SAMEA3182106, study PRJEB8094) | gut metagenome | biome: human; feature: gut; material: Stool; isolation source: human stools | place: Canada | collected 2013-02-26
GCTCACACGGCGCGCGCCTTGCGCCTGCGGGCGCGAACTGCCCAGTCGCAGTTGCTCTCTGCACGGCGAGTGGTGGCCTGTGCGAGCTCCGCGAGCACTGCAACACCTTTCGAGCCGTGGGTATGTGCTTCCCAGCAGAAGCATGAGAGTCCGAGACGGGAGTCTCGGTAAATCTTTTGGTACTTTTCTCTTTACGGAGAAAAGTACATATCCTCTCCTTTGGAAAGGAGAAAAGAAAAATCTGCCTGGTGGCAGATTTTTGTCAGATCTTTCTCAACAGCCGCAGAAGATTCGGAATTTCATTTTCAAAATCCACGCCATAGCGGATATCGGTGCCGGCGGCTTTTGTGCGCCGGATCGCGCCGACCGTGTATTCCACCGCCACGCGGATGGAATCCGAGAGGGAGAATCCGTTCATCACAGCGGCGAGAAGCGCGCTTCCGAACACATCGCCCGTTCCGTGATAATAACCGTCTACCCGTTCAGCAAAATAATAGGATATCGTATCCGTCGCGCTGTCGTACGCCGCGGCGCCGAGCTTGTTCGGTTCAAAAGATACGCCGCTGAGCACGACCTTGCGGGGACCGATTGCCGCGAGCTTTTTCAGTGTCGTCTCGATATAGGCACGGTCATAGCTTTCTCGGTATTCCTCGCCGAGCATGAGCGCGGCCTCCGTCAGATTCGGAACGATAATATCCGCGATGCCGCAAAGCTTTCTCATTCCCGCCACAAAATCCATCGTAAAGAGCGGATACAGCTTTCCGTTGTCCGCCATAACGGGATCGACAAGCACGACGGAGTCCGGTCTGCGGAAATCACGGATCAGCTCGCTTACCAATGTGAGCTGCTCGAAGGAGCCGAGATAACCGGTATAAACGGCGTCTATTTTGAGATTCAAGGATTTCCAATGGGCGGAAATGGGACGGATATCTTCCGTCAGGTCACGAAAGGTATAGCCCTCGAAGCCGCCCGTATGCGTGGAAAGCACCGCCGTGGGGAGAACGGAGGCTTCGATTCCCGCGGCGGAGAGGATCGGCAATGCTACGGTCAGCGAGCATTTTCCGACGCAGGAAATATCGTGAACGGCCAAAACTCTTTTTTGCATGATGGACCTCTTTTCTGATTAAAAATAAGAGATTTTGCTGAAATTATAGCACAGCCGATTTTTCCTGTCAACCGGTATATTGCCAAAAGTATGCCGGAGAGAAAAGCTTTTCCATGAAAAATTTTGACGTGGGTCTTGACAAACCGTCCTCCCGGTGATATAATGCAAACCAAGTTGAAACCGTTGAAGCGGAGATAACGGTGATGATGCTCCCACAGAGAGCCCGCGGCGCTGAGAGTCGGGTGGAAAACAAGTCATCAAATGGACCGCGGAGGGCGCAGTCAAAGGAGCTCATGCTCCGAGTATTCTGCGACGGATGGCAGCCGTCAGCCTGCCGGGGATATGATGGTATCCCGATGAGAAGCACGGGCTTTGCCGTGAATCAAGGTGGCACCGCGAGTTTGACTCGTCCTTGACATTGTTTGAATGTCGGGGACGGGTTTTTGTTTTTTCTGTCCCCGCGGAAAGGTGTGATAACATGAGACCGACTTTAAAAGAGGCAAGGGAAATTGCGGCAGCAGGCGATTATCGCGTGATCCCGGTCAGCATGGAGCTTTATTCCGATACGCGCACGCCGGTCGGTGTTTTGCAGAAGCTGCGGGAGATCAGCAAATGCTGCTATCTTTTGGAATCCGTCGAGGAGAGCAGGACGTGGGGACGGTATACGTTCCTCGGCTTTGATCCGAAGCTCGAATTTACCTGTACGGACGGAAAAATTACGATAAGGAACGGCGGCACCGCGACGGAAAATACCTCGCATCCGGGGAAGGCCATCCGGCGGATCCTCGCCGAAAACAAGAGCCCGCGGCTCGATTTCCTGCCGCCGTTTACCGGCGGACTTGTCGGGTATTTCGCCTATGATTATATCAAATATGCGGAGCCCACTCTTGCGATCGACGTCTGCGACGAGGAGAGGTTTCGGGATGTGGATCTCATGCTGTTCGACAAGGTCATCGCGTTCGACAACCTCAGGCAGAAGATCATTCTGATTGTCAACGTCCGCGCCGACGACATCGAGTGCGAATATCAAAGAGCGGAGGCCGAGCTTGCAAGGCTTCGGGAGATCGTGCTTTCGGAGGCGGAGGCTCCTTCGGAAAAGGGCGCCTTGAAATCGGAGTTCCGCGCGCTGTTTGACCGCGCGGCATACTGCTCGATGGTGGAGCGCGCCAAGGAATACATCGTGGACGGCGATATCTTTCAGGTGGTGCTCTCCAACCGTCTGGAAGCGGACTATGAGGGGAGCCTGCTCGACACTTATCGGGTGTTGCGCACGACCAATCCGTCGCCGTATATGTTCTATTTTTCCGGCGAGGATATCGAGGTGGCGGGCGCTTCTCCGGAAACCCTTGTAAAGCTCGAGGACGGCGTGCTGCATACGTTCCCTCTTGCCGGAACCCGTCCGCGCGGAAAGACGCCGGCGCAGGACGAGGCGCTGGAACGCGAGCTGCTTGCGGACGAAAAGGAATGTGCCGAGCACAACATGCTTGTCGATCTCGGACGCAACGATATCGGCAGGATCAGCCGCTTCGGCAGCGTTTCGGTGGAAAAATACATGGAGATCGAGCGCTATTCCCACGTGATGCACATCGGTTCCACGGTGCGCGGTGAAATCAAGCCGGCGTGCGACGCCGTCGATGCGGTGGATGCGATTCTGCCCGCCGGAACGCTGTCCGGCGCGCCGAAAATCCGCGCCTGTGAGATCATTGCTGAGCTGGAAAACAATAAGCGCGGCATTTACGGCGGCGCGATTGGCTATATCGATTTTACGGGAAATCTCGACACATGCATCGCTATCCGAATCGCCTATAAAAAGAACGGTAAGGTATTTGTGCGCTCCGGCGCCGGCATTGTCGCCGACAGCGTGCCGGAAAAGGAATATGAGGAGTGCCTCAACAAGGCGGCGGCCGTGACCGAGGCGCTGAAAACGGCAAGCGGAGGGATCGACCTATGATTTTACTGATCGATAATTATGACAGCTTTTCCTATAATCTGTATCAGCTCGTCGGGACGCTGAATCCGGATATCACGGTCATTCGAAACGATGAAAAAAGCGTAGAAGAGATCGCCCGCATGGAGCCGGAGCGGATCATCCTTTCGCCGGGACCGGGCTATCCCGCGGCGGCAGGCGTCTGCATTGAGGTCGTCCGAAAGCTGGGAGCGGATTTCCCGATCCTCGGCGTATGCCTCGGCCATCAGGCGATCTGCGAGGCTTACGGGGCGCGGATCGCGCACGCGAAGCGGCTGATGCACGGCAAAAGCTCCGTCATAACGGCGGATACTTCATCCGCTCTGTTCCGCGGCTTGCCTCAGGAGATGACCGTCGCGCGCTACCATTCCTTGGCGGCGGTCGGAGATACCGTGCCGGACTGCTTGAAGGTCACGGCGCGTGCGGACGACGGGGAAATCATGGCGGTGGAGCACCGGCGATATCCCGTGTTCGGATTGCAGTTCCATCCGGAATCCATTCTGACGCCGGACGGCATCAGGATTCTTGAAAATTTTATTGCTTTGGAGGTGTAAAAGATGATCAGAGAAGCGACGACAAAGCTCATCGGCAGAAACGATCTTTCGTATGAAGAAGCGGCGGCGGTGATGAACGAGATCATGAGCGGGGAAGCGTCCGCCGTGCAGACGGCGGCATTTCTCGCCGCGCTGGAAACCAAGGGCGAAACCATCGATGAAATCACGGCCTGCGCCGCCGTCATGCGCGAACGTGCGGCGGCCGTCAAGACCTCCGGCGATACGCTGGAAATCGTCGGCACAGGAGGGGACGGCGCGAAAACCTTCAACATTTCCACGACGGCGGCATTTGTCATTGCGGCGGGCGGCGTCAAGGTGGCGAAGCACGGAAACCGCGCGGCCTCTTCCGCGAGCGGCGCCGCGGACTGTCTCGAAGCGCTGGGCGTGAACATCTCTCTGGATTCCGAGGCGTGTGCGAAGCTGCTTGATAAAATCGGCATTTGCTTTCTGTTCGCGCAGAAATATCATCTTTCGATGAAATATGTAGGGCCGGTGCGCCGTGAGCTTGGCGTCCGCACGGTTTTCAATCTTTTGGGGCCGCTGACCAATCCCGCGCATCCGACAAGACAGGTGCTGGGGGTCTATGACGAGTCTCTTGTGGAGCCGCTCGCGCATGTGCTGGCAGGGCTTGGCGTTCGGCGGGGCATGGCGGTCTACGGCACCGACAGGCTGGACGAGATTTCGCTTTCCGCGCCGACCGTCGTCTGTGAATTTGAAAACGGCGATTTCCGCACCTATCGGATCGCACCGGAGGACTTCGGACTTTCCGCATGTCAAAAATCCGAGCTTGTGGGAGGCACGCCGCAGGAGAACGCGGCGATCACGCGGACGGTGCTCTCAGGCGAGCGCGGCGTACACCGCGATGTGGTGCTGCTCAACGCCGGCGCGGGACTTTATATCGGCGGCGCCGCTGATACCCTGCGTGAGGGCGTCGCGCTTGCGGCGCAGCTCATCGACAGCGGAGCCGCGGAACGCAAGCTCCGTGAGCTGATTACGGAATCCGGCGTATGAATATTTTGGAGACGCTTGCGGCGGCGGCGGAAAAACGGGTCGCAGAAAGCAAAAAAATATTTTCATTGGAGCAAATCAAGGAACAGGCGGAGCGCCTGCCGGGGGATTTTCGGTTCGAGAAAGTACTCTCCCGTCCCGGGATATCGCTTATCTGCGAGGTGAAAAAGGCGTCGCCGTCCAAAGGGATCATCTCACAGGATTTCCCGTACGCCGAAATCGCCCGCGATTATGAGGCGGGCGGCGCGGACTGTCTTTCCGTTCTGACGGAACCCACGCGCTTTCTCGGATCGGACGGTATCTTTCGGGATATCCGCGCGAAAACGGAGCTGCCGATGCTCCGCAAGGACTTCACGGTGGACGAATATCAGCTTTACGAGGCGCGGCTGCTCGGCGCGGACGCCGTTCTTCTCATCTGTGCGCTGCTTGATACGCAGACGATTGCAAGGTATATCGGTATCTGCGATGCTCTCGGCATGAGCGCGCTTGTCGAAACGCATTGCGCGCAGGAGATCGATTCCGCCGTCTGCGCGGGCGCCCGTATCATCGGGGTGAACAACCGGAATCTCGCGGATTTCAGCGTGGATTTGGAGAGCGCCGGACGGCTTCGGGAAAGAATCCCACGGGACGTGCTGTTTGTCACGGAATCGGGCGTATCCTCCTTGGAGGATGCGGCGCGTCTTGCGGCGGCCGGCGCCGACGCGCTGCTTGTCGGCGAATTTCTGATGCGGGCAAAAGACAGGGCGCGCGCGGTGGGCGGGCTTCGCGCGGCATGCGGGAACGGCGGTGCCGGCACATGAAAATCAAGATATGCGGGCTCGCGCGCGCCTGCGACGCGGAGGCGGTCAATCTCGCCGTGCCGGATTATATCGGCTTTGTCTTTTGGGAGAGGAGCCGGCGGAACGTCACGGCCGAGACGGCGGAGCGGCTGCGTGGACTTATAAAACCGGAAATTATCAGCGTCGGCGTCTTTGTGGACGCGGAGCCGGATTTCATCTGCGGCTTATACCGGAAAGGCGTTATCTCCGTCGCGCAGCTGCACGGAAACGAGACGCAGGAGGATATCGGCCGCCTGCGGCGGCTCTGTCCGGGGCTTGAAATATGGAAAGCGTTTATTATTGGTTCGGCATCGGACATTGAAAAAGCAAAAAAAAGCGATGCCGACAGAATTTTGCTCGACAGCGGCCGCGGCGGCGGAAAAAGTTTCGAGCATGCGCTTGTATCGGATATCCGGCGCGAGTGGATTCTTGCCGGCGGACTTTCGCCGGATGGTATCGAAGCGCTCGCCCGCAGATACCGCCCGTATGCCGTGGATATAAGCTCCGGCGTCGAGACGGACGGGAAAAAGGATCGGGAGAAAATCATGGCGGCGGTGGCCGCCGCAAGACGTGCCGGCACATAGGTCCGGCGGAAAGGAATGGGGTGACACAATGTCAAGAGGGAGATTTGGCATACACGGCGGACAGTATATACCGGAAACTCTGATGAACGCCGTATTGGAGCTGGAGGAGGCATATAACCGCTATCAAAACGATCCGGCGTTCTGCGCGGAGCTGGATTCGCTTTTAAAGGACTACGCGGGGCGTCCTTCGCTGCTTTATTATGCGGAGAAGATGACGAAAAACCTCGGGGGCGCGAAGATTTATCTCAAAAGAGAGGACCTCAATCATACCGGCGCGCACAAGATCAACAATGTGCTGGGGCAGGTGCTCCTTGCCAAGAAGATGGGAAAAACGCGCGTGATCGCGGAGACCGGCGCCGGACAGCACGGCGTTGCGACGGCGACCGCGGCGGCGCTGATGGGCATGGAATGCGAGATTTTCATGGGGAAAACGGATACCGAAAGACAGGCGCTCAACGTCTATAAGATGCGGCTGCTGGGGGCGAAGGTGCATGCGGTCACGTCCGGGACGGCGACGCTCAAGGACGCGGTCAATGAAACGATGCGCGAGTGGACGAACCGCATCTCCGATACGCACTATGTGCTCGGCTCCGTGATGGGACCGCATCCGTTCCCGACGATCGTGCGCGATTTTCAAGCGGTGATTTCAAAGGAGATGCGGGAGCAGTGCCTCGAAAAGGAGGGGCGGCTTCCCGACGCCGTGATCGCCTGTGTCGGCGGCGGATCCAATGCGATGGGCGCGTTTTACAATTTCATCGGAGACAAGGAGGTGCGCCTCATCGGCTGCGAGGCGGCCGGGCGGGGAATCGGTACCGCGGAGACGGCGGCGACGATTGCAACGGGGCGGCTCGGCATCTTCCACGGCATGAAATCGTATTTCTGTCAGGATGAATACGGGCAGATCGCGCCGGTATATTCGATTTCGGCGGGACTGGATTATCCGGGCGTGGGACCGGAGCACGCGAATCTGCACGATACCGGGCGCGCGGAATATGTCGCCGTCACGGACGACGAGGCGGTGAACGCATTTGAATATCTCAGCCGGACGGAGGGCATCATTCCGGCGATCGAAAGCGCGCATGCCGTCGCCTATGCGATGAAGCTCGCGCCGGAGATGAGCGGGGATAAAATCATCATCGTCAATCTTTCGGGACGCGGCGACAAGGACTGCGCGGCGATCGCGCGGTACAGAGGGGAGGATATCCATGAGTAAAATTGCGGAAGCATTTGAGGGGGGCAAGGCGTTCATCGCCTTTATCACCTGCGGCGATCCGGATATCGCATCGACCGTATCCTTCGTGACGGCGGCGGCCGAGGCGGGGGCGGACATCATCGAGCTCGGCATCCCGTTTTCCGATCCGACGGCGGAGGGACCGGTGATCGAGGCCGCCAATATGCGCTCGCTTGCAGCGGGCACGACGACGGACAAGGTATTCGAGGCGGTGCGCGAGATTCGGAAGACCGTGAAAATCCCGCTTCTTTTTATGACCTATGCGAACGTCGTGTTTTCTTACGGTACGGAACGCTTTGCCCGTGCGGCGGCGGAGATCGGGATGGACGGCGTGATTCTGCCGGACGTTCCCTATGAGGAAAAAGAGGAGTTTGCGCCGGTATTCCGCCGGTATGGCCTCGATTTCATCTCGCTTATCGCGCCGACCTCGCACGAGAGGATCTCCATGATTTCGCGTGATGCGGAGGGCTTTGTATACTGCGTCTCCTCGCTCGGTGTGACGGGCACGCGCGAGCATATCACGACGGATATTTCCGAAATGACGGGGCTTGTGCATGCCGCAAAGAAAATCCCGGCGGCGGTGGGCTTCGGCATCTCGGCTCCGGCGCAGGCGCGCGAGATGGCGGCACATGCGGACGGCGTTATCGTCGGCTCCGCCATTATGAAGCTCATCGAAAAATACGGCACGGAGGCCGCGCCGCATATCCGCGCTTTCGTATCGGAAATGAAAGCGGCCGTAAGGGAAGCGGAGCGGGAAAAATAAGACTGAAATTCACAGAAATTCTTCTTACAAGCTTGACATTTTTGAGATTCGGTTATATACTAATTCATAGTTTTATAAAAAATCGAATCTCAATACGGTTTCGATACCTCGGACAATGGCGTTCCGCGGGGAAGATGTCCCGCGCCCCTTTGTCCGAGTTTTTATTTTCAGCATATTATTTTTGGGAGGAGCCTATGAAAAATCTCGGATACTACAATGGAGCTTATGACGAGCTGGAAAAGATGAGCGTCCCGATGCTCGACCGCGTCTGCTATTTCGGAGATGGCATCTATGACGCCACTTACAGCAGAAACCATATCATTTATGCGCTGGATGAGCACATCGACCGATTCTATAACAGCGCAAAATTACTCGATATCAACATCCCCCATACCAAGGATGAAATGAAAGAGATCCTTTGCGAGATGGTGAAAAAGGTGGACGACGGCTCGCAGTTCGTTTACATACAGGCGACGCGCGGCACCGGCATCCGCAATCACGTCTATGACGACGGCACGCCGGCCAATATTTGGATTATGCTGAAGCCGCTCGCGGTCAAGGACACCTATCAGAAAATCAAGCTGATTACGCTTGAGGACAAACGCTTTCTCTATTGCAACGTCAAAACGCTCAACCTGATTCCGAGCGTCTTGTATGCGAAGGAGACGGATAAGGCCGGCTGCGACGAGGCGGTGCTCCACCGCGGCGCGCGCGTGACGGAATGCGCGCACAGCAATGTTTCGATTCTGAAAGACGGCGTATTCAGGACTGCGCCGACGGATGAGTATATCCTGCCCGGCATCGCCCGCGCACATCTTATCAAAATGTGCAATCGGTTTGGGATTCCGGTCGAGGAAACGCCGTTTACCGTATCCGAAATGATGGAGGCGGACGAGATTATCGTTTCAAGCTCCGGGTCGTTCTGCCTTGCGGCGGAAACGATTGACGGAAAGCCGGTCGGCGGCAAGGCGCCGGCGCTTCTCAAAACGCTTCAGGATGCGCTGGTCGAGGACTTCTTGACGGCGACCGCTCCGTGACCCTCGGCAAAACAGAATGAAAAAGAATCGGCTGCGGGTGCGGCAGGGAGAAAGAACATGACACAAAAAGAACTTACGATCAGGAATCTCGGACAGAGCCTCGACGACCTCATGAACCTCGATCCAAGGGGCTACGGCGTCTGCAAGATCTTGTATGAAGCCTCCCGACGCTATACGGGGGAGCCGCTCACGGCCAACGCTGCGAAAAAGCTGAACGCGGCGCTTCAAGCGGGGGATTATGTGTATATCATCACGGGCTTTGTGCTCCGTCCGTTCGGCTCGGCGGAGACGGACGGCATCATCGGATCGATGCTGCTGGCGCGCTCTCTTGTCAAGGCGTTTGCGGTAAGACCCGTCATCATCTGTCAGGAGGAGAATATCCCCGCCGTCGAGGGACTGGCGAGGCTTATCGGACTGCACTATTTCGATTCCGTCGAGAAGATGGGGGATATGCCGGCGTCTCTCGCTTATCATGCCTTTACCAAAGACCGCCTGAAGGCCGATGAAGAGTCGGAGAGTCTTATGAGATCCTGCATGCCGAAGGCGGTGATTACGGTCGAGGCGCCGGGCGCCAATGAAAGGGGCGCATATCACAATGCAGTGGGGCTTGACATCACGCCGCTGGAAGCGAAAATGGACGTTTTGTTTGAGAAGCTCATTATGGCGGGCGTGCTGAATCTTTCCATCGGAGACCTCGGGAACGAGATGGGGATGGGGACCATTTCGGAGCAGCTCCGCCGATACATCCCGTATGCGGCGGCAGGGGAGTGCGCGTGCGAATGCGGCGGCGGGCTTGCCGTGCGCACCAAGGCGGACAATATCATCACCGCCACGACGTCCGACTGGGGCTGTTACGGGCTTTCTGCCATGCTCGCCTATCTCGGCGGCGATATCGATATTTTTCATGACGCATCCTTACAGGCGCAGGCGATGGAAAGAGCCGCCGACTGCGGTATGATCGACATGTACGGCTGGACGATTCCGGCGATCGACGGCATCGGAGAGACCTTGAACTGCTCGATTGTCACCTCGATGCGGGAATGTGTAAAGTATTCCATGAAGCTGGAAAAAACCTGCGCAAAGTGGTTTGAAAAGACTCTTGAAAAAGGCTATTTTGACGAAAAGGAACATAGATGATGGAAGACTATCGGATTCTGCCCTGCGGCGACGCCGCGCTTGCCGTAATGCTCGGCGATACGATATCGGAACGCACGGGAGAGCGTGTCCGTGCGCTTGCCGATGCGCTTAGCGCAGGGAATGTGACGGGGATCACGGAGCTTATTCCGGCGTTTTGCTCGCTTACGGTCTGCTATGATTCCGCGGCGGTTTCTTATCCGAAATTATGCCGGAGGATTGAAAAAGCGATGTCCCGCGCGGACGGGACGACGGTGTCCGCGCGGAGAGTTCACCGGATCCCCGTCTGCTACGGCGGGGAGTTCGGGCCCGACCTTGCGGATGTGGCCTCTCTTGCCGGCCTTTCCGCAGAGGAAGTCATAAGACGGCACAGCGCGCCCGATTATCGGATTTATATGCTCGGCTTTCTGCCCGGCTTCCCGTATCTTGGCGGGCTCGACGAATCGATCGCGGCGCCGCGGCTCGACAGTCCGAGAGAGCGGATTCCGCGGGGCTCGGTCGGGATCGGCGCTTCTCAGACCGGAATTTATCCGATGGAATCGCCCGGCGGCTGGCGGCTCATCGGCAGGACGCCGATTTTGCCGTATGATCCCGCCCGCACGCCGCCGGTGCTGTATGCCGCCGGCGATTCTATCCGGTTTGTGCCGATCGACAGAGCACGCTATGATGAGCTCGCGGCGGCCGTGGCGGCGGGCACCTACATCCATCAGGTCACGGAGGAATCGATATGAGTATACAGATTCTTTCTCCGGGGCCGCTTACAACGGTGCAGGATCTCGGCCGGCATGGTTATATGAAAGACGGCTTTTCTCCGTCCGGCGCGATGGACGCGCGCGCCGCCGTGACGGCGAATCTGCTTGTCGGGAACGATAAAAACGACGCCGTGCTTGAAATGACGCTCATGGGAATCACCGCGCGCGTGCTTGACCGCACAGTGATCGCCTTTGCGGGCGGGGATTTTTCCCCGAAAATCAATGGCGCTGCGGTGCCGATGATGCAGGCGATCGCCGTTTTTCCGGGCGATGAAATTGCAATGGGCTTCGCGGCCTCCGGATGTCGGGCGTATATGGCGGTACGAGGCGGTATCGACGTGCCGCTTGTGATGGGCAGCCGCAGCACGAATCTCAAAGCGCGTGTCGGCGGCTTTGAGGGACGGAAGCTTATGGCTGGCGATGTTCTGCCGGTTTTTCCGGTCCTGCCTCTTTCCGAGGAGGAAATCGCGCGCCGCCATCTTCCGTATGCGCCGTATTTTGAAAACGGAAGTCTTTCCGTGCGCGCGGTTCCGGGCCCCGAGGACGACCGCTTTCCGGAGGAGGCGCTTTCCGCCTTTTTTTCGGAGGAATATATCGTGACGCCGGCGTCCGACCGCATGGGAATGCGGCTCGACGGCACGCCGCTTGCTTCCAAAAGCGGCGTGGATATCGTTTCGGGCGGCATCGCGATGGGAAGCGTTCAGATTCCGCCGAACGGGAAGCCGATCATTTTGCTCGCCGACCGGCAGACGGTGGGCGGATATGCGAAGCTTGCGACGGTCATCACAGCCGATATTCCGCTTCTCGCGCAGGCGAAGCCGGGCGACCGCGTCCGGTTTGTCCGCTGCACGCTTGAAGCGGCGCAGAGAGCCGCGTGTGAAGAACAAAAAAGGCTCGCCGGAATCCGATTCCGGTGAACGATGGAAGGAGAAAACAGTATGACGAAAAATCCGTATGCCGATCAAAGCCCCGCGCAGGTGCGAAGGCTCATTCGGGAGGGAATTATTACAGGGCAGACCTCCGGCATGTGCGAGGGCTTCGCGCAGGCGAATCTTTGCATGCTGCCGCGCGAATACGCCTATGATTTTCTGCTGTTCACACAGCGCAATCCGCGTTCCTGTCCGGTGCTTGAGGTCACGGACACAGGGAGCCGCTCGCTTCGCGTAACCGCGAGGGACGCGGATATTGCGCGAGATTTTCCGAAATACCGGATTTATGAAAACGGCATCCTTAGCGGGGAATATACGGACGTGTCGGATTTTTGGCGTGACGATCTTGTGAGCTTTCTCATCGGATGCAGCTTTTCCTTTGAGGCGGCGCTCATGGAGGCTGGGATTCCGGTGCGGCATATCGAGGAGAATGTCAACGTCCCGATGTATCTGACGAATATTCCGTGCGAGCCGGCAGGGGTTTTTCACGGAAATATGGTGGTCAGCATGCGGCCGATGACGCCCGCGGACGCCGTCCGTGCGGCGGTGATCACGGCGGGGATGCCGCGCGTACACGGAGCGCCCGTGCATATGGGCGATCCGGCGGCGATCGGAATCACCGATCTTGCAAAACCGGATTTCGGCGATCCTGTCACGATGGAGGATGGAGAAATCCCGGTGTTTTGGCCTTGCGGCGTGACGCCGCAGGCAGCGGTCATGGCGGCGAAGCCGTCCTTTGCCATCACCCATGCGCCGGGGCATATGTTCGTCACGGATGTGAGAAACAGTATGCTGAAAAATTGATTTTACCTGAAAATTTGGGAGGTGCTTTATGCCAAAAATCGATCTCAACTGCGATCTCGGAGAGAGCTTCGGCGTTTATACGATCGGGATGGACGAGGAAATCCTTCCGTTTATCACCTCCGCCAATATCGCCTGCGGCTTCCATGCGTCCGATCCCGTGACGATGAGGAAAACCGTAAAGCTGGCAAAGCAGGCGGACGCGGCGCTCGGCGCACATCCCGGCTTCCCCGATCTTCTCGGCTTCGGCAGGCGGAATATGAATGCTTCGCCGGAGGAGGCGAAGGCTTATGTGCAGTATCAAATCGGGGCGCTTGCGGCGTTTGCCAAAGCGCAGGGAGCGGCGCTTTCCCATGTCAAACCGCATGGGGCGCTCTATAACATGGCGGGGAAAGACGTAAGGCTTGCCGAAGCGATCTGCGAGGGCATCGCCGAGGTTGATGAATCGCTGATTCTGCTGGCGCTTTCCGGCTCCGCGATGATCGAAGCGGCAGGGAGGAAAGGACTGCGCGCGGCGAGCGAGGTCTTTGCCGACCGCGCTTATGAGCCCGACGGCTCGCTTGTCGCAAGGACAAAGCCGGGCGCCGTGATTACGGACGAGAGAGAAGCCGTCCTGCGCGTCGTTCACATGATAAAAGAGAAAAAAGTCCGCGCCGTGGACGGCACGGACATTGACATCGCGGCGGATTCCGTCTGCGTTCACGGGGACGGCGTCCATGCGCTTGCCTTTGTGAAGAATCTGCGCGCCGCGTTCGCCGCGGCCGGTATTGAGACGGCGCCGCTCGCGGATATCGTTTCATGAGGCGCGATATGGAATATCGGAGAGTGTATGCAAAAATCGATCTCGATGCGATCGAGCACAATATAAAGCTTGTCAAGGAGAAAATACCGGCGCGAACGAAGCTTGCGCTGGTCGTCAAGGCGGACGCCTACGGACACGGCGCCGCCGTTCTCGCCGAGGAATTTGAGGACATGGCGGACTTTTTTGCCGTTGCCGAGATGGGGGAGGCGGTCGAGCTTCGCTGTCACGGAATAAAAAAGCCGATTCTGATTCTCGGCTATACGTCGCCGAGCCTTTACCGGCAGGCGCTGGATCATGATATCACGCTGACCGTATTTCAGCTCGACCGGATCCGAAAGCTGTCCGCGCTCGCCGTATCGGAGGGAAAGACTGCCAGAGTGCATTTCGCCGTCGATACCGGCATGTCGCGCATCGGCTGGAGCGTAAGCGAGGAAAGCGCGGATGAGGCCGCCGCGGCGGCAGCTCTGCCCGGCATCACGGTCGAGGGGATTTTCAGTCATTTTGCCGCCGCCGACGGCTTGGATAAGGCGCCGTCCATGGAGCAGCGCGCGGCGTTTGACCGGTTTGTCTCCATGCTGGAGGCTCGCGGCGTGCAGATCCCGATGAGGCACATCAACAACAGCGCAGGGATTTTGGAGTTTGACCGATATTACGACATGGTCCGCGCGGGAATTATCCTCTATGGCTTGTATCCGTCGGACGATGTGCGCGCCGAGCTTGGAGAGCGGTTCGTCCTTAGGCCCGCGATGGAGCTTATCACGCATATTTCGCATATCAAAACGCTGGAACCGCATCACGGGGTAAGCTACGGCTTTACCTATGTGACCGATCATACGATTCGCGTGGCTACGATTCCCGTCGGATATGCGGACGGATATCCGCGCGCCCTGTCGGGGCGCGGGGAGGTGCTGATCCACGGGAAGCGCTGTCCGATTCTCGGCAGAATTTGTATGGATCAGATGATGGTGGATATCAGCTCCGTTCCGGAAGCGGCGATCGAGGACAGCGTTACGCTCGTCGGCCGCGACGGGGAAGCGTTCATCTCCGCAGAGGAGATCGCCGATATGGCATATTCCTTCAACTATGAGTTTGTCTGCGGCATCGCACGCCGTGTGCCGCGCGTCTATTTCCGGGGAGGGAAGCCGTATCGGACGATATCGTATTTGGAGGATAATGTAAAAAGACAGCCATAAGGCTGTCTTTTTTCGCATGAGGAAGTATTTCCTGTGAGCACCATTGCCTGAAAAGCAAAGTCCTGTGCGAAACGCACAGGCTTTTACATAAGAGGCGCAAATAGACGGAGAAAATCCTGAAGGAATCGTGTTACGACATTTCCGCGGCATTCTTCCTCTTTGATTTCATGACAGCTTTCGAGCGTTTTCAGAAAATCGTCGCGAAGCTCCGTCACCGCTTCGCTTTTATACATCCATACGCCGCATTCAAATTGCAGATAGAGACTGCGGAAATCGAGATTCGCCGTTCCGACGGTTGCGACGGTATCGTCCGAGACAAAGGTCTTGGAATGGATGAAGCCCTCGGAATATTCGTAAATTTTCACGCCCGCTCGGATCAGCTCACGATAATAGGAGCGTGTTGTGAAATGCACGACACGCTTGTCCCAGCGGAACGGCGTTACGATCCGAACGTCGACTCCGCTTTTGGCGGCGAGCGAAAGCGCCGATATCATGCTGTCGTCGACGATGAGATACGGCGTGTTGATATAAAGATATTTTTTTGCGGTATTGATGATTTGAAGATAGACATGCTCGCTGACGTTTTCCGCATCGTACGGCGCGTCCGCATACGGCTGGACCCAGCTGTCGGTTTTGACGATCGGACACGGCGCGCTTTTCCACGGATAATATTTTACGATGTCGTCCTCTTTGTTGCCGCTTAAAATCCACATTTGCAGAAAAATGAGCGTAAGGCTCCACGCAGCCTCGCCCTCGACAAGGACTCCCGAGTCCTTCCAATGACCGAAAGGATGCGTTGCGTTGATGTATTCATCCGAAAGGTTGATGCCGCCCGTAAATGCGACTTTCCCGTCGACGGAGATGATCTTTCTGTGGTCTCTACAATTCTGCGTTGCTGTGAGCAAGGGCTTGAATTTGTTGAAAACGACGCAACGGATGCCGGCCTCTTTGAGCTTTTTGGGATAATCCTTGGGAAGGCGCAGGAAGCATCCGATGTCGTCATAAATCACGCGGACATCGACGCCCTCGGCGACCTTGCGTTTCAGAATCTCGAGAACGCTGTCCCACATGATGCCTTCCTCGATGATGAAAAATTCAAGGAAGATATAGGACTGCGCCTTTTCCAGCTCGGGCAGGAGCGCCGCGTGAAACGCTTCTCCCGGAGAAAGATATTTTGTCCTTGTGTTTTCATATACGGGGAAGCCTGCGAATTTATCCAAGTATTCGATCTGCCTTGCATGGGAGGGAACCATTTCCACCACGCGGTCGAATTTATCTCCCATGCAGCAAGCCTCGCACGGAAGCGCTTCGGGCGCCGAGTATGACGTTTGCAGCTCCTGCTCCGAGGCTTTTATACAGGCATCGTCCGGCGAATCGCCGTGTTCGGCATGGAGAGGGCAGTGCGGCTTTGTCGCAAGGCTGTACTTATCACCGGGCAGAAGTGCCGCGGGCCTTGTTGTGTCCGTGATATTCTGCATGGTCATCCGCAGCTTTTTGGATCGGGTCTGATAGCGGAACAAAAGATAGAGACAGCCGCCGAACAGGGGGAAAATCAGAATGGTGAAGACCCATGTCAGCTTATACGCGCCCTTGTTTCGTTTGGCGATGATATGAAGCGCGACAATAAAGCTGACGATCTGAAGCATATATTTGATCGCGACGGAAGCATGGCTTCGGTTTGCCAAAAAGAATATGATGGCTGCAAGCTGTAAAACCAACAATAATATAATGAAGAAGCGCTGCCGCACGAGCGCACGAAACCATTTTTTCTTTTTTTTCACGGCAGCCTCCGATCCTATCCGTATGTCCGTCCGATTCTAAAATGGCGGAGATATTTTTTATTTTATCAATATTATTATACCAGTCACAGTCTTTAAAATCAATAGAAAAGATGCTGAATTTCCTTTAAAATGACGGATGCTGTCGTATTTTTACCGATTTCCGGTGAAAAAAACCGTAATTTTGCTTTGAAATCAATTGACAAATCATCACAGGAATGTTATAATACCAAAGATGGAAAAGAACTTATTTGAGTTTTTTCTCCTTGCTGCGGATAAATTTTTGCTGTCCGCGGCCTTATGTCCAAAAGGAGGTGCAAATCAGATGGAAAAGAATCTCGTATCCTATGAAACGATGTATATCGTGGATTCCACGGGCACGGAAGAGACCACAGCCGCTCTTGTGAACAAGTTTAAGAGCCTGATCGAGGAGAACGGCACCATTGAAGCTTTCAATGAGTGGGGCAAACGCAAGCTTGCGTATCCGATCAATGATTTGACAGAGGGCTATTATGTCCTTGTCAATTATAAAGCGGAGCCGAGCTTTGTCGCGGAGCTCGAGCGTGTCTTCAACATCACAGAGGGCGTTATGCGCTCGATGACAATCAGAGCTTGATTGGTGGGGAGGTATTGGAATGGCAAGTCTTAACAAAGTGATTCTGATCGGTCATATGACCGCGGATCCGGAACTCAAGCAGACGCCGAGCGGTGTCAGCGTTTGTTCCTTTTCGATAGGAGTAAGCCGCCGATATACGAAATCCGGAGAACAGCCGCAAAGCGATTTCATCAATATTGTCGCATGGAGAAGCACGGCCGAATTCATTGCGAAATATTTCAGAAAGGGCAGTGCGATCTGTATCTGCGGCTCCCTTCAGACAAGAAGCTGGACTGCAAACGACGGTTCCAAGCGTTATGCTACCGAGGTAGTGGCCGATGAGGCCAGCTTCGTGGAGCGCAAGAACGATTCCGTCCGAGGCGACGATTATCAAGCTCCCGTATTTACGGCGGGAGGTGCCGAGACTCCGAAGTTTGAGGAGATCGCGGGAGACGATGATCTGCCGTTTTGAACGGGCTGGATTCACAATATTACGGAATAGGAGGTTTCATCACAATGGATAGAGAACAGAGACCGGCTCGCCCGAACGGCGGAAACCGCAGAAGAAAGAAAGTCTGCGTATTCTGCGCGGAAAAGGTCGAGAAGATCGATTATAAGGATGTCGCAAGACTGCGCAAGTTCATCTCGGAGCGTTCGAAGATTCTGCCCCGCAGAGTGACGGGCACTTGCGCGAAACATCAGAGAGAGCTGACGGAAGCGATCAAAAGAGCGCGTCACGTTGCGCTGCTTCCTTTTATCAGTGATTGATACGATTGTAAAAATAAAACGGCAGGAGCACTGTAAACGTGTTCCTGCCGTTTTTCTTTTTCCTTTGGCAAAGGAGAAACATGTCCTTTTCCCCGTCGGACAAGAAAAGAACGAAAAGAAACCGCGAACGTACCGTTCGATCGTTTGTGCGAGCCGGGAACTTCTCCTGTCGGCTCCCATACAAAAAATCCAAGCAATCTATACCCATTCAGGTTTTTGTGCTATTCTTTGCTTTCGGTTCTATGTATTTTTAAAAAAATACAGGGTAACGACACGTGTTTGCACTCGTAAACTCGTGCATCCACGGCGGAACACGCCGAACGGGCGGTGAGTGCAATCCGGGCACTCTTGCGCCTGCGGGCACGGAGTTTCCAGCAGCAGTTACTCTCCGCACGGCGAGTGGTGGCCTGTGCGAGCTCTGCGAGCACTGCAACACCTTTCGAGCCGTGGGTGTATGCTTCCCAGTAGCACGATGAGAGTCCGAGACGG
>CDZB01020882.1_pt1 | contig 18257 bp, 13 predicted proteins | sample 554961 | NCBI WGS metagenome assembly CDZB01 (sample SAMEA3182106, study PRJEB8094) | gut metagenome | biome: human; feature: gut; material: Stool; isolation source: human stools | place: Canada | collected 2013-02-26
GTTGCTATCTTTGCACGGTATATACTAATAACGCTACATTGGTAAATACTAATTATCAATATAAGTTTAATCATACAATGAATAATATGAAGAAGATATTTTTAGGATTGGCAGCTGCACTGATGTTGACTGCCTGCAACGAGAACAAACAGCCGGAAGCAATGACCAGCGTTGACTCTGCAAGTGTGGTAACCGATTTGATGATGAGTCGCAGAAGCATCCGTGCTTACAAGGATTCCGCTATCAGCCGTGATACCCTGAACGAGATTCTGAAATGCGGCATCCATGCGCCAAACGGGCAGAATCTGCAGTCGTACGAAATCAGAGTGATAGATTCTCCTGCCATCATCGATTCGATAACCCAAGCCGTGGTAAAGGATAATCCTAAGATAGCCGAGCGCAAGGGCTTCAAGAATATCTTCGTGAATGCTCCATGCGTGGTTTGCATCGCCTACGATACTACTTATGATATGGCGCAGATTGATTGCGGTTTGCTTGGCGAGAACATCATTCTTGCAGCATGGTCAAGGGGCATCGGTTCCTGCTGCCTGGGCAGTTCAGCCCGCTGGATATTGGATTCGCCGTCAGCCAAGCCTTACCTCGACCGCATGGCATTCTCCAAGAATTACAAACTGCTCTACTGCATCGCCCTGGGTTATCCTGCAGAATCGCCAGAGGCAAAGCCAAGACGCCAGGATATGATTAGGTTCATGGATTAAGGCAAATGAAGTTTGATGTCCTGTTTCAGGACATCAACGTTTCCCTCCATAACCCAACAAAAAAGCATGGCGCAAATCACTGCGCCATGCCCCAATAAAAGAAAACCTTATAGTCAAAATAGAAATTAGCGATTTTTAGTACTTATTCCGGTACTAATACTTATTCTAGTACTTAGCGATTTCTAGTACTTCGCATTCTGAGGATCAAAGTTGGTCCAACCGCTCATCCAGTTGTTGCTGCCATCAAAGGCACCGATGTAGGTTACTGTGTCGAAACCTGTCCAGCCGGCGAAACTTGCGGCACCGAGCAATGGGCTTCCTGCTATAGGAGTATAGCCATCTGCACCAACCAATGAGGTCCATGAATCAAAATACTTGTTGCTCTGCTCTGCAAAGAAGAAGGTGTTGCTGTATGACTTCTGATTCTTGTCGATGTCCTTCTTCTGGGCAGCATCGTAGAGGTAATCCTCATACTGCTTGTTGGCATCAGTGCCAACGGCATCCATACCAGCGAAATATACATTCTGAAGCTTGAACTTGCCATCCTTGGCATCCTTTACGGTTTCACCCTTCTCACCATCAACAATCAAACCGATAGGCCAGCCTAAGGCCACTGAGTTGATGCAGTTGAGGTTAGAAGAACGGCGAATCTGCATGGCTGACTGGAACTTGCCGAGAGCTGAACCGTTGTTTGGATTGTAGGCTCCGGCATTGATATAATCTGTGGTGTTCTGAAACTTAGAATCCAATACCTTTGGACCTACAAAGGTGATGTTAGAGAAGGTTGCCTTGGTACGCGGATCCACGGTAGCACCATCGGCGCAGTTGTCGCTCTCGAAACCGTTACTCTGAGAGGTATCGGCTATCTTGCTGTCGCGCAGTGAAAGACCGTACTGCACCTTTCCTGAGAAACCGTTATCGGTATCGAAATCATCATCCCAGCCCTTGTAGGCTACGAGATACTTGCAGTTTACTGTACCGCCAAACCACTCGAAGGAATCATCATTGGAATAAGATACCTGAACGTGGTCAATCTCTGTGCCGGAACCTATAGAACCCAAGGTCAAACCATTAATCTCCTTATCCTTCTGGAATGGATAACCGGCAAACTCGATGCGTACATAGCTCAAGGCTCCTGAGTTGTCAGCATCATCTGCGCCACCATGCTTGGTACGAGGACCACCCTCTATCTGCTGCTCAGTCTGGTTGTTCTTAGCCTTACCGCAGAGAATGATGCCACCCCAGTCGCCAGGCTTTCTGCTGCCGGCAGCCTCTTCAGATGTAAAGACGATAGGCTCTGTGGTTGTACCCTTGGCGATGAGCTTGCCGCCACGCTCTGCGATGAGTGCCGCCTTGGTCTGCTTGTCGCCCTTGATAATAGTTCCCGGTTCGATGGTAAGCTCAGCACCATCTGCAATATATACCCATCCCTTGAGGAGATAAGTGCCTTTCTTCAAAGTCTGCTTGCCTGTAAAGACGAATTCCTGGTCGCCGTTGCCAATCTGTGTTCCTTTGGCGTTTTCCTTGTCATCTGTTCCGAAGAGAATGTGGTCGCAAGCCTTCAAGCCGCCATTGGTTGTCCACTTGTAAGCTACTTCTGATCCAGGATTTGGAGAAGGAGCTGGATTGGCATTGTCACTGCTGCAGCTGCTCAACATGGCAGATGCTGCGAGGATGCCCATGCATCCATAAAAATACATCTTGTTCATCATTGTTTCCTGTTTTATTAAACAAACATCAAATATTTATTAAGCAAATATCAAATATTATCTTAAATATTCATCTGATATATTCTATCTTTAAAATTTATAGATTGCCTGCAAACCGATGTTTCTGCCCGGCTTATAGCATCTTGCTATCTCTTCTACTTCCTTCTTGCTTCCGTCGCTATACGTTACATCAGCAAACTGCTTGTAATATATCTTTTCTGCAAGAAGATCTCTTACATTGAGCTTCAGTTCCAGATGCTCGCCGAATTTCTTTGCCAGCGAGAAGTCGATGGTGTTGCGGGGCATCTCGTAGCTGTGAGGCACTCGGGCATTGGAGTCATCGCCCGTGCTTCCCTCGCTTCTGCCCACACCGATGATTCGCTTGCCTATGCGATTGTATAGCAGGGCGATATCCATCTTCAATGGCTCGTTCTTATAGAAGATACCGGTGTTGATGAGGTATGGCGACTGACCCTGCATCGGTCTGTCTTCCTCTTTTGAACCCTTTTCAAACTGCACCTTGCTCTTAATCAAGGCACCGTTGAATGACCAGCAGAAATCCTTCAATCCTATGAATCCGAGATTCTTTCTGATATCCAGCTCCACACCATAGTTGTTGGCACTCTTTGCATTCTTGTAAGAGTAAATCAAGTCAGTGCCACCAGCCACCGTGTAGGTCCACTCGATAGGAGAATCGAAGTGCTTGTAGAAGACTGCCAGCGAAATGAGCTCTCCATGGGATGGATACCACTCATATCGCAGGTCGAGGTTATCGACATAACAGTTCTTCAACTCAGTGTTTCCCTGCACATTGCTGGCAAGGTCGAAGTCGTAATACACCGACGACGATACTTCACGGAATTCTGGGCGGTTAATACTGCGGCCATACGACAGTCGCACCTGGTGCTGGTCGCTGATTTTGTATGTTGTATTGAGAGATGGAAAAACATCATCTGTCTTGTAATGACGGCTCGATTCACTCTTCTCGTAGTCACGGGAATTGGAGATGAGTTCCATATCATTATGCTCAAAGCGGACACCGGCGTGGATGCCGAGTTTGCCAAAGGGGAGAGACATCGCCAGGTATCCTGCGCCTAAGGTGTTGTGTCCGCGGTAGTTATTGCGCATCTGCTTTTCCTCCAGAAGATACAGCTTGTCGTAACCCATGTTTGCCTCGCTGGAGAGCAGGGTAGGGATGTCGCTGTGGCGGAAGTCGGATGGCATGTTGTTAGCTGAAACATTCCAATTGTAGAGGAAGTTGCGAGTCTGGTATTCACGACTGCGATACTCCCCATAGGCACCCACCTTCAAGTCTGGCTCAAAGTTGCCAAACTTGAAGTGGTGCTTGTCATTTACACCAAGAGAGAAGATGTGTTCGTCGAGTTGAGTCCACTCGCGGGATATGTCGTTGCCGGTGCTCAGGGCATAAACGCCCGATTCAAGAGCATCGTCGATGAGGTATCTACGACGGTCAGGCAAATGACGGTTGGCATACGCATACCCGATGCTCCAGTCAAGGGCATCGCTAGTGAAGGTGTGCTTGCCGGTAAGCTGACCGTTATATGTAGTTCGACTGCGGTAGTAATACTCTGCGCTTCGCTCCAGGTTCGACTGGGCGCTCACGCCTTCACGCCAGGTATATCGGCTGTTAGCCAACTGGTTGAAGATGTTCTTGAGCTGATATTTGTGATTGCCGTCCTTGGAAAGGAAGGTGAAGTTGAGCATCGCTCCGAGTCTCACGTTATTATTATACTGGTTGTCAACAGAGTGACGAAGATAGTTCGGCTTGTCGTTAGCCGCATCATAGATGCCATAGAGATTGTTCTCCATGTTCTCGTAGGTGCGGTATTCATTGGTATAGTTCAGGGCGGCGAGCATGCCGAGTGTTCTTCCGCCGAGCATCCAGCGTTGGTTGAGGCAGGCCGCCAGTTTCAAGTCGCCCAAAGGCTTCTTGTTCTTGATGAGCCAATCATTATTGAATCCGTTGCCTAGGAGCGAAGTAGCATAATCGCCCACCGTTTTTCCGTTGGCATCGAGCTGTGGATTCAAGTCAGCATGGATGCCCCCATTCAGGTTTCTCAAGCCATTGTCGAACCCTAGGAAATCGGTTCCGGAACCTTTTGAGTAAGAAAAGTCCTTGAAGGCAGAAGATGTATTCCAGTTTCCGCCCACGGCGATGTTGAAACTGTTTTCTGCCGGAATCTCCTTGGTGTTGACGATGATGAAACCGCCTGAGTAATCAGCGGGATATTCAGCCGTTGGCGACTTCACGATGGTGAGGTTGTCAATCTGCGAACTTGGGATGATGTCGAAGGAGAATGCCCTGGAATCAGCCTCAGAACTAGGCACTGCTCCTCCGTTCACCCACACATTGTTGTAGCGCTGTGACAATCCGCGAACCATCACGAATTTATCGTCGATGAGGCTCACGCCTGGCACTCGGCGTATCACCTCACCCGCATTCGTATCCTGAGTTCTGGATATTTCCTGTGCCGAAACATTGCTCACGATGACGGGACTGTTTTTGGCCACCTGTATCATTGCCGCATCCGTATTACGCCTTTCCACTGCGGTAACGGTCACCTCCTTCAGCTGCTGTTCATCAGGTTGCAGCGCGATCACCTGGTCTGCGTCCTTCGCCTGAACCCCGTCAATTTTTTGAGTCTTATATCCTACATAGTTAATATATAGTGTATATTTCTTGTCTTTATTCAATCCATCGATCTGGAAGTTTCCGTCGATGTTGGTGATAGCCTTCACGTTGGTTCCATCCACAGTGATGACTGCACCGATGAGTGTTTCCTTCGATTTCTGGTCGATTACGACACCCTTAATCTGTTGCGCCCACGTTGGCATGCTAGCCGCCGAGAGCAATCCTAATACAATAATTCCCCTTTTAGCATTCATAACCTATATCGTTTGATTACGGTTGCAAAGGTACGGCAGCATTATTACATCGCGATTGCAATGAAGTTGAAAGGCATTGACGAAGCTGCGACAAAGATGTTACGGCATGCTTTTCCTGTTGCAACAACTAAAGATATTTAAATATTTAACCCTATATTTGGCGATAAATAAAGAAATAACTATATTTGCATCATGATTACGGAATATGGTATAGAGGCAAAGTCTAATTCTGAGATTATATCAGAATTGGGGGGACGATGCTATACATATAAACATAAAATTTTAAAGCTATGAATATGAGGAGATTTATATTTTTTCTGATTGTCTGCGAGTTCTTTTCTTTGGCATGTATTGCTGCAAATAAGACTATAAAAGGACATATTGTAGATGAATTTGGTAAGAACGTTGAATTCGCTAGCGTATATGTAGATAGTATTTATGCGGTATCTGACAAGGAAGGAAATTTCTCTCTGGTGATGCCCGATGGTATGAAACAGGAACTTGTGATTAGTCATATCAGTTATCAGACCAGTAAAATTCCTTATGATGTATATAGCAAAAAGACTTCGCTGCAACTTACGTTGAAAGAAAAGACTTGTGATTTGTCAGATATAACAGTCGTTTCCGGTAAAAAGCAGGAAGGCATTCTTGGAAAGGGAGTTCGGGCACCAGGTGATGTTGCATTTCATAACGTTAGAAGCACGAAATATGAAACGGGACCATTATTTGTTGTAAATAAAGACTATTATGTGAAAACAGCCAAGTTGCGAGTACAAAAATGTACTTTTGCTTCATGCACAATTCGTTTAATCATTTATGAAGTAAAGGGAACAAAGTTTGTGCCTGTACAGCATCGACCTTTGTACGTCCGATTATCCGAAATTTCAGATAAGAAGGATTTATCTGTTTGGATAGAAGAACCGTTGAAACTGGAGCGCAATCATAAATATTATATAGGTGTAGCTGTTATGGCAAGTAGTGGTAATGGCGAAATTCATTTTCCTGCTTATTTCAAGAAGGGCTGCGTAAGAAATCTGTGTACAGATAGGAAAAAGAATTTGCCAGTAACCTTGGGCGTTTCTCTTTATGGTATATCTGCAAAGCATCTTCAGTAACTTTTTTTATTGCAATAACTAAAGATATTTAAATATTTAACCCTATATTTGGCGATAAATAAAGAAATAACTATATTTGCAGCATGATTACGGAATATGGTATAGAGGCAAAGTCTAATTCTGAGATTATATCTGAATTAGGAGGACGATTCAAGCAATATCGTCTGTTCAGCAATCTCACTCAGAAAGAGGTGGCTGTAAAGGCAGGTGTGAGCATTTTCACCATTAGCCAGTTTGAAAAAGGCGAAGCTAAGAACATAGGCTTTGGCACTATTCTTTCTCTGTTGAGGAGCATTGGATTCCTGCAGGAAGCAGAAAAACTCTTGCCGCCACTGCCAATGCTGCCTAGCCAAGTGAAGAAAATGAATGAAAAGAAGGAAAGGGTAAGACATGAAAGATAATGTTGTGCAGGTGAATTTGTGGGATAAGAATGTAGGCTTGTTGTCTTGGGATGACAAGCGGGGCTGCTCTGTCTTTCAATTCGACCAGGATTTTATGCAGTATGGATGGAATATTGCACCATTGGTTGCGCCGTTGGATTCTGTTTATGTACAAAGAACTTTCCCTATGTCAGGAAACAGAGAAAAACTATATGCCGGTTTGCCTGAGTTCATAGCAGATTCTCTGCCTGACCATTGGGGAAATGTGGTCTTCCAGAAATGGATGGAAGCCAATCATCTGCAATCCAAAATGGTAAATGCAGTGGATAGACTGTCTTTTATCGGTAAAAGAGCAATGGGCGCCTTGGAATTTCAACCTGCTCATATCCAGGAGGATGCATCTGTAAATATCGAGTTGGCTTCACTTTATGAACTTGCCAATAAGATATTTCTGGACAGGCAGGATGTGAACATTGATATGAGCAACAGTCTTATTATGGAAGATTTGTACAAGGTGGGAACTTCCGCTGGCGGTCAGCGTCCTAAGGCTATTATCGGTATGGATGAGGCTACAGGTATTATTCGTTCTGGCCAAGCCGACTTGCCAGCCAACTTTAAGCACTATATATTGAAGTTTGATACAAGCAGGAAAAATGAACTTCCTTTTACTAGGGTAGAGATGGCTTATTATCTGATGGCCAAGGATGCCGGTATCAACATGATGCCTTCTCGTTTGGTTGAGATTGAAGGAACCCAGAATTTCCTTACCCAGCGCTTTGATAGGGTGGAGGGCAGAAAAATATATACTCAGACTTTAGCTGCCATGAGTTCCTTGGCTGATACTTACGAAGATTTGTTTGTGGTGGGTAGAAAACTGAAATTGTCTGCAGAAGAGCAAACCCAGCAGTATAGAAGAATGGTGTTTAATGTTCTTGCAGAGAATGTTGATGACCATACCAAGAACTTCTCATTTGTGATGTATCCCAATGGAGAATGGCATATATCGCCAGCTTACGACATCGTGTTTTCCGCTGATCCTGATTCGCATTTCTATCGTAACCATGAACTTACGATTCTTGGCAAGCGAAAGAATATAACGAAGCAGGATTTGATGCTTTTTGCACAAAGACAGGATATCAGAAATGCTTCTAATATCATAGAAGAAGTGGAAGACGTGGTGATGAACTTCAAGTCTTATGCCGAAAAAGTGGAAATCGATGAGAACTGGATACGCAAAATAGAACGGGTTTTGGAAGAAATCCGTAAGTAAGCGGTTTCATCAGGCAATATTTTTAGCCCCCTTACTCCTTTATTTCTTTCATGTTTGCAGGATTATAGGGAGTCAACTGCTGCATCTCCTGCACTGTTGCTTCAGGCAAGGAAGGTATCTTGTTTCTGATGCAGAAATCGGTAATGGCGGCAGCTGATTCTTTGGGAGTAGAAGAATCCGGTTTGATGGATTGCTTCTTTTCTACATACTCCTTTTCCGTGATATATAGCTCGGTAATCACATGGATGAGTTGCTGCTGCTTGTCTTTCTTGTGAGAGAAAAGATAGCTGTTGTCAGATTTCTGGAAGAGCAGGTCCTTGAAGGAATAGTAATCTTCAGGACTTATCTGATAGGTTTCCACCACATGGTCGTAGATATCTGTCTGGGTATATCCGAAAAGCTGGTGCGTCAGATTCTTGTAGGTAGGAAGCTGGTTGATTTCTATCTGACAGATATTCCGGCTGCTGTCCGTTTGAATACTGCCTATTGTCTGCTGATTGAGCAGGACGAGTTGAGTACCCAGTGAATCTTTCAGCTGATATTTCTTTCGATATTGCTCAATAAGTGTCTTCTCTTCCGGCCAAGGTCGGAAGGTTCCTTCGTCGCTGACCATGAATGCTCGCTTTTTGTCTTTAGAAACGAGTCGGCTGTTGTGAAGATTTCTTTTGGAATAGGCATTGAGAGCCGTCTTTCCATTCTTCAGGTTGATGTAATACTCCACGATGCCGTCGTTGAAGTATTTCATTACAGAGTCGTTGGTCTGGTAACTGCGATAATATCCCTTAAGTCTGATGAAGTGAGGACGGTTCCCTGTTACGTTCACATCTTCCAGTTTCTGTATTTTTGTGATATGTCCAGGCATCTTCTCTTCCTTGTTCTGTGCCATGAGACTGGTAGGAAGGAAAAGGAGAAGCACAAACAGATATTTCAAATAATGATGTTGTTTCATATTGACGATGCTTTAAAAAACTACTTAATGATGTGTTTATATGAGCTGTTGCTTCTACAGGGAGGCTGCGCAGTTCTTTCTCAACCACATCCCGAAGAAGCGGTCGTAGATGATATAGCTGCCATTGTACTTGTAGATGAATTCTCTATTGATCAGCGTCTTGAGAGCAAGACTCACGCTGCTGGCAGCAGGCAAGTTGTGGCGGCTGATGAAATCCTGCGAAAGAATGGAGGGGACAGCCTTATCCTGGGCAATGGCAGATAGAAGGGCAGCCTGATTGTCTGTAAGGGAATCGTAGTAATTCACGAATGCCACTTCCTGCTCGTTCACCAATTCCAGGGTTACATCATCTATTTCCGCTGTCGTTATTTCCTTTCCGTTCTGATAGAGTCGGTTCAGAATATCCTGAATATACCAGGTTTGACCATCCACCTTATTATATAGATAGGCAAAGGTATCAGGATCCATGGTCAGATTCCGGGTCCCCATCCATCTGTTGGCAAAATGATGATACTCATCCTGGTTGATGAGAGGAAGGTTGAGAATTTGCGAACTCTGATAGAATGGGCGCTTTGCCGACAGGAACATGTCGGTCATCATGTGCTGCTTGCTGCCTGCAAAGATGAAATATACATTCGGCAAGAACTGGATGTAGGAGCGCAGTAGGGCCTCTGTGCCATCTTCGGGATATTCGGCTATCTGCTGGAACTCATCGATGGCAATATAGATTCGTTTCTCCGATTGTTTCAGATACTCGAAGATATGTTTAAGGGAATCTTCGCGCTGGCTTGGAACCTTCCCGATAACCGTCTTTGCCAATAATTGGATGAATTGGCTCAGATTTCTTGTGGCATTGATGTCGAGATAGAAACAATGCGTTTCAGGCTCCTGCTTGCTGATGTTCTCAAAGACATGGTGTATGAGTCCCGTCTTTCCGATGCGGCGAGGAGAGATGAGGACGATGTTACGCTCATTCTGCAAGGCCTTCATGATGACTTCCGTCTCTTTCTTGCGGTCGCAGAAATATTCTGCTCCCTTATATCCGTAGATAACAAATGGGTTATTCAGCTGTTCCATAACGTTTTATATCTATTCCATGTTTTATGTTACATATTTTATGTAATGCAAAGGTAGTAATAATCTTTTAGGTAAGAGATATATTAGTAAGAACTTTATTACTAATTAACTTTTTACGAGTTGTACTGATGTCATTTTCGGGTTCCCAAAATTCAACAAGCATGTGCTAAACAACGAAATGCCTCAACCATACTGGTCGAAATCAGTTATTATCAGGTTAAAACCGTAAGTAAGTAAACGATTTCATATAAATATAATATAGAAAAGGGTGGTTATTGCTTTTCTTTTTGTATCTTTGCAACCGTTTGGCAATTGTGAGTACCAAATCATACATAAAGGAAAAAAGAATATCTAATAAAAAATAAAAAGTAATGACTACACTTACAATTTCTATTATTGTCGTTTTCGTGCTCGGCTATGCACTCATAGCTACCGAAAGCTTGACAAAGGTAAACAAGGCAGCGATAGCCCTGTTGATGTTGGTAGGTTGTTGGACCCTCTACATGATGGATCCAATGCAGTATCTCCAGTTGATGCACCCTGATTATACAGGCGGTGCTGCTGGAATGGTGGAGAAGGTGACCGGAATCATCCAGGAACATCTGGGCGATACTGCCACAACACTCTTCTTCCTGATGGGTGCGATGACCATCGTGGAAATCGTTGACCAGAACGGCGGATTCAACTGGGTTCGCAAGGTGATGAAGACCAAGTCGAAGCGTGCGCTCCTCTGGCGTATCGCTATCCTTACCTTCTTCCTCTCTGCAATCCTCGACAATCTGACCACCAGTATCGTGATGATCATGATTCTCCGAAAGCTCGTCACCGACCACAAGGATCGCATGGTTTATGCATCCCTCGTCATCATTGCAGCCAATTCGGGTGGTGCCTTCTCACCAATCGGCGACGTTACCACCATCATGCTCTGGAACAAGGGACTGATTACTGCTGCCGGCGTTATCGCCGAAATCTTCATCCCGTCTGTGGTTTCCATGGTGATTCCTGCCCTCATCCTTCAGACCATGTTGAAGGGCGAACTCGTGATGCCTGAGGTTTCTGACCAGCAGAATGCATCGGTCAGCGATTTCACCGAAGGTCAGCGCAAGGCTGTGTTCTGGTTGGGAGTAGGCGGTTTGATTTTCGTTCCTATCTTCAAGAGTATCACCCACTTGCCTCCATTCGTAGGAATCCTCCTGGTATTGGGCGTTCTCTGGACTGCTACCGAAGTTTTCTATCGCGGTTTGCATCGTGGAGCTGATGCCGAGGGTACTCAGAAGCGAGTAACCAAGTTGCTTTCTCGTGTTGATATGAGTACCATCCTCTTCTTCCTCGGTATCCTGATGGCAGTATCCTGCCTGGCTGAGATTGGCGTATTGACTGCTTTGGGGCAGGGCTTGAACGTCGTATTCGATGGCAACCACTACCTGGTTACTGGTATCATCGGTGTGCTTTCAAGTATCGTTGATAATGTGCCTCTGGTAGCCGGATGTATGGGAATGTATCCTGTGGCAGCCGCTGGCGATATGGCTGTGGATGGTGTCTTCTGGCAGTTGCTGGCCTACTGTGCCGGTGTAGGAGGTTCAATGCTGATTATCGGTAGTGCCGCTGGTGTGGTAGTAATGGGCTTGGAGAAGATTACCTTCGGCTGGTATATGAAGCACATCTCCTGGATTGCTTTCGTAGGTTACATCGCAGGTATCGTTTGCTACTGGTTTATCCGCACCTTCCTTTATGCTATCTAAAGGATAATAGTTTTCGCTTACGTGAAAAAGTTTTTTTTTGAAGAAAAAGTCTCATAGTCTCATTTTCTATTGAAAATATCGACTTAAAGACTTGATAGATAATAAGATAAAAAGAATGAGACTTCTCGGTTCTGATGCCGGGAAGTCTCATTCATGTATCATAGAAGTATCATTATTTCACTTTTTCTTTACGAGATACTTCATTCCATCTGCAAATCTCTTGTGTTTCAACTCACTCATATTCGCCAGTTTTCTGCCGAATCCCATCAGGCTGTTTACCTTGAGCGATGAACCAATCTGCTTCTTCAGATAGTCGAAAATTTCGGCGGCAGTAAGGTAGTCGCCCTCTTTCTCATCCTCAACCAATTCAAAATAGAGCAGGAAATACTGATCTATCGGCTGGATTATCTCAAACTGGCTGTTGCTCTTCATAATCAGCTTCACCTGCTGCGCATCGAAATAACTCTTTTCGCCATTGTTCAAGGCAGAAAGTGCCTGGGCAAAAAGCTGCTGGTAGTTCGGGCGAACGCTCACGTCGATAGGCCCCGTCAGTTCCACACCGATGAATCTTCGGTTGCCGGATGGGTCGGAGAGAATATCCTTCATGTTGCTCGTGGCGATGAATGAGGCGAGACGAGGAAATTCCATGACATGACTGCCATACGGAGGCTTGTATTTCAGCGTAGGCAACTGGATGAGATTCTTCAGGAATCCCTGCTGCACCTGTGGCGAAATCTGGTTGAACTCATCGAGATTGATGACCATAAACTGCGCCATCGCCTGATAAACCTGACGCTTTTCCGACAGAATCAGATTGTCACTATACCCCCACTGCAGTTCCGGCGGCAGCAGTCGGCGACAGAAAGTACTCTTGTTGTAACCCTGTTTGGAAATGAGAAGCGGAGCCACCGAGTTGCCGTATTGGCGATGGGAATAGCCGCGCCACTGGTCCACCATGCCCAGGAACCAGGTGTAAAACCAGTCTGCCCAGTGAGGATTGGCGGTAGGCACCGTGCGGGCCAAGGCACGGATATGATCCTTTCCATCCCATTTGTCGTAGCACTGGAAGAGATATTCATCTATCGGATTATAATTCTTGATATAATCTGACTCCAGGAAATTACGTACATCCTTGATGCTCACCCGGATATCAGCCAGTTGCACCTCCAGCGTCATGCGTTTCTGCACTCTCGGATCCACAGGTTGGTAGCCATACCATCCCTTGTCCTTCGGCAGATATTCCACATATTTCATCACAGTGTTGTATCTGAAATCATATCTGCTTTTCAGCAGCTGCATCATGTTCACGATATTCTCGCGAATACTGTTTTTGTCAACTTTCTTTCCTTCTTCTGGAGCCCTGAAATCAGGAATTGTCTGCTGATGATTATCCGTGCTGGGAGCTGTGATTTGAGATCGTGCATGGCTATCAATCTTCATCGCCACCGCCTTGCTGTTGAAATAAGGCTCCGCATCGAGCGTCATCATGAAACTGTTGTGAATCGAAGGCTCTTGGGATAGGGTAGAGCCAGCCTCGATAGAAGGTTTCGGACCATCTACAAGAATCGAAGCCTTGACAATAGCCTGATATACAGGGAAAATCTGCTGGTAAGCGATGCGATAGAGATGCTCGGCATCCGCTTCAGATGTAGGCAGGGAATCATTTTCGCCCTGGAATTTTATCAGAACGATAACAGTCTTTCCGTCGGCACCTGTGATGGCGGCAAGGGTAGAAGGCAGAATGGCTACCGAGCGCTTAACACCCTCCACACCATCTACATCAGTAATGTTGCCAAATTTCAGCAGCAGGATGCCGTTGAAAGCCTTCATCTTCAGGTTGTTGTTTTCGTCTTTGGCGAATTCAGCAGCGGGATAGATGTGCATCCATTTCGGCAAATCCTTGTAGCCTTCATAGTTGTTGCTAAGATACGGAATGCTTTCGCGGAAGTGGGTGATAGTCAGTTTGCTATCATCCCTTGCGAATCGTTCCATCAGCTTCTCCATCGTCTTGGTACTTACGAGAAGCTGGTTCTTGTTGTTTGTATGTACGATAGTTACCTTCATTGTATTTCTGGTTAATGGTTAAGTGTTAACTGTAAATTGTAAATTATCAATTGTACATTATCAATTATTAATTCCGTTGCCCAAAATAAACCCCGAAGTTTGGGCACTCATTGCCCGCCTTGTGGGCACTTGCTGCCCAGCACTTGTTCTGTGGATGCCCGCTTGGTGGGCTGTGGATGCCCGTGTAACGGGCATGGTAGGATCAGCTAATGGGCATAGAGGGAACATCTGATGAACTGAAAAAGTAGACATATAGTTGCTCTCCTAAACTGGAATACTAGACATATTCAGTATAGTGAAACGGGAATGAATACATCTTTAGTTTTATCAAACCGTAACAATAAATACTTGGAAAGATTAGATGTTTGTGAAGTCAATCTCTTCAGAGAAGTGCTCGAACTCAACGTCTTTATATCCGTATCTGGCGAAGAGCTGTTTGATATATTTCTGCTGTTCCGGGAGGAGTTTCAGTTGTCCCAGTTTGTATCGGTAGTATTGTCCTTTGCTACCGAGGTAGTCTCTCATTTCGGCGCGCAATGCAGGTGCGTCTTTCACTTTCATTTCGGCAAATAGTTTGTCGAATCCCCATGCCATTTTCACGATACGCAGCGGAGCGAAGTACTTGCAATTCCCGTTTTTCAGGGCATTTGGGAAGATGGCATCTCCTCTATCAGTCTTCTCGTTTTTGTAGAGGCCGGATAGATAGTGGATACACTTGTCTTTCATCGGACATGGTTCGGTGAAGCAATAGGTGATGAGGCTAGGAACGTTTCCGTATTCGAAAGCCTTTTTCAAAAGTTCCTTTTCATCCATATAGGTTATGTTTTTAATGAAACATTTCTATTATAACGAGAAAATAGGGTATTTATTGCCTGAAAACAAGGATTTTTTTATATGTTTTTGTAGCTTATTTCCGCCTATTAATAGCATTTTTTCTGCTTCTTATTAGTATTTCTATGATGCATTTCCAAGAATTGATGATACTTCCATGATACTTCTTTCGCTATTTTTCGAGAAGCCTCATTCGATAGAATAATCTGAGAACTAGATATATAACATTATTTTTTATATAAATAATGAGACTTTGATACTTTTTTTGAGAAAAAACATTTATACGTATGCGCGCGTTAAATCCTTGCTAATATAAATCAGGTCTTTGCTAATATAAATTTGGTTTTTACGAAACTGAAATTTCATTGAGAAGGAAACTGGATTTTATTCCTGTGTAGGATTTGCTTAATGAATAAAGCGTAGAATCCTGCTGGCATCACTGCCAGCAGGATTCTACGCTTTTCTTATATGTCGATTGCAAAATGAACTTAATTGAATCCTATTGACCTCTACAGAACTCTCTTGTGATTTCTTATTCAGCATTTGTCTGCTGCTCTGTCTCTGTAGCCTCCTGCTGCTGAGTTGCCTCCTTCTGAGTATTCTCCTGTGGAGTTTCTTGAACAGTAGCTGGCTGCTCGGTCTGGGTATTCTCTTCTGTTGCTACAGGTGTATCAGTAGTCAGGTGTTTATCTATAGCTTTATTCCCTATAGATGGTTTAAGCAATTTTCGTCCATCAGAAAATCAAGTAAACCAATGGTAAGAATGCCATTTTCGTCTCTCCATGGTTTAATGTCATCCTTCACAACTATGACTTTCTTAAAAGTATCATCGATTTTAAGGAGAGAAGCTGTTTCCTGTTTTCTTTTCTCTTCATCAGGTAAAGCTAGTGCTGACTGTATATAGTATCGTAAGCTGCCTTCATTTACCACAAAGTCAACCTCTAACTGTTTGCGTTGCCATTTACCATCTTTGTCAATAAAGCGTTGTTCTATCATACCCACATCAACTTTGCAGCCACGACGTCGCAACTCATTATACAGAATATTCTCCATGATGTGAGTTTCCTCCTGTTGGCGCAATCCGAGTAGCGCATTTCTTATCCCCAGATCAGAAAAATAGTACTTAGCTAAACTGCCAATATATTTTTTCCCCTTTATGTCATAACGAATAGCCTTTTCTATGATAAAAGCATCTTGCATATAGCCCAAATAGCGATCTATCGTTACAGAAGTGATGTTTACCTTCTTTACGCTTTTAAAGGTGTTGGACAATTTTGAGGGATTCGTAGGCGCACCAATCCCTGAGGCAATAATGCGTACTAGTTCCTCAAATTCAGCTCTGTTCTTAATCTTGTTTCGTTCTATAACATCGATTAAGTAAACACTTTCAAACAAATTGGTCAGATAATCGAGTTTCTTCTTCTCTGTTTCTAATGATAATACTTGAGGAAGCCCACCATAGGTATAATAATCTTTCCAAGCATCCCTAGGTGTCTGACCGGTTCCTTCGCAATACTCTGACAGTGATAAGGGATAGAGATGAATTTCATCGCCGCGTCCTCTGAATTCTGTGATGATGTCGCTGGATAAGAATTTAGAATTACTTCCGGTCACATACACATCGGCATTGTCTATTCTCAGAAGACTATTCAAGACTTCTTCAAAACGAGGTACTAGCTGCACTTCATCCAAAAGGATGTAATATAAATCGCTATCTATCATACTTGCCTTGATGTTTCTGTAGAGGCGAAGAGGGTCACGTAATTCGGCATTCTCAATATCATCTAATGCAATTCGGATAATATGATCGTCGGCTACACCTGTCGCTATCAAGTGCTGCCGAAAGAGTGTGAAGAGTAAGTATGACTTTCCACATCGTCTAATTCCTGTGATAATCTTTATCAACCCATTCTGTTTTCCATCTATGAGTTGCTGTAAATAGAAGTTTCTTTTTATCTGCATATTATTTCTCTTTACGAAGATTTTTTGGCAATATTGCCACTTTTTCTTCGCAAAGATACGCTTTTTTTCTTAAATATAAGAATTCTGCGAAGATTTTTTGGCAATATTGCCACTTTTTCTTCGTAAGATAAGTGATTCGTGGTGTTTGAAGGCATTCTTTTATGGATATTTTCGATAATTTAAAAAGCGCAGAGTCCTGCTAGCAGGATTCTACGCTTTCCCAATTAATTTCTTAAATATGTCGTCTGCAAATAGAACTCAATAGAACTCTCTTGTGACTTCTTATTCAGCATTTGCCTGCTGCTCAGTCTCTGTAGCCTGCTGCTGAGTCGTCTCCTCTTGAGTATTCTCCTGTTGGATAGAATCCTCAGTGGTAGCCTGTGGCTTGATAGGGGTGCCAACTTCTGTTGTATCAGAAGGAGCATCCGGAGCCACGGTATCAATTGGTGCTACCTCTGCGTTACCTACCATTCTGCTTGATGCAAAAACGTTGCTTACTGAAACCATAACCATAGCTGCGATAGCTGCAAACATAAACTTCTTCATAATCTTATCTATTTTAAATTGTTACTATATTAATGTTACTTACTTTGTGGATTCATTATCGAACCCACTAATCATAGTCACAATCTGCGTGCCAAAAAGAAAGATGAATAGATATAGTCTGATTATCAGGAATTTATGGCTTGTATACCAAATGTAGATGTGTGGAAAATGAGGAAGATATGTGGAAACATTCCCCAAAAGTTGGAGCCGCTTGCCAAGTAAGACTACTTCTTCTTTCCAATTGTGTCCCCTCACACAATTTTTTTTCGAAACTTTTTTGCTGAAAATTTGGTAGATTCGATAATAATTGTTACTTTTGCGGAGTCATATCCTTACTGGAAGCTCCAACTGGGCGAAGGTGGGATGGACATATATACATAAAAGGCGTAACTGTACGCTTTGGTTTTGACGCTATTAGAACTTCGCAACTTCCAAATGTCTGTCAAGAACAAAGCAACGGGGACGCCCCTTGGGATGTATTATATATACAGCCCTTGTCGGCTCATAGCATTTCGGCAATGAGTTGATAGGTGGTGCTATATACTTACATCGGCGTGGGGCTTCCAGCGTTGTACATTGAAAGACGATATTTCTTATTTGTTACCTACTTGATTATCAGCAGGTACAGGAAAACTCAAACGTAAGCATCATTTTATTGGGTGACAAGAAAGAACCAACAAAATGAAAAACAAATCTTGTGCAACAAATTTTGCTACCCAACAACCATTTTCCCTGTTACTTTTACTTCAAGAACCATTTTTACTGGCGGAAAGAAAAAAGATGTGTTACTTGTCTATGGCTACCAACCAAAGCCAATACACAAATATAAATTCATTCATCTTAGGATATATATACTAATGGATTGGATGAACTGAACGAATTGCGGAGCGATAGCCCAATCGTGCCATGTGCAGTATTGGGTTGTCGCTCTCTTTCTTTCCGCCAGTAAGAACTCTTGTATGATTTCTGTTACTTTCCACTTGTAA
>CDZB01066886.1_pt1 | contig 18152 bp, 9 predicted proteins | sample 554961 | NCBI WGS metagenome assembly CDZB01 (sample SAMEA3182106, study PRJEB8094) | gut metagenome | biome: human; feature: gut; material: Stool; isolation source: human stools | place: Canada | collected 2013-02-26
GCTTTGAGGGATCGGATACAGATACATGCAATCTCTCCAGTTACGGGTTTCGTAAAGGTTCTTGTAGAAGTTGAACGTACCGTCCGCCTGCTTCTCGATCTTTACTCCATATAGTTCCCGCTGGGTAGTATCGGCAATCTTCCATCTCCGTACATCCCAGAAACGATGATCTTCGAAAGCAAACTCTACACGCCATTCATTGTACAGGCGTTCCATGAATTCATCTTTTCCCATGGAAGGAATCAACGGCATATCGGCATTCTTTCTCACTTCATTGATAGCCCACAGAGCAGAATACTTATAAGTCTCATCTGTGTAGTTGACATCATTGAAAGCGTTGACCATAGATTCCGCATACGTTAGTAATGTTTCCGCATAGCGGTAAATCACCCAATGATGCTTGCTGACAGCTTCTTTACCCGGTTCGAAGCTGGTAGCTTCCTGAATGTACTTGCGCAGGAAGTATCCTGTCGGTGAACCGCCTTGTGATACGATTCCGTCGTCGGCGCCACCTTTGAAGGTTTCAATGGTGTAGTCTTTAAACGACATTCCGTTGGCAAGAATAGCGCGGTAGAAACGTTTGTCACGATTCTCATAAGGTGATTGCGGGTCAAATGCAGGGTCTTCGCAAACCCATCCTGTGTTTTCTAGGGTTACTTTGTAACCGTTGACTGTCTCGAATGCGTCCACAAGGTTTTGTGATGGGTAATTGCTGTATGGGATAAGACTGGAAGTGCGTGTTCCCGCAGTCATGCGAAGCGGGAGATTAAACATTTCGAAGTCCGAATTATCACCATTGATCCTCATCAGTACAACTTCTTTTGAGTCGAGGTTGTTGGCACTCTCCTGGGGGTCGAGAGAGTAAAGCCCTGTGTTGATAATATCTATTGCTGCTTTGGCAGACTTTTTCCACAATTCGGTATCCATAGAAGGATTGTGTAGCTTACTGGCAGCATATAGCAGTGCTTTTGACTTTACTGCCATTGCAAAGCCTTTGGTCACTCTGCCGATTTCTGCTCCCGGTTCGTTTACATAGCTGTCCGGCAAGTTATTGGCAGCGTCGTCGCATTCACTGACAATGAAGCTGATTACTTCGCTGAATGGTGTCTTGCCGATTGTATTGGCTTCCTCTTCAGTCAGTACTTCCAATGGCATGGCGATGTCACCGTAGCGGCGTGCCAGTTCAAAGAAGTAGTGTGCCCGCAGCACTCTGGCTTCATAAGGGAAATATTTCAGCTGCTTCATCCAGTTTGTATATTGTCCGTCGTGCTCGTAGCGTGTGAAGTCCACTTGGGCAATCTCTGCTATAAAACTGTTGGCAGCACGTATACCACGATACAGGGTCCATGAATCGTCATAAGTTTTAATAGGCGACCAGTTACCGTTATTGGTATTCTGGATATTATCTGCATAGGCTCCGAATTCGCCGTCATCACTGGCACAGTCGCGCATGGAATATATGTCTTCGGTGAAAATTCCGCCGGAGGTCGCAAACAGTCGGTAGCCTTGTGGCATGTATGAGTATACGTGGGTAAGCATTGATTTGCTTGTACCGAAATACTTGTACATGTCTTCTTTTGTCTTCAGGTTGTTCGTTTCATCAAAGTCAAGGTAGTTGCACGAAGCAAAGACCAACGAAGACAAAATGGTTAAGAGTATGTATTTGGTTCTCATAATGTTCATTTGTTACTTTGCATTAAAAATTAAGTTTGATACCTGCCCAATAACTTCTTGTCGACGGATAAGCGATGCCAAGTTGTTCCGGGTCGGCAAAATGGAGATTGTCTAATGAGAACAGATTGGTGCCTTGTACGAATACTTTCAGGTCGGCAAAGCGAGTCTGCGATTTCGGGAAAGTGTAAGCTACCAATAGGTTACGAAGTTTCAGGAATGAACCGTCACGGTACCACAGTGAGCTGGCACGATAGTTATTCAAGTTTTCTTGAGTAGTCAGTCTCGGCATGGTTGCATTGGTCTTATTCTCCGGTGTCCAGCTTATTTCTTCATTCAGGAATGTATTTGAAATGTTGCCATTGCTTACAAGTGGACTATAAAGCGGACTGTTGAGCAATGAAACAGTGACTCCGGTCATTCCCTGGAAATCAGCGGAAAGCTCCACTCTCTTGTATGAGAAGTTCAGATTGAATCCGAAATAGAAGCGTGGAACAGATGAACCGAACATTTTCACAACGTCTTTCTCGTCGATGCGGTTGTCACCGTTCTGATCTTTGTATTTCACGTCACCGGGAGCTACGTCCGAGAAGGTTTGTTGCGGACTGTTGTTGATTTCCTGCTGGCTGTTGAAGAAGCCGATAGCTTCCAGACCGTACATCTGTCCGATACGGTTGCCCTTGGTATACAAGTAGTCGTACTCCTGATATGCCTGGTTTACATTGACTACCTCTGTATTCAGATATGACATGCTGGCACCAATACCATAATGGAAATCACCGATCTTATCATTCCAACTCAAAGAAGCATCCAGTCCTTTGTATTTATAGATTCCTTCGTTCACCTGACCTACTGTGATACCGATAATACCGGAAGTAAAATTGGCACCTGACACAAGTATATCCGAACGTTTTTCGTAGAAACCTTCTACTGTTGCATTCAAACGATTATCAAAAGCAGCGAGATCAAATCCGAAAGTCGCTTTCTGTGATTTTTCCGCTACCAGGCCGATAACCGGCAGATCGCCTTCGCTGCCACCGGACTGTCCTCCGGCATTCACTCCGAAGTTATAACCGGCACCGCCGCTGCCATAAGACTGACGCCATAGTTCGTGGCTCAGATTGCCGTCCCATCCGGACAGACCGTAAGAGGCGCGAATCTTAAAGAGATTGATCGGTGTCACCTTTTCCATAAACGCTTCGTTGGAGACGATCCATGCAGCAGAAACGGCAGGATAGTTCGAGTATTTGTCTCCGTCGGGCAGGTAAGCTGATCCCGAACGGTTGAATACGGCATTGAGGCTGTAACGGTTGTCGTAAGTATATGTGGCGTTCACCAGCACAGACTGATTCTTCTGAGAGTTGTTTCTGCCGTTTTTGACTACAGACTGCATATCATAAATCAATGCTCCTCCCACCTGATGTTTGCCAAAAGTGCGGTTATAATCCACCTTTGCCTGGAAATCGCTGCGTAGCATCAGTCTTTCGAAAGGCTGTGTATGCCCCAGTGTTTCGGAGTCTGTACCATAAATGGCAGGAGTTGTCACCAGTGTACCATCGCTGGTGATACTTGCATTGCTGTTCATGTAACGATACTCTTTATTGGTGGTTTCATTCATTCCTCCGATATTATCGAAAGAGACGGATGCTTCGGCTGCCAGTCCTTTGGTCAACGCACTTAAATCCTGACGGATGCTCAGGTCGGCGAGTAGTGTTCCGTATACGTTACGGATGTGTCCATAGTCTTTCAACAGAGCTACCGGATTACCGGTTCCGTACACAGAGCTACCTCCATAAATGCCATTCTCATAACGAATGGGGAATGCAGCAGATGGAATGCCATAGATTTTATTGAAAATAGTGTTGCGTCCATAGCGGGTACCTCTGAGTTCTTTCAGTCTGCCCACAATACCGGCTTTCAGCAATGTGCTTTCCGTCACTTTTACGTCCAGATTGGTACGCACAGTCAGACGTGTGTCTGTAGGTGTAGTGTCGAAACGTGTATCTTCCGTGTTTTTTTTCAACATGGAGCGATCCCGGTAATAGTCTACTACCGTGTAAAAACGGAACTTGTCACTACCTCCGCTGAAAGACATTTTCAGGTTGTGGGTCAATCCTGTGTTGTTCAGCGTTTCATTCCACCAGTCTACATTCGGATAATCATACGGATAGATTCCTGTCCGGAAAGCATCCAGTTCCTGTGCATTGTAGCGTGCAGGCAGACCGTCTCCGCTTAATGCGGTGTTAAGAGCGTTCGCATACGTATAGGCATCTGCGAAGTCCGGAGAACGGAATTGGGTATTGACACCGAAATTATAGTCCACATTTACCTTCAGACCATTGCTTATTCCGCGTTTAGTCGTGATCAGTACTACTCCATTCGCACCACGCATACCGTAGAGAGCAGCGGCTGCCGCATCTTTCAGAACGTAGCATGATTCGATTTCCATCGAAGTGATGTCGCTGATATCACGTGGGAAACCATCAATTAATACTAGCGGGGCATTTCCGTGTATAGAGAGGGTGGATACGTTATCGGCTGACGAGCCTGTACCCTGATATACATTCAGACCTGCCACTTTTCCATACAAAGCTTTGCTGATATCTATGTACGGGGATTTTTCGAATGCGGAAGCATTGACTCCGTTGATAGAGTAACTGCTGGTCCGGGAAGATACGTTCATCTGGTAGCCGATGCTCAGTGTATCTGCCAGCTGCATTTCCGAAGCAGCTTTCGATGTCTGTGCATTCAGGGATACCGAACCTCCCAGGAGCAGAGTGATTAATATATAATTTATTTTATTCATTGTTCAAACGATATTAGTTAACGTGTCATTTACCAGCCCGGGTTTTGGGTCATTCCATATTGCTTGTTGATTTCCTCCTGAGGAATCGGAGCCAGATACCACTTGGTATCCCAGTTGGTAGCCCAGTAATGGTCTCCCAGTTCGATCTTCTCGAAGGTGAACTCAGTCGGATTGTTCAAGTCGTTACCTCTGCTTCTGAGTCCGTACAACTTCTTCTTGAAGTCGCTCTGACGGTCTCTGCGAACGAGGTCGAACCAGCGTACTTCTTCAAATCCTAATTCGAGTGCTCTTTCTCTCAGTACGGCTTCGAGGAACTGATCGTGATTCATTGTCTTGGAAAGTTCCGGCAGACCTACTCTCTTTCGTACGTCGTTTACCATTTTGTAAGCCTCGTCGGTAGGGCGTCCGTTGACTTCGTTGAGTACTTCCGCATATCCCAGCATGATTTCCGCCAGACGGGTGTGTGACCATTGTACCGGACCTTCGCGATCGTTGTTTTCCTGTAAGATGTACTTCATGATCAGGAATCCGCTACCGTCTTTGTAGTCGGCATGGTTGATATAAACAGGAGCTGTTGTTCCGTTGCAGTAGGTGTCTCCAGGACAAGCTACATTTTCATACAGACGTGGGTCGCGGGTGGGCACCATTTCGCCTTTTGTAAAGAACGGTTGCTTGGAGGGTGACTTCCAGTCGAAATTTGCCGGAAAATCAGTTCCGTCTTCCCACGGAAACATATCTACATAGTTCAATGTAGGGCCGCTGTAATAACGTTGGCCGATAAAGCTGCTGTGAACATCGGAGCCATATCCTTGACGGGTAGAGATTAATATTTCTGTTCCGCCGCGGTTGTAGTAGGCCTGACGATAGGCCAGACGTCTTGCCCGGTGCGTCTCTTCCGTAGGTTGAATCAGTTCGTATTCACCCCGTCTCTGTACTTCCGTGAAAAAGGCTGCGCCTGCTTCTGCGGCATCTTTCCATCGTTGGTCGCTGTAATTTCCGTAGCAGGTATATTCGTCTGCCTCCGGATGCCATTTGGTGTTTGAGTTGAAAGTCGGACTGGCTGCCCATTGCAAGACCTTGAACTTTAATGCCATCGCTCCTGCCAGTGTCATACGTCCGTCATCAGCTTTCTCGGCTTTCCAGGCCAGATTGGAGTTGATGGCTTCGTTGAGCAATCCTACGATCTTCTCTACCGTTTCGGCAAAAGTGATACGGGGGAAATTCATTGTCTCGTTTACGTCTACATAGTGGTCCAGCCATGTCACACCGCCTACATATCTCAGCATTTCGAAATAGCAGAGGGAGATCAAAACTTTGGCTTCCGCGATCCGTTCACTTTTCTCGCTGGCTGTCATGTCGGGCACTTTCTCTACGTTCTCGATATATAACCAAGCGTAACGGATGGTGGTCCAGTCAGACTTGCTTCCATAACGGTAAGCAGAATTCTTTGGGACGTTGTTGGCACTGAGTGCTCCGTTGTAATAGAGCTTGACAGGCCCATCACTGATATTGTCACGGAAACTGTAACATAAGTCTGTGATTGATTCAAGTATGTTCACACCCAATTTGTAGTCAGAGCCGGTCGGTAGCCCATAAGGTAATCCGGTATATGCTTTGGTCAGCACCTTTTCGGCATTTATTTTCGAAGAGAACATTTCTTCGGTAGTCGCTCCGGAACTCTCAGGCTGGTCGCCCAGAAATTTATCTCCGAAGCTGATTTCAGAACAGGAGGAGGCTATCAGTACGCAACCTAATGCTATTCCGAGTCCTTTTATTATTCTATTCATACAGTCGTTTTTTAGAAGTTAAGATTTAAACCGAAGCTATATACTTTGATCAGCGGATAATCTCCGAATCGGTTAGGATCACTTTCCGGATCAAGATATTTAAGCGGTGAGAAGGTCAGCAGGTTGTAGCCGCTGAAGTTTAATCCGAGTGAGCTGAGGCCCAGTTTCTTTAGGAATTTCTTTCCGGTGATGGTATAACCGAAGCTCAGGCTTTTCAAACGGAGATAGGAAGCATCCACTAGCCAAAGAGTAGAGGGCTCGGAGTTCCAGCTTTCCGATTCTTCCGACGGACGTGGATAAACAGCTCCCAGTTGGTTTTCCGGGGTCCAGCAACCATCGTAGAAGTAAGTCAGCAAACCACGCTTTCCGGCATTCGTATAAGGGATGCGGTATTCGATGTCATACATTCTGTTAACGTTCTTGGAACCTACCCATTGCATGGTGAAGTTGAATCCTTTCCAGTCGAATCCCATGTTCATACCGAAAACGTATTCCGGACGGGTAGCATAACCTGCTACGCTCTTGTCATTACCGTCCACGATGTGGTCTCCATTGAGGTCGGCGTACATGGCGTCACCCGGATATACCTTCTGATAAGGCTGAGGCAGTTCCGGCTTTAAGGTCAGTTCGCCGTCAGCTCCGGTGATGAAGTCGCTGTACTGATAGAGACGGATGTAGTTGTATACTCCGGTCTGGCGTCCGGTAGAGCCACCGGTCTGGTTCATATAAGAGAATTGCTTGGGCACTTCGTCCATATAGAGGATTTTGTTGCGTGCGAAAGAGACGTTGGCATCCACATAATAATTGAAGTCTTTTCCGATTTTATCGCGCCAGCCGAGAGAAACTTCGTAACCGTGGTTGTCTACCTTACCAATGTTCAGGTTAGGCAGTGCAGTTGCGATGATGCTTGGAGTCGATTCCGGAGAGATCAGAATACCTGTGCGGTGTTCGATAAAGTAGTCGAAGGTAGCGGACAGGCGGCTGTTGAAGAATTTAAGATCGATACCGTAGTTCTGCTTGTCGGCTGTTTCCCAGGTTACTGCCGGGTTACCCATACGTGAGATGGCTGCTGCCGATTGGGAAATCGGATTGTCCACACCGAAGCTGTAACTGCCCGATGATCCCCATACGGCAGGCATGTACATAAAGCGTGAGTCCACTCCCTTGTCGTTACCGACACGTCCCCAGGATGCTCTGAGTTTCAGGTAGTCTACGATTTTCTGGTTTTCCATAAACTTCTCGGCAGTTGCGATCCATCCGGCAGAGAAGGAAGGGAATACACCGAAACGTGTGCTGCCCGGAGCAAAGTTTTCCGAACCGTTGTAGCCGACGTTTACGTCGAGCAGATATTTACTTTGATAGGCATAAGTAGCACGTCCTACCAGTCCTACGTAGTTACGGGGCAGATAAGTGTAGCTGTCCGGATAATAGTTACGCGACTGATTGTAAAGGAACAGACCGGATATTCTGTGGTCGCCGAATGTACGGTCATAGTTGATACGTCCTTCCAGATACCAGTTCTGTCCGCGTCCGCTGCTTTCCGAGTAAGTGAGCGGAGTATCGCTGCCGCTGGGTACATAGATAAGTGATTTATCGTAGTCGGGATCGGTCTGTGACATCGTACCGTTGGTGTCAAAGTATGATTTATAGTACACGGTCTGCGCTTCGATGGCGCCTCCCGTACGTACTTTTTCCAGTTTGAATTTATTGTCATAAGCACCTTTCACGGAAACGCTCAGTCCCGGAGTGATAAAGTCCAGTTTCTGTGTGATGTCCAAATCCAGATTCAATGTCGTGTCATACGTTTGATTGTAACCTTGTCCGTAGAATACGAACATACCGTCACGCATCACTTCTCCCAGCGGAACCATATCTTTAGGAATCAGTGTACGTACTCCGTTGATAAATCCCGGTCCGGCAAACGGATGTGACCAGATCTGTGCGATTACCCAAGGATTCTGGTCTTCTCCTGTACCCGAAACGACGCTGCGCGGTTCCTGTATCTTACCTAAAACACCACCGACACCGAGTTTCATCGAAGTGGTCTTGGTCAGATTGGCATCGATATTGGCGCGGTAGTTATAGCGGTTGTAACGATAGTTATTGTCGTACATTTGTCCGGGAAGTTCTTTCAGAAGTCCGTTCTGATAAGTATAACCTACTGAGATGAAGTATCGTACATTATCGCTACCGCCGGAGATATTTAGGTTGTTCTGGCTTTGAAGATAGATATTATTAAAAATATACTTCTTCCAGTCCATACTGGGATACATGATGGGGTCTGAGCCGGTGCGATAGGCTTCTACCTGTTCCGGAGTGAAGTATAACTTAGGATTCGTAACGTGGTCCATCTCCTGCTTCATATTCCAGAAGCGTGCGAACTCGTAACTTCCGGTCTGCTCTACCAGTGAGATGGGCTGTTGCAGACCCAGTTTGGTGCTGGCGGAAATCTGCGTTTTGCCTGCTTTACCTCTTCGGGTGGTGATCAATACAACGCCATTAGCACCTCTTACTCCGAATACAGCGGTGGAAGAGGCGTCTTTCAATACTGAAATACTTTCGATTTCGTTCGGGTCGATTTGTGAAAACTCACGTTCTATTCCGTCTACTAAAACCAAGGGCTTGGATTGTGAATCATTTAATGAACCGACGCCACGTACGTAGATGGCAGCAGCATCTTTACCAGGCTGTCCGGTAGTCTGTACGGAAGATACACCCGGCAATGCTCCTGCGAGGAGGTTCGTGATACTTGTTGCCGGAGATTTGATCAACTCTTTGTTGTCAATGGAGGAGACGGCACTGGTAAGCATGCGCTTGTCCTGATTACCGTAGGCGATAGCTACAACTTCCACTTCACCGAGGTTCTGTGCATCTTCTTTTAAGGAAACATTGATGATTGTTCTGTCTCCGACCACAATCTCTTGGGTTACATACCCGATAAAGGAAATGTTCAATACGGATTTTTTGCTTGGGGCGACGATCGTAAAGTTACCGTCAAAGTCTGTGATTGTCCCAATACTCGTGCCTTTCACAGTCACATTAGCTCCGGGAACGCCTTCTTTGAGTGTTTCATCCGTTACTCTACCCTTAATTGTGATACCTTCCGGGGGCAAGGCATACATCAACGGTATGAATAAAAGAAACGTAACAAGAAAGCAGAATCTTAAATTGAGCGCGTTTCTCATACTGTTTAATTTGATAGGTTAATAATATATTTAGTTTATAGTTAGGTCAACCGGATTGGGGGTGACTTTTATTCTCTTTATTCTCTCTTCAGTTTCTAAATATATCCTTTGCTTATGTGCAATAAGGTTAACTTCATTTATCTTTTAATGATGATGCAAAATTAGGGACGATGTGAAAAATGGACGTGCAATATTCACCAAATTAGGTGCACAAATAGCTAGAAACACTATCTGTAACAAATGGGTAGACCTTGATACAAAATTATAGACGGAATGGAAAAGGAGGATTTGTAAGGAACAATGAAAAAGCCCATCCTGTTATGTTGCACATAGGCAATAACAGGATGGGCATCTGATTGGTTCTTCTCTTTGGAGAATATGTCTTGTCTAGAAGCTGAAACTTAATCCTCCCAGAAAGTTAAGACCTTCTGTAGGATAGCCCAGATAATACTGGTATTTCTTATTGAGGATATTATTAATCCGGGCATACACGGATACTCCTTTGAACACATTATAGCTGGCTCCGGCATGCAGGTCGCTGACTGCTGCGGCTTTAATGCCTTCTACCTTTGTGCGTCCGATATAATCGTAACCGAGATTGATATTCAGTTCTGTGATCGGGCGGAAGTCTGCGCTGAAATTAATTTCGCAGGCAGGCTTCATATACAGGCTGTATTTTTCTTTCGCATCCCAGTTGCGGTAAGTTCCAGCAGCGGACAATGCAATGAGGTCTTTATATTCATAGCTGATCTTCATACCGGCGTAGAAGTTGTTGGCATTGCTGAATTCCAGATTCAGATATTGATGTGCTGTGACCGGAGAGGAGGAATTCCCTTCCTGACCATCACCGGCGAGTGAGGGATCATAGTTGACAAATGTTTCTTCCTGCACCTCAAAGAAATCGTCTTTCAAATCCTGATAACCGCCATACAGATTGATCCATAATCCGGGATAAGGACTCGCTTTAAATCCTATCGCTGCATTCAGCTGTTCGTATGTATCAAGAATAGGGGCTGCCGGCAAGGCATAAGGACAGATCGTTTCCAGTCTGCGGAAATCGTTGACCAGCTTGCCTCCGGTAGCTTGCGCATAGAGTACGTAGCTGTCGGAAAAGATATACTGTGCTGTTATATCCGGAGACACGCGGAATGATTTACCGCTGCCGAATGAGAGATCCACATTGGCTCCTGCACGCAGATTCCAGCTGTCGCTGCTGAGTTTATAATACGGATTCAGTGCCAGAGCGGTACGGTTCTCGTATACCTGGAGGTCGTCAGCAAGTTTCAGGTCTTTATTGTAGATGAGATTACGCATGTCCAATCCGATGTTGATGCTCTGTTCGTCGCTGATAGCACCGCTGATCAATCCTTTGGTATGCACTTGTGTTTCTCCGACTTTGTCATTGAAAAAGAAAGTGTTATTGTTCTGACGGTTGTACATCATCAGGTTGGTTTCCGCCTCGAACTGTATGGGATAATTTTCATCTGTCGATTTTACTCCCAGATGGAAGTCTCCTGAAGTAAACTTCTGCTTGCCGGGTTGAACCGGAGAAAGGTTGAAATTGCTGAGCCCGAAATTAGCAGCGATGTTGAAATCTACCTTGTTGAACTGGTGGATATAATCGATATTCGCGCGGGTACGGTAATAATAAGCATTCCATTTCGTGTCTGCTTCCGGCATAGTCAGTTTGCCATCCATTCCGTCCATCTGAAAGCGGACGTTCAGCTTGTCCCTGCCCGACAGACGGAACAGGTAATTGGCAAGGAGATCCAGATTACCGTAGTTTCCATATCCAGCGCGTATATATCCGGGCTTGCTGCCGGGCTGCACTTCCGTTCCTACATAGGGACGCATCAGGTCGGCAGGAATAGAGGTAGCCGGGAAGAAAGTAGTGGCATATTCCACTTCTTTTTTGCTGACGGTAGGTTCTTCCACTTTGGGCAGCACATTCACTTTGGAAGCATCCAAAATGTCCGGATTATATTCCTGTTCTACGACGACCGTGCGGTTCATGGTCGTATCTTTCGGCTGAGTATTCTGTGCCTGAAGGTTGGACTGCATCAGAAATGCCAGTGTAAATCCTCCTGCTATATAAAGAGTTCGTTTCATACTTTTCAATCTTTACTTGTTTAGTTTCTTTAGTCTGTCTTCAATCATGCTCTCGATATCGTCATTGCCCTGGTAGTTCTGTTGCAGGCTCAGCAGATACTGGCGTGCGTCGAGGTCTTTACCCATAGCGACATATACGTCCGACAGGAGGACAAAGCTGCGTGCTAGCCAATAAGCGTGTGGCGTACTCTGTTCGATGTAGTTGAGCAGCTCTTTTTCTGCTGCCGCATATTCTTTGGCATCGTAAAGTGCTTGGGCAACTTGGTATTTAGCTTCGGCACCATAAGAATTGCGGGTATCCTTGGCCAATTCGCGGAAATCATCCAATGCTTTCTTGTCCGCTTTCTGATTCTTATAAGCCTTCGCACGATAATAAAGAGCTTCGTTCTTCAGTTCTGGACTAAGCTTGGCTTCAGCCAGCACCTCGGTTGCTGCATGAATTGTTTCCACGTCGTCTCTCAGCAGGAAGGCACAACGCAGGATGCCGGTTTCGGCAAGCTGGCGGCGTTCTACATTGGTCGCTTTTTCTTTCAGCATCTTGTAGCTTGTCAGAGCTTCTGCCATCTGTTGCTGGTTGAACTGTACTTCCGCACGCATGATCAGCGCTTCTTCTGCAAATGGATTGTTCGGATATTCAAGCAATTTTCCGGAGTGGAGGAGCACCATATCATAATTCTTCTGCTCATTTCCAATCTGGCAGAGATAATAATGCGCATTCAGGCTAAATGCTCCTTCCGGGAAGGTTTGCAGATATTTATTAAGGCTGCTCTTGGCTTCTTCTGTTCTGCCACGTGCATAAATCTTTTCAGCAGCAGCATAGGTCAGAGAATCCTGCTCGCTGGCATCAAAACGGATATGTCCCGGCATCGCATTGGCTAAGGCAGCAAATTCGTCGATGCGGTTCAAATCTACATAGATAGATTTCATATCGCGCATTGCCAGGCGGGCTTCTTCACTGCCCGGATACTTTTCAATTACTTGTTTATATGCATTGATTGCCTGATCGAAGTTACCGTTCTGATAGTACAGCAAACCGATTTCGGCTGCGGCTTTCCGGCTGACAGGGCTTTCGGGATATTTCTCCAGCATTTCCTTGAAGGAGGTAATAGCCTGGCTGTTGTTGTCCATCAATACATAAGAACGGCCTTTCTCGTAAATGGCGTTCACTGCATACGGAGAAGAAGGATATTTGCCCACCAGTCTGTTCAGAAGAGTGATCTTGCCGGTATAGTCTTTCTGCAAACCGGATACGAGTGCCAACTGATAGAATGAATAATCTCCGGAAGGAGTATTCATTTGTTCGGCTTGCGAATAATAATGTTTGGCTTCTTCGAAGTTGCGCACATTCAAGTGGCAGTCTCCGATACGGTTGTAGGCATCTGCAAGTGCTGTTCTGTTCTCTCCTTTTTCCAGCTGGATATATTTTTGGAAGTAATTACTTGCCTGTGTGTAGTCCTTACGGTGGAAGGCAATGTATCCTAAGTTGTAGTTGGCGAGTGCATACATTTCATTATTAGGCTGCGTGGTCAGTTGCAGGTAAGCGTTGAAATCGCGGGCGGCTTCCATCATTCGGTTGAGGCGGTAGTAAGATTCTCCACACCAGTAGTAAGCGTCCGCTTTGGTCTGGCGGTTGTACTGTCCGATGGCAATAGACTGGTTCAGATATTGGAGAGCCTGCTCGAAGTTGGCATTGGCAAATGACTGTGTGCCCAGCTGAAAGAGAATCTTTTGTTTGGCTTCCATGATCTGTGCACTTGGTTTTGCTATTCGTTCGATAGACTTCAAGGCAGCTTCGTAGCTGCGGGTATTCATATAAACTTCTACCAGATAGTTGCTTACTTTCTCGGCATACGGAGATGTCGGGAATTCATTGAGGAATTTCTCAAAGGCGGTTACCGACTCACCGAAAGCTGAATAGGAAGTTTCGTGCAGGCAAAGTGCGTAGTTATAAGCAGCCTGTTCCTTAATCTGGAGATTGGCACTGGAAGCGGCGGCCTGTTCGAAAGCCATACGTGCCTTGTTTTTTTCTGCCAGCTGTAGGTATGAAAGTCCCATGTGCAGGTAAGCATTCTGTGTCAGTGCATCGTTGGTCGTAGTCACTTGTCCCAGCATTTCTGCTGCTTTGGAGTAGACTTTGGTTTGGTAATAGGAGAGGCCCAGCATATATAGCGCATCACGGCGGGGAGCGGAGTGGTCTCTGTCCAGATAGCCGGTGAATGCTTCTACTGCCTGATGATATTGGCCGAAGTGGTAGTAAGCATCTCCCAGAATACGGTACATTTCGGCGGCATGTTCGTTGTTAGGATAGGCCGACAGGTAATTCTGTGCTACAATCTGTGCCTTATCGTAGTTCTTCTTGATGGCATAAATCTCTGCTATATAATAAGGTACGAGTGCTTTGTATTTGGGATCGTCCTGCAAGGGGAGGAAATCTTTCAATGCCTCGTCATAACGTTTCTGAGTGTAACGGATGTAAGCAAGATAGTAGCTGCAATCCTTTGCATATTTGGGACTGCTGGCACGCAATGTTTCAAACCAGATGGCGGCTTCTTTCAGATTATCGGTCTTCATGTAGCAGGTTGCCAGTTGGTAGGTGCGGTCGTCACGTTCTTCATTACCCAACAGATCGAGGCGGGTAGAGTTGAAGAGAGCTAATGCCTCATCATATTTCCCTTCGTAGAAATAACAGGAGGCCAACAACGAATAGATGCGGTTGGCATAAGGAGTATCGGGATAACGTTCGAGGTACTTACGTAGTAACTCGATGCGGTTTTTGTCTTTCAGTTCATAAGCCGAACTGACTAACATATATTCTGCGTCCTGAAGGAGACTTGCTGTTGGCTTTTGCTTTACAAATGCTTTCAATGCAGGTATAGCGGCTGCATAATTTTTTTCCTGGAAAAGTTCTTTCCCTTCTTTATAAAGGTTGACAGGAGAGGTTATCTTTTCGCTTGTCTGTGCGGAGATGGCAATCGGCGCGCAACACAACAAGGTGCAGATAATTCGTGATATTCTTTTCTTCATAATCTAGTGTTTTGACAAAAATACGACTATATCTTCCAACGAAAACCCTTTGAAAGTTATTTTATAATCATTTAAATCTTTATGTAAATTATCTCTCATCGATTTTGAATCCGAGATACTTATTCTTTTTTGACTCTTTTTCATCTTTCTGATGAGGGTAATTAAGTCTGATGTTGAATTTCATGTGATTGTTGTTTTTATAATTAATGGCGGTTACAAAGATAATACGAATCTTAGTATTTTCCTCATTTAAAACGTTTTCTGATACCCGAAAGTTTAGTAAACCCTTTAGTTAACTGTGCTGAGCCAGAAACTGTACAACTCCCCGTCGAATGGAATCCAACCCGAAATCTTCCGGACGTATCTCCGATAACGGCAGAAAGAAAGCATCTGCCACGTCATCCATTGCCGAGAAATGGCTCATGTCTTTTACGGTACAAAGAAAGAACATATCGAGGGTATGCACGGGAAAGCCCGAATAGATATAGATGTTCGGCAAGGAGAACTGATAGACCGCTTTGTCCACCTTCAATCCTGTCTCCTCTAATACTTCTCTGCTTACACCTTCTTCTCCTGTTTCGTTCATATCGATAAACCCTCCGGGAAGATCGAGAGTGCCTTTTGCAGGTTCTTTGGCACGGCGGCAGACTAGCAGTTCGTTCTTTTCATTCAGAATCAGCGCCACAGTAGCGGCAGACGGATTGAAATAATAAACGAAACCACAGTCTGTGCATTTCTTAGACTTTTCATTGTTCACTTCGAAATGTGGAGAACCGCATTCGGGGCAATACAGAAATTGCGCAAGAGGATGTTTCATAATTATCAATTTTATATAAAAGATTGTCTGCCCACAAAAATATAAAATCTTTTCTTCAGATATGGAATAATGTGATTACAAAATAGTAAATACCCCGTCCTATTAGTATCATTAACAACAATCATATACAAATTAAAAGAATCAGGCTATGAATAACAAAATGAATGTTCCTTTATCGGGAATTATTCCTCCGTTGGTAACTCCTTTACTGGATGATGATGTATTGGATGTGGAAGGTTTGCAAAAACTGATTGAACATCTCATTGCAGGTGGCGTACATGCTCTTTTTGTGTTGGGAACTACCGGTGAATCGCAAAGTCTCAGTTATAAATTGAGGGTGGAAATGATTAAAAATACCTGTCGTATAGCGAAAGGACGGTTGCCGGTACTGGTATGTATTTCTGATACCTCGATTGTGGAGAGCGTGAACCTTGCCTGTATAGCGGCTGATCATGGGGCCGATGCTGTCGTTTCTGCTCCTCCCTATTATTTTGCGACAGGTCAGCCCGAATTGATCGAGTTCTATGAAAATCTGTTGCCTCAGTTGCCGTTGCCCTTGTTCCTGTATAATATGCCGACTCATACCAAAGTGAACTTTGCACCGTCTACTATTCAGCGGATAGCAGAGAATCCCGGAGTGATCGGTTTTAAAGACAGTTCGGCAAATACTGTTTATTTCCAGTCGGTGATGTATGCCATGAAAGATAATCCGGACTTTTCGATGCTGGTAGGACCGGAAGAAATAATGGCGGAGTCCGTGCTTCTGGGGGCTCATGGCGGAGTAAACGGAGGGGCGAATATGTTCCCCGGACTGTATGTGAGCTTATACAATGCTGCAAAAAATGCGGATATCGAAGAAGTGAGACGTTTGCAGGAAAAAGTGATGCAAATCAGTGCCACGATCTATACGGTAGGGCAACATGGGTCCAGTTACCTGAAAGGTCTGAAATGTGCTCTCAATCTACTGGGAATATGCAGTGATTATGTAGCTGCGCCTTTCCATAAGTTTGAACAACGGGAAAGAGGAAAGATATGGAAAGCGCTTCAAAATCTGGGAGTGGATGTAGTGTTGAGGTAATTAATTTAACTAAAAATGAACGGCTATGTCTATTCTCGACATTATAATTTTTTTATTCTTCACGGGGGGAGTTGTTGTCTTCGGCTGCTCTTTTTTCAACAAGAAACGTTCGTCGGAGGAGTTTACTTCGGCAGGACGTTCCCTTCCGGGTTGGGTTGTGGGAATGTCTATTTTCGCAACGTATGTGAGTAGCATCAGTTATCTGGCTTATCCGGGCAAAGCATATATGTCCGATTGGAATGCTTTTGTATTCAGCTTGTCCATTCCGATAGCTTCGTACTTTGCTGCTAAATATTTTGTACCCTTTTATCGTTCTATCGGAAGCGTATCGGCTTACAGCTTTCTGGAAGAACGCTTTGGCCCCTGGGCGCGCATGTATGCGTCATCATGTTATCTTTTGACACAAGTTGCCCGGATGGGCTCTATTTTGTATCTGCTCGCATTGCCCATGAATGCTTTGCTGGGATGGGATATCAAAATGATTATTGCAATAACCAGCATCGCTATTATTGCCTATTCAATGCTGGGTGGTCTGAAGGCGGTGATATGGACGGAAGCAATTCAGGGATTTATTTTGATTGGTGGTGCAGTCGTTTGTCTTTGTGTACTGATGTTTAAGATGCCCGAAGGACCTGCCCAGGTATTTCAAATAGCGATAACTGATCATAAGTTCAGTTTGGGAAGTTTCGGAAGCAGTTTGACCGAATCTACTTTCTGGGTATGTCTTATTTATGGTGTGTTTATCAATCTGCAGAATTATGGCATTGATCAGAACTACGTACAGCGTTATCTGACCGCAAAGAGTGATAAGCAGGCTAAGTTCTCAGCTCTTTTCGGAGGTTATCTCTTTATTCCGGTTTCTGCCGTGTTCTTTATGATAGGTACGGCATTGTATGCATATTGCAAGGTATTTCCGGAATTTCTTCCGGCAGGAGTTGAGGGAGATGCAGTCTTTCCCTATTTTATTGTGCATGCGCTTCCGACCGGATTAACCGGATTGCTGATTGCCTCTATTTTTGCTGCCGGTATGAGTACGGTGGCTACGAGCATTACCAGTTCGGCTACTATCATTCTCACGGATTATTATACCCGCTATATGAATAAAAAGCCGACAGAAAAACAGTCGGTGAGGGCCTTGTACATTTCTAATGTCTTTATTGGAGTAATTGGCATTTTTGTAGCACTGGCGTTTTTGAATGTAGAAAGTGCACTGGATGCATGGTGGGCTTTGTCCTCCATCTTTAGCGGTGGTATGCTGGGACTCTTCCTGCTGGGGTATATTTCAAAGAAGGCGCGGAATGTTGACGCCGTTTTGGGAGTGATCTGTGGCATTATCGTTGTCGTCTGGATGAGCTTGTCTCCTATCTTCTTTAAGGATGGTTTTATGAGCGAATATGCAAGCCCGTTTCATGCTAACCTGACCATTGTCTTCGGAACCATTGTTATCTTTCTGGCAGGCTTTCTCAGTATGCGTTTGCTGAAAACAAAGAAGTAGAAAAAGGCAGCTTCACTGGCAGGCATATTGGTTTCATCTATTATCCGATAGAATTATTCGATTGGACTTTTTTTGCAAAGGCGGGGTTTCTGCCTTTATCTTTGCATCAGAAACAAAAAACAAAACGATGTTTCTGATGTTATAAGTCAAATCAATTAATAACAATAAAAGCAATAAAGA
>CDZB01078502.1_pt1 | contig 18064 bp, 18 predicted proteins | sample 554961 | NCBI WGS metagenome assembly CDZB01 (sample SAMEA3182106, study PRJEB8094) | gut metagenome | biome: human; feature: gut; material: Stool; isolation source: human stools | place: Canada | collected 2013-02-26
GCTACCGGAGTGCGGGCGAACATGGCGAGGAGGTGGCAGCCGCGGAGGGAGAAGATGCGGGTTTCCTGCGGGCCTCCCTCTGTCGGGAGACTGACCACGTCGGTCATTGCGGGGGTAAATTCGTCGGCGTGGCGGGTGTAGAGTTCAATTATCCGTTGAACAGAGGAATACTCAAGGGCTGTCGCAATTTGCGACCCCCTTACCCAAGGCTGCGAATTTTGAGGGATTACATCGAATTGAACGTCGTTGAAGCAAAGAGCCTGTGACATAGGGTCCTCCTGTAGAACTTTTCGAGGTCCACAAGACATTTTCCCCAATAGAAAATGCCGGGTGTCGAAAACAGCTACAGGAACTGCTCCCCGCCTTTGGGCCGAAGCCTTGGACATATCGGGGACACCCGGCATCAAGATGCAATTATAGCCCAAAACACAGCCAAGAGAAATCTTGACTTTGGGAAAAGGGCACAAAAAAGTGCCAAGCTGTCGAGTGGCGTGTCCGCCTGTAGGTGTTTTTCGAGCACCGTGAGGAGACAACGCCACAAAAATGGGGTAATGTCAAGGGATATATAGATTAGGATAGAGTAAGTTAGCAGCCTGAAAAGTTTTTTACTTATATTTACCTAATTCTTCTTGAAAAAAACTAATCAGTTGTTCACATGCAATGGCTTCACTGATATTTTGCTCACGTGATATGATATTGATCATACGATCAATAGTCTCTGTTGAACCTTTTTCTTTATTGTTATGAAATTCAGTTTTATACAAATGTGTTAAGGTAAGTCCTATGTTTCTTTCTCCTTTAATATGAATTTTTTCATCGTTATCAGCACCAAAAACAATAGGTGTAGGGTAAGAATACTGAGTAAGTTTACAAAAAAGTCTGATCGCACATTCCTTACGTTCGCTATATGATGTCATGATTATCTCCTGCGATTCTAAAAATTCTGAAAAACGTCTTAATGCATTAATGACAGCATGATGAGATTTTTCACCTAGTTGCTGCTTGATTCCATCTTTATCATATTGTGGTAATACATTTTTAATTTCTTTTGCTAGTTCTTCCCACGTCATTCCTTCATCTTTTGCGACAGCGTCAACACGATTACAGTAATCATAAACAGTACTTGGAAGACCGCTAGGGGTAGTTTTCTTGTATTTATGTTCTATCAAGTATTTTTCAAATTTTTTCTTCATATTTTTTTCCTAATTTTTTTTGAATCAATAATTTTACACATTCTTTCATAACAAAAACTGATTGCCAAAACGCATGGACTAATAAATAAATACAGAAAATTTTGAATCTTTTTATCTTCAAACCAGAAATACCCAAAAGCTAATACTGATAATAATGCTAAAATAAATATAATATTAATTCTGTAACGAATAAGTATCTTGTCAAAAACATTACGTATAAAACATTTTTCGATTGACATCGATGTTTTAACTTTGATATCAGTACCGCCTTCAATGATAGCCATTTGAACACCTAATACTTATTTATGTTTTTATAACAAAATTTAAAATATAATAAGTAATATCTGTTTTACTACAGCACCCTTCCGAACCATCGCACCCGTCCATAGACACGGAAAGCTTCAAGGTCGGGACCTTCCACCGCTACGTCCGCGAAATCGCGGTTTTCCGAGCGCAGAAGCCAGCCGCGGGCCGTGCGCTGGAGACGCTTGACCAAGAGCTCCTCACCGAGGCCCACGAGAAAGATCTTGCCGTCGCTCGGTTCCTTGACCGACTGATCCACGAGTATGGTGTCCTTGTGGCGGATGAGCGGTTCCATGCTGTTGCCTATGACGTCGAGCATGACGGATTCCTTGGAGTGGATGCCCACGCGGTTCAGGAAGTCGCGGCGGAAGGCGTAATACCCGAGCACTTCGTCGGACGTGATCAGGGACGAACCCGCTCCGGCCCGTGCGGTCACCTTCGGAACCATGTCATACCCCTCGAGACGTTCACCATGTTCCGGGACGTCAATTCCCATGAGATCAAGGGCTTTTCCCAGTTCGTTGAGCGTAGGTGTGCGATCCCCGAGAAGCCAGCGGCGCAGCGTGTGTGGGTTGATGCCAAAGTAGGATCCGGCAGCCGTTACATTGCCGTTGAACTCGCGTTCGACGTAATTTTTCAAAATGTGGAGGATTTTTTCTGCGTACATGGGTTAATTGTATGGAAACAATTGACATATGTCAATTTGACTAGGGGAAAATTTTATCTTGCATTTAATTTGACAATAGTCAATAATCTTGACTTATGAACACACTCGCATTGCTCATCAATCAGATGGGGCTGACCCCGGCGGAAGCCGCCAGGCGGACGGGCATCGCTTATGCCACCGTGTGGCGGCACTGTAACGGGACACGCGCCATCTCGGCTGAGGACGCCGTCAGGTACGAGCGGGGGCTTGGCATCAGCCGCCATTTGCTCCGGCCGGATCTGTGGGCCACTCCGGTGTCGTCCGTAAACGCAGGAGGGCACCCATGAACGGTTTTCGCATCATCACCGCCGATGAGCGGATGGAGGAGCAGGGCGGCATCAAGGGCGTCATCTTCGGCCCGGCGAAGATCGGCAAGACTTCCCTTTTGTGGACGCTTGACCCGGAGACGACGCTGTTCCTCGACCTTGAGGCGGGCGGGCTGTCCGTACGGGGCTGGGGCGGCGACTCGCTCGAGATCCGGGACTGGGAGACGGCCCGGGACGTGGCCTGTTTTCTCGGCGGGCCAAACCCCGCCATGCGTCCGGACCAGCCGTATAGCCAGGCTCATTACGATTATGTGCTTGGGCAGTATGGCGATCCCGCCACGACGGAAAAATACCGGACTCTCTTCATCGACTCCATCACCGTGGCCTCGAGGCTGTGTTTCCAGTGGGCATCGGGCCAGCCGGAAGCTTTCAGCGAGAAGACGGGAAAGCCGGATTCCCGCGGGGCGTATGGACTGCTCGGAAAGGAGATGATCCGTTGGGTGACGCAGCTTCAGTATATCCGTGGGCGCAACGTCTGGTTCGTAGGTCTGCTGGACGCCAAACGGGACGACTTCAACCGTGAGTTTTTCGAACCGCAGATTGAGGGAGCCAAGACCGGACTGGAACTCCCCGGCATTGTGGATCAAGTCGTCACCATGACCGAATTGAAAGCGGATGACGGGGCGCCGTACAGGGCGTTTGTCTGTTCCCGGCCCAACCCGTGGAACTATCCGGCCGGAGACCGGTCCGGCAAACTGGACATGATCGAACAGCCGCATCTTGGCGGGCTGATGGAGAAAATCCACCGGGGCGAACGCAAGGCTATTTCTTCTTACACCTATAATCTGAAAGGATAAGTCATGAGCTACGATTTCAACGGCGCCGACAGGCAGTCTTCTGGTTTCGACCCGATCCCTGCGGGCACCATCGTCCCGTTGACCATGAGCATCCGGCCCGGTGGCGCCGGCGATGGAGGCTGGTTCAAGCAATCGCAGTCGTCCGACGCGCTGATGCTGGACTGCGAATTCGTCGTTTCCGAGGGGCCGTATGCCAAGCGGAAGATTTGGCAGTTTTTGATTGTTTCCGGCGGCAAGCTGAATGAACGCGGCGAATCCACAGCCGGCAACATCACGCGGGCTACTCTGCGCGCCATTCTGGAAAGTGCCCGGGGTATTCGTCCCGACGATATGGGAGAGTCCGCACAGGCCGCGCGCCGCATCGACGGCTGGCAGGATTTTTGCGGGCTGACGTTCATTGCCAAGCTCGGCGTCGAGAAGGACAAGACCGGGCAATATGCCGACAAGAACCGTATCCATACGGTGATCACGCCGGACATGAAGGAGTACGGCCAGCCGCAGGCGACCTCCAGCTCCGGGTGGAGTGCGCAACAGGAGCCCGCCCGTCCTTCTGCACCCGCTCCGTCCCCTACCCCCGTTCCCGCTTGGGCGAGGTAGAAAAATGATCTTGCGGCCGTACCAGGAACAAATGGTTTCCAAGGCTGTCGCCGCGCTGAAAAAGCATGGCGACACCTTGGCGGTGGCGCCGACGGGCGCGGGCAAAACGGTGCTCCTGTCGGCGCTCGCCGGACGTGTCGGCGGAAAGCAGCTTATTCTCCAGCACCGTGACGAGTTGACCTTCCAGAATGCGAAAAAATATCGGGAGGTCAACCCGCGCGCCCGCGTCGGGATGTTCAACGCCGACATCAAAGACTGGAAAGGGGACGCCACGTTCGCCATGGTGCAGACGCTGTGCCGGGACAGGGCTCTATCCACCATTCCCAAACTGGATCTGCTCGTCATCGACGAGGCGCATCACGCCGTGGCCCCGAGCTACCGCAAGGTCGTGGACGCCGTGCGGGATAAGAACCCGGACTGCCGGATTTTTGGGGTCACGGCCACGCCCGCGCGGGGCGACGGGAAAGGTTTGCGCCATATCTTCAGCAATTGCTGCGATCAGCTTTCCCTGCACAGCCTCATCGCAATGGGGTTCCTCGTACGGCCCCGGACGTTCGTCTGCACGCTTGAAGGCACGGATGATCGGTTGGCGTCGTTGCGCAAGACCGCTTCCGGCGAATTCGACATGAACGAGGCCGAGGCCGTGCTGGATATGGAGGTGCACAATGCCGCCGTGGTGCGGGAGTGGAAAAAGCTCGCGTCGGACAGAAAGACCATCGTGTTCGCCTCCACTGTGCGCCATGCCGAGCACGCGGCGGAAGCCTTTCGCGCCGAGGGCGTGAATGCGGCGGTCGTGAGCGGCAAGACGTCATCTTTCGAGCGGGCCGCTCTGTTGCGGCGTTTCGACGAGGGCGACGTGCAGGTTCTGGTCAACGTCGCGGTGCTGACGGAGGGGTACGACTCTCAGCCGGTGAGCTGCGTCGTTCTGCTGCGCCCGTGCTCATTCAAGTCCACCATGCTCCAGATGATTGGGCGCGGGCTGCGCACCGTGGATCCGGCCCGCTATCCGGGGGTGGTGAAGACTGATTGCGTCGTCATGGATTTCGGGCGGTCGTTAGCGACGCATCGGGATCTGGAAAGCAAAGTGCGCATGGAGGACAAGCAGAAACCATGTCCCGAATGCGGTGCGGAAATCCCCTGCGGCGTCATAGAATGTCCGATTTGCGGCCATGTGTTCAAGGGGCCGGAGCGGGCCGCGCCTGGAGAAGTCGGTTCCGATGATCCGGAAGTCGTGTCCAATGTGGTCATGGAGGAAGTGGATATACTGACCGCTTCTCCGTTCCGTTGGTGCGACGTGTTCGGCTCCGGTCGGGTGATGCTGGCCAGCGGGTTTGAGGCATGGGGAGCGGTGTGCTCTGCGGATGGAGAACGGTGGCTTGCCTTGGGCAGATTGAAGGACGAGCGGGCTCTGCGGCGAATCATGGTGGGGGAACGGGTGCAGGCGTTGGCCGCCGCGGACGACTTTCTGCGCATGAACGAAAGCGACGACGCGGCGAAGAAGAATCGGCGCTGGCTCAACGACGCGGCCACGGCAAAGCAGTGGGAACTCCTGCAGCGGCTTGGCTACGGGCAGGAGGACATGTTCACGTTCACCAAATACAGCGCCGCCTGCACCCTGAATTTTTTCTGGAACAGGCAGGCCATTGAACGGGAGGTGCTTCATGCCTGATTTGGAGCTGCTTGCGTCCCGGCTCGGTTCGGCGGGGCTTTTGGAGAAACCTGTATGCGGGTTCACCAAGCAAGAGGTGGATCTGCTGTGTAGAAGTGTGCTGGAAGCGTACGGTGAGCCTCTTTTGCCCGGAACGGGGGAAACCATGTTCTTTTGCCGGTACGGCCAAAGGGTGTGCAAAGACTCCGTTCACTGCCGCGCCGACTTATACGCAGCCGGAGTGTTCACTATTCCGTCCGCGCTGTACGGCGTCTCGATTTTCTATTGCCTGCATTACTGCAATGTTACGGCGAAAAGCTAGGCGCGTTCCCTACGAACAGTACTTGAAGACCGGTCACTGGGAAGCCCGCCGGGAAAAAGCTCTCCGGCTTGCCGGGCGGCGTTGTCAGGAATGCGGCTCTGCTGAACGGTTGGAAGTCCACCATCTTTCGTATGATCGCCTTTTTCAGGAACGGGACGGCGATCTCATTGTGTTATGCCGCCGGTGTCACGGAAAACGGCATGCGTATTTTAACGAGGTTGATCTCATGCACAAGCCGGAAGAGCCGCAGGGGCTGGATTTCAATCACAGGTTCAAGGGACGCCGGATTTCAATGCTTATTGACGCCGCCGTAAGGGCGGAGCGGGAGAAAGACGCGCCGCGCGATTATCTTGGAGCGTCGCGTATCGGCCACCACTGCCTGCGCGCGCTGCAATACGAATTTTTCAATACTCCAAAGGATGTTCCTTTCGAAGGGCGCATCTACCGTATCTTCCACCGCGGGCATCATGGCGAGGACTGGATGGCGGAATGGCTGCGCATGGCTGGATTCGTCCTGCGGACGGTTGGGGTGGACGGGCGCCAGTTCAGCTTCTCCACCGGAAAGGGGCGCATCCGTGGGCATTGTGATGGCGTGTTCGTGGGCGGCCCTGAGGAACAAGGGCCGTACCCGCGCCTCTGGGAGTGCAAGGTGCTTGGCTCCAAGGGCTGGAACAAGCTGGACAAGCAGGGGTTGGAGAAGGCGTATCCCGAATATTTCGCGCAGGTGCAGTTGTACATGGCGTACCTGAACCTGTCCGAAAATCCGACCCTGTTCACCGCCATGAACGCCGACACCATGGAAGTATACGATGAAAGCGTCCCTTTTGAACCTGGCAGGGCGCAGGAGCTTTCCGACCGGGCCGTGACGGTGATTCGGGCGTGTGAGGCGGGGGAACTGCTTCCCCGCTGCGCAGCGGACGAAGATTGTTTTTCCTGCCGCTTTTGCGCGTATAGGACAAGGTGCTGGCATGTTTGATTTTGATTTCAATACGGCCTCGGTCATTACGCAGGAACCCGTGCGCCCCCCATTGCCCGCGTATGACGCCGTGGAACGATTCCGCCAGGCAATGTTTGATGCCGGGCTGAGGCCGGATGAAATCGCGGACACGTCAGGTCTGGCGATGCCGGAACGCTGTCCCGTTGCGGACGACAGGCCGGGGAAGAAGTCCGGCTGGTACGTCTTTTACGGCGACGGCGTTTCGGCAGGCGCGTTCGGCAATTGGAAGACGGGCGAAGAATGGAAGTGGTCGGGCAAGAGCCAGTCCACCATGACATCGGCGGAACGCGAGCAGTTCGCTCAAAAAATGGCACGGGCCAAACGGGTCAGAGAAGCCCAGAAAGCGGAGAACGCCGCACGGGCCCGGGAACGGGCCGAACGGGACTGGGAGAGAGCCGCTGAGGCTGTCACCCATCCCTATCTCGTCAGAAAGAAGGTTCCGTCCTTCGGCCTTAAGATCCTGGCCGGGAAGCTGTTAGTACCGATGCGTGACGCACAAGGAACGCTGAGTTCCTTGCAGGAAATTTATGCCGACGGAGAAAAGAGTTTTCTTTTTGGCGGGGCGAAGCAGGGTCGGTTCTTCACTATCCCCGGCACGGGGAAGGTCGCCGTCTGCGAAGGCTACGCCACTGCGGCGAGCATACACATGGCGACGGGGTGGACGACAGTAGTTGCCTTTGATGCCGGGAACCTGCTTCCAGCGGCGCAGGCATGGAGAGAGGCCCACCCCGGCGACGCCCTTGTCATTTGCGGGGACGATGATCGCTGGAAGGACAAGAATGCCGGGCGTGAGGCCGCTGAGGAGTGCGCCCGGGCGATGAATACGGTGGCCCTGTTTCCTGCGTTCGCCAATCCTGCGGGCAAACCTACCGACTGGAACGATCTCTGCTGCGCCGATGGCGTGGAGGAAGCGAGGCGTCAGCTTCTGTCCGGCGAGCGCGATACCCGGCACTTCCTGTTTCGGCTCGACACTGAGGGACCGTACCCCACGGCCCGCTATACTCGCCAGACGCCGCCGGAATTGAAATGGGCCTTCAGGGACATGGTGCTCATGGGTAGCCCCTTTGTGCTCTGTGGGGCGGGCGGCACGGGCAAGACCTCCATGAGCTTGCAGCTGGCGGCGTCGCTGGCCACGGGCCGGGCGTTGCTCGGGCCGGCGTTTACGCCGGGCGTGCGCGGCAGGACGCTGGTGTTGCTCTGCGAAGATCCGGAGGAACCTATCTGGCAGCGTACGCATCGGGTGGGGCAGGAACTGAGCGCCGAGGAATTGGATGCTTTCGACCGCATGGTCAACATCCAGATTTGCCTTGGTGAGGACATGCGGCTGGTGCGCGACGACCCGGCGCGGGGGCTGACGACCACAGAAGCCTTCGATGCTCTGCTGGACGCCGCCAGGCGTATGCCGGATCTCGCCGCCGTCATTCTGGATCCGCTCAACCTCCTGCATGGTGCGGACGTGGAGCGCAACGAGGAGGCCGCGCAGTTCTTTTGCTCCAAATTAGCCCAGCTCGGCAGGGAAAGCGGCGCGGCTATCATCGTGGTCCACCATAGCGTCAAGAACGGCACGGGACGGGGCGATAAGTTCAATCTGGAAGAAGCGTTGCACGTGGACACCGTGCGCGGATCCGGGGCTATTGTGGCCGGGATGCGCGGGGCCTGCAATCTGGTGGTTCTGCCTCCTGGTGTGGCGAAAAAGCGGCTCAATCTTCCGGCGATGCCGCCCCCCGGCGAGTATCTGGCGGGCAAGGCCAGTAAGCTCAACTATGCGGCACAAGGGGATATGTTCTTCCTGCGCCGCGGGGAAAATGGTGTCCTGTACCCGGTGGCGCCCGCACGGAAAGAAGGGATCGCCCCGCCAGCGGACATTATGCCCCGCGTCTGCGCCAAGGTTGCGGATCTGGCGAAGGAAAGCCGCCACATCACTCGGCGCTCCTTCATTCGTGTGTATGATTCCGAATGGGGTGTGTCACGAAGATTGCTTGACGACGCCATTGAGCGGGCGCTGTTCGAGGGTTGGCTGGAACTCTGGGAGACGGCGAACGAGTCGGGGAGGAAGACCGTTTATCTGGTGCCGGGCGAGAACTACGATCCGCCGGAAGAGCGACCGTTCGACTTCAATCCGACCGGAGCCTGACCCGGTAAAAAAGGTCGGGAGAAGTGGCAAAGAGAAGTGGCAAGAAGTGGCAACAGGAGAAGCGGCAAAGTGGCAAGAAGCGGCAAAAAAGGGTTTGCCACTTCATAACATGTTGATTTGAAACATTTTTGAGAAGTGGCAAAAAAGAGAAGCGGCAGAAAATGTTTGCCACTTCGTAAGTAGCTGATTTTATGAATGTGGCAAAGCGGCAAAAGAGTCTCCCCTTTCAGGGGAGGGGTAACCCCCTCCTCCCCTGAGGGGGAAGGGGTACCCCCCTGAAAGAAAGGGGTCCGCGTCCGGTACGCCGTCCGTTGCGGGCACAGCGTGGCTTACAAGTCTGCCGGGCAGAAGAGCGCGGAAGCCGTGCTTGACGATCTGCTTTCTGCTTGCGCCCCGAAAAAGCCGTTGGAAGGCCCTCTCGTGCTCGAATTCATCGATACCCGCATCGACCCCGAAAAAGCAACGAGAGGCTATGTTACGCGGCGAAATCGCCCATACGAAGAAGCCGGACCTCGACAACATGGCGAAACAGCTCAAGGACGCCATGTCCCGCGCCGGGTTCTGGGGCGACGACAGGCAGGTGGTGTCCCTGCGTTGCTCGAAATGCTACGCCGCCGTCCCGCACTGGGAGGTGGCTGTGTACCCCGTTGGAGGTGGTGCATGAGTACGGCCGTACAGGTTGAGATCGTCATTCCCGAGAGCATGGGCAAAGTTGAGGCGTTGGCGAAGGTGTCCGCGTCCCTTCAAGGCGTCATCACAAGGAAACGCCGGGAATGGCGGGCAGCGCGCGGAGAAATCGCCGTGCTCGGCCCGAACGTCGAGGAGCGGCCCGCGTGCAGGCTGTTCGTGTACCGCGTCGCCCGCGACTTCGGCGGGGACTCCATGCGCTACGTGTGGGATCGGAATGCGGAAAAGGTCACGTTATGACGGTGGATGAATAGCGGGAGGTTGTGATGGGTGAGCTGTGGGTAAGCCATGATGAACTGGTCGACGCTATCGGTGATGACGGTGCGGATCTCTTATGCCGGGCTGTGGGCGGGGTGTCCACGTACATTCCCCGCAAGCCTGTTGCGGGTTCCCCGCTTTCCGCTGTCCTTGGGATGAAGCGCATGGAAAGGCTTTGTGCGGCCTTCGGCGGGCTCCGGGTGACGCTTCCGAACAGGCGCAAGGGGGAACCGTTCAAGGACAGGATCGTCCGCATGTTGGAAACCGGGAAGTCGCCGGGACGTATCGCCCTCGAACTCGGCGTAACGGAACGCTACGTGCGCATCCTCGCCCGGAAGGTAAAAGAACAGCCCAAGCCGCAGGTGCAGCTCAGGTTGTGGTAACGTATAATTATTGGATGATCGAGGTTAAATCCAAGCTAAGGGGATACGAGCAGCATTGATGACAGTCCATGTGTTGGGTCCGTTTGTGATCGGGATAGCATCTGATGGTAACGTCCGCGGATTAGGAAGAAAGGGTGGTCTGGCGAAGGCAGGAGTAAAAATAAGCGGACCAATTTGATTTACCCCTTCTACTTCATTCAGCCTGTTGAGTTCAAGCTGTTGTGGCAAACGGGGAATAAGTCTTCTTGGTTGAATCCCTGCAAGACAATGTGCGGCTAGGCCACGGTTATTGGCAGCTATCCAATTTCCTGCGTGGTAGAAAATATGGATAGGGAATGCGTGTCCATATGCGAGGGGGTTATTACCAACTTGTGCTCCTAGGGCTATGGCAGGTATCCCCGCGATAGCTTGAGCCGCCGCTTGTTGGATCCGTGGTGGTTGTGCCGCAACTGGACCTGCAAAGTTTGGACCTATACGCATTTGCCCAAACTTGAGGGGGAGAGCTGTTGGTGTTGCTTGGCTCTGCCAAGATAATATGAGGGCGTCAAATGTATTTAAAGGAATACCTAGGGCTACCAATACAGGTTGTGGAAAATATTTTAACCTACGCTTTATAGCTTCTTCCCATGCATGTTTATATGCGTTAGTAAACATATTTCTGTTAGCTATATAAAATGCAATATCGTCACGCAGAAAAACAAGAATATCTCCTAATGTTGCAGTAGAATTTAATGTTAAACCATTGTTCGTAACAAGAGTATTAATAGCATTATGGGTACTATTTAATAATGATAGGGGAACCATACGGAAATCCTTTTTTAAGGTAACACAGTATGACTCTTTTATGTACTCTATTATTGATTTAACGATAATACAATGCAATCTTGTAGTGAGGATGAGCGTAACCTGAGACGGGTAAAATTTATTCAAAGATAACACAATAATATCTTACATAGCGTAATGTAGAATATATTTACGAATTCTATAGAACAAGTTCAGGGTGCTTCCTCCCGCCTCAGCGTGACATAGTAGAGGCAGGAGGATTTTTTATGGCTGTTCTTCCCTTGCGCCACTTCTCCCCGGTCGAATTCCGCTGCAAGTGCGGGTGCGGCGCGGGCATGGAGAAGATGGACGCCGACCTGCTCCAGATGCTCGATGAGGCCCGCGATCTGGCGGGCATCCCGTTCCCCCTTTCTTCCGCCTACCGCTGCCCGAAGCATAACAAGGCGGTCGGCGGTGTGCCCACCTCCGCGCACACTCGCGGCTATGCCGTGGATATCCGCTGCGTGGATTCCCATTCCCGTTTTGTCATCCTTCAGGCGCTGCTTGAAGCCGGATTCCGGCGCATCGAGCTGGCTCCGACGTGGATTCATGTGGACAACGACCCGGACAAGCCCCGCGACGTGGCCTTTTACCAGCATGGAGGCAAGTACTGATGGAAGCGACCGTGATTGATTTCATCCTCTCGACCTTGATGGGCCTTTCCGCGCAGTACCCCGACGCGGCGTGGCTCGTGACCGCTCTGAGCGTGGTCATGACCGTATGCGGCCTGTGTGCCGTGGCTACCGTCTGGATGCCTGTGCCCAAGGAAACGGCGGGGGTGTATGCCGTGTTCTACCGCTGGGCCCATGCCCTTGCCGCGCACTTCGGGCAGAACAAGGGTGCCGTGGCTGACGGCAAGTCCGAAACCGTGAAGGCCGAAGTCAAGGCCGTGACGGGGAAGTGATGTGCGGGCCGTCCTTGAGTTCCTTTCATCGCTCGCCGGGCTCCTCAAGCTGTGTCTGCGTCAACGGTACGGCGAACGCCGCGAGGCTGATCGCGCTGCTGTTCGTGATGACGCTGGCGGCGAGTGGGTGCGCTCGATGGGCGGAACCGACCGCCGCGACAAGCCCGGCTCCGCTGACGCCGGGGGCCGTCGTGACGGGTGAATGGTCCTACACCTACCGGGGCGAGACGTTCACCGAGTCCGGCGAGTGGGTGCACCTGCCCGCTGGCGAGGCCGGGAACCTGCTCCTGTGGATCAAGGGCGTGGAGGCGGGGCGATGAACGACGACGTGCAGCTTGTCCGCGAGATCGGGGAAGTGAAGGCCGAGCTTTCCGGGCTCAAGGCCGAGGTCGCGGGCACCAACCAGCGTCTCGACGACATCGTGATCACCCAGCTTAAGGATCATGGAAAACGCCTCGCAGCACTGGATGTCCGTATCGCCGCGCTTGAAGCCGCGGAGAACAAACGCGCCGGGGGGCTGTCCGTCCTTGCTGGCGTGGCTGCTGCGGCCGGCAGCCTCGGCGCGCTCATCATGAAGCTGATCGGCCCAATGTGAGCTGCCGGGAACAGAAAAGAGGAAGTCCCCGACCGTGAGGAAGGGGACTTTGTTTGTGCACCCCACATGCGTGGGGAAGACTCGCCGAGTGCGGGTGCGGTGGCGTTCATGTTGGAAACACCCCCACGTGTGTGGGGAAGATAAGGCCCATAAGTACAGCATTGAGAATGAGAAGGAAACACCTCCACATGCGTAGAGAAAGTGCCGGGTGAGTATTGAATTTATCAATACACCCAACTCTTGTAAAATCCTAGTAAGGTTGATGCGTTACTTCTGAGGCTTCTTTTTTTTGCCCTTCTGATTTGTCTAAAATAGATTGAATTCCTTGGTTAACCAAGGTGAGGTGCTTTTTGAGTCTCGATTGACAGGTACTCCTGAAATATGGCTTGATAACCTCCATTTCTTTATGGGGGGAGACTATGTTACGCCAGATTTTGGAAGATTACCGGAAGCAGCAGTTTAATAAGGATAAAGGTGATGCTTTTGAACGCCTTGTCTGTGCGTGGTTGAAATGTGATCCGCAGTATCAATCCATTTTTTCTGATGTATGGCTTTGGAAGGACTGGCCACAACGCAAGGAACAGGGATACGCGCTTCCCGATACGGGTATTGACCTTGTAGCGAAGTTCCGGGAAGGCGAAACCTACTGTGCCATCCAGTGTAAGTTTTATGACTCCCCGGTTGCCATGAGTGACCTCGGGAACTTCTTTACGCTGTCGGGCAAGGGAGGATTCTCCCAACGGATTATCGTAGCCACGGCTCCCCTCACCAAACATGCTGCCGATGCGCTGGAAGGGCAGACCATCCCGGTCTCACTGATTACGCTGGAAGATATGGAAGAGGCTCCCATAGACTGGACGGCCTTTTCTCTGGACAAGCCGGACGAACTAAAATGTAGCACTGTGAAGAAGACGCCGCGTCCGCATCAGGAAGAGGCGTTGGAAGCCGTTTTGAAAGGCTTTGAGGCTCACGACCGGGGCAAGCTCATCATGGCCTGCGGAACGGGCAAAACGTACACCTCCCTTGTTATCGCGCAAAAAATGGTAAAGCCCGGCGGCACGGTGCTGTTTCTGGTTCCATCCATTTCTTTGCTCTCCCAAACCTTGCGGGCATGGACGGCGGATGCTTCCATTCCCCTGCGGTGTTTTGCTGTCTGTTCGGATTCCAAGGCCAGCCGCAATGAAGAAGATATGCGCATCTCGGAAATGGCCTATCCTTCCACCACCAACCCGCACAAGCTGGCAAAAGCCTTTGAAGCGACGCAAGACAACACCGCTTTAACGGTCATTTTTTCCACGTATCAGTCCATTGATGTAGTGCATCAGGCGCAAGCAGCGGCGGGCTTCACGTTCGATCTGATTATCTGTGATGAAGCGCACCGGACGGCGGGTTATACCGCGAAGGATGAAGACCATTCCGCTTTCGTCAAGGTACACGACGACAGCCATATCCGGGGCAAAAAACGGCTGTACATGACAGCAACGCCGCGCATCTATGCCGAAGCAAGCAAGGACAGGGCAAAGGATCTGGGGACGGAAGTTTTTTCCATGGACGATCCGCAGAAGTTCGGGCCGCTTTTCCATCGCTTGCGGTTTGATGAAGCCGTGCGGCGTGACCTGCTCTCGGATTACAAGGTGTTGATCATTGCTGTGGATGAACGCCACGTCAACTTGAGCCTGCAATCCCGCATCGGGGACAGCGGGGATGAGCTGAACCTTGACGATGCCGTCAAAATTGTGGGTTGCTGGACAGGATTAGGCAAACGGCTTGCCGAAGACGACAAGGCGGATGTGGCGTCCGATCCCAAACCCATGCGTACCGCACTGGCCTTTGCTGGTAACATCAAGCATTCCAAACTGGTTGCCAAGGAATTTTCACGCATCGCCGATGAGCTTGGCGGCAAGGTCAATCTGCCCCGGCTTTTCGCCGAACATGTTGACGGAACCATGAACGTGGTGGAGCGCAACCAGAAACTCTCGTGGCTCAAGGCCAATGCCGCCAGCGAAGAAAACGAGTGCCGCATCCTGACCAATGCCAAGTGCCTTTCGGAAGGCGTGGACGTTCCGGCTCTGGACTGTGCCATCTTTCTGAATCCGCGAGATTCCGTTGTGGACGTGGTGCAGTCTGTTGGTCGGGTCATGCGTAAAGCTCCGGGCAAAAAGTACGGCTATGTCATTCTGCCCATCGGCATAGCGATGGGGGCATCCCCGGAAAACGCTCTGAACAACAACAAGAAATACCGCACCGTGTGGCAGGTGCTCAATGCGTTACGGGCGCATGACGACAGACTGGACAATCAGTTTGCCAAGATTGACCTGACGGGCAAAAGCAACGGCGTTGTGCAGATCATTGGTGTTGGCGGCGATGGTGAAGATAAACAGGATCGCATTCCGGGTGAATGGCTTACGCTTCCCCTTGTCTCGCAGGAGTTCGGGGAATGGCAGGATGCCATTTACGGGAAGATTGTCCACAAGTGCGGGGACAGGCAGTATTGGGAAACATGGGCAAAGGACATCGCCAGTATTGCGGAACGGCATCAGATGCGCATCCGCACTATGCTGGAACACCCTACAGATGAACAGCGGGACGCCTTTGACACCTTTATTGACGGATTACGTCGCAACCTGAACCCGTCCATTGACCGGGAACAGGCCGTTGAAATGCTGGCGCAGCATGTCATTACCAAACCTGTTTTTGATGCGCTGTTTGAAGGCTACGCCTTTACGGAACACAATCCGGTTTCGCAGTCCATGCAGGGCATTCTGGACGTACTGAAAGGGCAGGCTCTGGAAAAAGACCTTGATGCGCTGGAAGGCTTTTACGCCAGTATCCGGGAACGGGTAAAAGGCGTCGATGACCCCACCGCCCGGCAAAAGCTCATTGTGGAGCTGTATGACAAGTTCTTCAAGGCGGCGTTTCCCAAGATGGTGGAACGCCTCGGCATCGTCTACACGCCTGTTGAGGTGGTGGATTTCATTATCCGCAGTGCGGACAAGGCGTTGCAGGAACACTTTGGTTGCAGCCTCAAGGATGAGGGCATTCATATTCTTGACCCCTTCACGGGAACCGGGACGTTCCCCGTCCGCATGATGGAAAGCGGCCTCATCCCGCCGGACATGCTGACCTTGAAGTATCGTTATGAGCTGCATGCCAACGAAATTGTGTTGCTGGCCTATTACATTGCGGCAATCAACATTGAGGAAGCCTATCACCGCGTGACCGGAAAGCCGTATCAACCGTTTCCCGGCATTTGCCTGACGGATACTTTTCAGATGAATGAGAATGATGGGAAAATAGATATTGGCCTTCCTGAAAATGCCGAGCGCGTAGAAGAACAGAAACGCCGGGATATCCGCGTCATTGTCGGCAATCCGCCCTATTCCGTAGGGCAGAACAACGCCAACGACAACAACCAGAATCTGAAATATCCGAATCTGGATGCACGCATTGAAACGACTTATGTAGCCCACTCCACCGCCACCAACAAAAACAGCCTGTATGATTCCTATATCCGGGCCTTCCGCTGGGCTTCGGATCGCATCGGCAACAAGGGCGTTCTCTGTTTTGTTACCAATGGCGCGTGGCTGGACAGCAACACGGCGGACGGTTTCCGCCATGAGCTAGAAAAAGAATTTTCCGCCGTCTATGTCTTCAATTTGCGGGGAAATCAACGGACATCCGGCGAACTGTCCCGCAGGGAAGGCGGCAAAATTTTTGGTTCCGGCTCCCGTACCCCTGTTGCCATCACCCTGCTCATCAAGAAACCGGGACACACGGGCAAGGCACAGATTTTTTATCACGATATAGGCGACTATCTGACGCGGGAAGAGAAGCTGCACAAGGTAGAAACCTTTGCCGACTATGCCGCCCTGCCGTGGGAACAATTGCACCCCAACGAATACAACGACTGGATCAACCAGCGTTGCGGCGACTTTAACGACTTTGTTCCGCTCAATGACGGGGATGTGGCAATATTTTGCATGCGTTCCGGTGGATTAAAAACCAACCGGGATGCGTGGTGCTATAATTTTAGCAATGAGCTGTTGCAACAAAAAATAAAAGGTATGATTGATTTTTACAATCAACAAGTCTCACTTTATGGTGAGGAATGCAGAAAATCAGGTAAGAATGCAGAAAGTATTGTTGATAAGTTGATTGATACAAATCCGTATAAAATAAAATGGAATAGAAGCCTTAGAAATGACCTTTGCAAGGTAAAAAGGGCTGATTTTATATTGTCTCATGTATACAAGGGTATATATCGTCCGTATACCAAACAGATGGTTTACTTTGATAGACAATTTAATGATATGGTGTACCGCCAACCCTCCCTTTTCCCTACTGCCAATCATAATAATTTGGTTATTCAGGTAACGGGTATTGGTATAAATAAAGATTTTTCTTGTTTAGTTGTGGATAGTTTACCAGATGTTCAAACATTCGCGAATGGTCAATGCTTCCCGCTGTACTACTACGAAAAGAATGAACCCAAGGGCAAGGCTGTAGAACAAGGCTCCCTGATTCCGCAGAAGAGCAAACCGAAACAGTTGGGCTTGCCCATGCCCAAACCAGTGACGGAAGAATATACCCGCAAGGACGCCATTACCGACGCTGCGCTGGAACATTTTCAGACGCACTATGAAGACGACACAATCGGCAAGGAAGACCTGTTCTATTACGTCTACGGGATACTGCATTCTCCTGTTTATCGAGAACGCTATGCCGCTGACTTGAAGAAAATGCTTCCCCGCGTGCCGCTGGCCCCGGACTTCTGGGGATTCAGCAAGGCAGGCCGGGAACTGGCGCACTGGCATCTGGACTACGAACAGGTGGAGCCGTGGCCTGTAGAGGAAGAACGCAAGCCGCAAGGCGATATGGACGACTTCACCTATTACCATGTGGAGAAGATGCGTTTCCCCAAAAAGGGTGAAAGGGGAACCATCATCTACAACGGCAACATCACCTTCAAGGGCATTCCGCTGGACGCCTATGATTACGTTGTGAATGGTAAAAGCGCACTGGACTGGATCATGGAACGCTATGCCATCACCATAGATAAGGACAGCGGCATTCGTAACGACCCCAACGACTGGTGCAGAGAACACAACGACCCGACCTATATCTACAACCTTGTGAAACGCATCATCCGCGTCAGTTTGGAAACAAATCGGATAGTTGCGGGGTTACCTGATATTGATGGTGAAGGTAAATAAAATAGCCTGACAGTAACTTATGGGCCCTTGGAACATTCCGAGGGCCTTTTTGTTTTACTTGGGAAGAATCATCAAGCGCATCCGAAACTTGTTCAGGGTGCGCTTTTTTTGTGTCTTGCGGCATTGTGGCGACATGAGCGTGAAGGGGGGAAGAAAGTGGGGAGGGGGGGAATCGGATC
>CDZB01079177.1_pt1 | contig 17984 bp, 14 predicted proteins | sample 554961 | NCBI WGS metagenome assembly CDZB01 (sample SAMEA3182106, study PRJEB8094) | gut metagenome | biome: human; feature: gut; material: Stool; isolation source: human stools | place: Canada | collected 2013-02-26
ATCCAGTGCCGCGCGAACAAGCCGATGGGAAAGTCCCCCTGACAGACCGGAGAACTCAGTCAGTTCGTCCGGGTCAGCCAGCCTGAAAAAAGCGTGCAGGAAGGGGAGCAGGGCGGAGCCGTCGGTTGGTGCCTGTCCGGCACGGATCGCGTCCAGCCATACTTGCAATGCACCGTCCGGCATGGTGCCGGTCAGCATTGCACACAGGCAGTCCGGGTCTGCCGATGCTTCGCGCATCAGCAGACGGATGGCACTTGCCGATGGTGCAGACGGATCATGCAGTGTTTCGTCCCGGAATGCCTGCCCCTCCCGACGGACAGCCAACGGGGTCATTGTGTCTCCGGCGGCGTGCATAGCGCGGAGGTATTGCATTGCAAGTCTGTCGTTGGAGGACGGGAAATCATCCGGGAGAGCCGGAGTCATATCCGACAATGCTTCCCGCAGGAGCCCGGACAGGGCTACGGCAGCACCGTCGCCCTGCCGCACCCGCGCGGCGGAGCGAGCCGGAAAGTCCGGCTGAGCCAGGACCTCCGCTGCGGCACGAAGAAGCGTCAGGTCTCCGCTTTCCGTGCCGAAGGCAAGTGTTTCGACGCCCAAACCGGACAGAACGGATACCCCGGCATCGGCGAAGTGCTCCGCGCTTGCCGCCGACCACGGGAACGGCAGCTCCAGCACGAGATCCGCTCCGCCGCAGAGAGCAGCCCGCGCACGCAGGTACGGGTCGGCGGCAGCAGGCTCGCCCCGTTGGACGAAGCGTCCGCTCATCACACATACGATGCACACGCCGTCACCCAGCGCTCCGCGCACCGCACGCAGCAGGCGCACGTGCCCGTTATGAAAAGGATTGAATTCGCAGATAACGCCTGCGGCAGGCGAAAGCGCAGCGTGTTTCATGGAAGCAGTGACTCCTTAAGTACCTACAGTATACCACATTCCGGACGTCCGGGCAAGTCCCCCTGACGGATTTTTTGCTTGCAAAAGCGAGGGCGTTACATCGGCAAACAATTTGTAACTTTTCTCATGCTTCCTGACTCCACCATTGACAAAGCCTCCGGCTGTCCGTATAATTGTACGTAGGATCTGCAGGCGATGCAGACCATGAATGGGAACAGAAGCGGCAAATCCGAGAAGAAATTGTCTGGCAGGAAGTTCTGCGCCTTGGCAATCAGAGCAACTGGCTTTTCCGAAAGCCGGAACTGCCAATATTTCTTCGTTGGTGAGAAAGGAAAGGTCACATATGAAAATTGAAATAGGTGAAAGCTTCAAAACACCGTTTGCGAACGAGGCAGGCGTGTATCAGGACGGCACGGTGCCACTGTACAGGGATGTAGACGGAAGATTGTGGGGCATGAGCGGGCATTCGCATATGGGACACATCGGAATGTTCTGCGGAACGACGCTGAAGGATATGCGGTATGTATACGAGGCGAAGACGGATTTCGAGGTAGGCGCCGCCGGAACGGCGTTCGCCGGGATCAAATACCCGGAAGGGGTTTTGGCGCGAGGGGGCATCTGGCCGTTCGGCTTGTACATTTGCCCCGGTACGCATAGATTCTTTTGCTATTTTCACAATGAAACAGGTTGGAACGGCAAGGGCACAGCTTACGATGCGCTGGGACCTTGCGAGCAACCGCGGTTCGACTCCGATTTCCGGCACGTCGGCATGATGCATTCGGATGACGAAGGACGGTCATGGACGTTTGACAGATGGGTTCTCACGGGAGAAGCCGTGTGCTTTACGGAAAAATATATTCCCGAAAGTATCAATGCCAAGGGGCAGACCGGGGACGTGGTCAATCTCGGCAGCGGCGATTTTTCATGCTTTTTTGATGCAGAGTTTTTGTATTTGTTTTATGATGTGATCCATGTGGACGTTGAAAAAGGGGAATGGCTTTCCTGCGATGTTTGCGTTGCGAGAACCAGATTGCGCAGGGACGGGATCATGGGTGATTTCGTGAAATACTATGACGGGAGCTTTTCCGAAGCCGGAAATCTGGGCAAAGAAAGCGTGATCGTCAGGAACGGCTGGCACCCAAGAGTCATTTTTGATACAGCAAGAAACCGCTACCTTATGTGTTATAACTTGTTTGACAGAACGTTGGCGGGAAAATTCGGATTGACCGAGCACATGGTGGTTTCGGAAGGTAAGAGCCTGACAGAATGGGGAGAGCCGTTGGCATTGCGGGACAGGGACGGACACTTCTTCGGAAATCATTATAACGCCATTGTGTCCGCTGATGCTTTCGGTCAGCCCTGCGAGTGCGCCGGAACCGTCTGCATAATGACCGGACATAACGGGACGGACGTCACGGGGTATGACGCCGAGATATGCGGCTGAATTGCGGAAAACACTGCACGGTGACAAGGTAGGTATTTCCGGCTTGGCGCCCATTGCGGATTGAACGGAACCATCAAAACAGTCTTGCTCCGGCTTTTTTGAAATTGCGCTTGACAGGCGCGGAAGCATGTGGTATAATAGCAGTGCATTGCCCCAAGAACTCCAGATCCTGTCAGATTTGAAAGGAGCTTCCCATAGTATGAAACGCCGGTTCTTGATCGCGAGCATTATCATGACTGTTGTTCTTGCCCTTCTTCTGCCGTCCTGCGGGACAGACGGTCTGGAAACGGCAACAACCGTTCCGGAACTTCCGTCTTCGACAGATGCCGAAAGCGAAACAACTGCCAAGCCGGATATGTCCGGAGTGAAGTTGGAAGGTTCGACCTTCTCGGTTCTCTACCGCTACGGAGCCGGCTCATATGATGTCAGTGACGTATATTCGGAAGGACTTAACTCAGAACCTGTGAACGATGCCGAGTATACGCGCAACCTTCTGCTTGAGCACGACCTCGGGGTCAGTTTCAAGGCGGTTTTAAGTAAATCCCCGGTCGGGATGGTGCGGAGAACCGGCTTTGCCGGAGACGATCAGTTCGACCTGATCACGGACGCAATGAATCAGATGTTCCCGCAGTCACTGTCCGGTTATTACCATAACTGGCGGAAGTTGCCGCACTATGTTCCTTCTGATCCGTGGTGGGACAGTAACGCGGACGAAGCGCTGTCAGTCCAGAATGTGGTGTTCCTCGCCGTCAGCGATGCCAGCATGAGTGCGTCGAGCAATGCGCGTTTTCTGTATTTCAATAAGCATCTCTGCGATTTATACGGTATGGTTGCGCCCTACGATCAGGTGCGTGCCGGCACGTGGACGATGGACTCCTTTGCGGATATGGTGCAAACGGTTGCCTTTGACCTCAACGGAGACGGCGTTTGGGACGGGCATGACCGCGTTATGGGCTGCTCTCCGAAACCTCGACATTCTTTATCAGCGGCTGTGATGTCCCGTTTACGACCAAGGACGAGGACGGGTATCTGACGGTTTCCTTCGTATCCGAACGGACGTCCAACGTCATTGATAAGGTGGCTGAGCTGATGCGCGACAAGACACACCTGCTGTCCTTCGATGCGGCTGCCAAAGGGCAGGATACGTCGGGGTACAGGCATATTTTTGACTACGGTCGCTCGCTCTTCGCGGAAGATCACTTTCTTTTCGTGCAGAACGGCGCAGGGGATGCCAATTGCTTTGTGGATATGCGATCCGAATACGGCATCCTGCCGAATCCCAAGTATGATACGTATCAGGAGCGTTACTGGCATCTGGTAGATCCGTTTGCCTGCGCGTGGGCGATGCCGTCATCCGTCAAGGATCCGGACAGAGCGGCTGCTATCATGTCCTACTGGAGCTATCTCTCACATGATACGGTGGTAGATGCTTTCTACGAGATCACGTTGAAATATAAGCGGCTGAATGCTCCGGAGGATTCGGATATGTTGGATCTGATCCGAGACTCCATGCGATACGAAATATCCACTGTTGGGGATATGGGCATCACGTCAATCGTGGCTGGAACGGGGCAGGGAAGCGGTCTGGCATCCGCATACCAGAAGCGAAAGTCGGTCATCGAGCGGAAGTTGAACGAAGTCAGCAAAAAATACGCGCGGTTTAATCCCTGAAGCGGCGGTTCGCGCAGTGTTTGCCGCACGCCGGTACCACTCTTAAGAGCAGTACCGGCGTGCGGCAGGACGAGACGCTCGCGGTTTCCTTAATTTTCAAACTTTGGTTCAAGCTGACCTTGCGGTTGGCTTGATACACGGAGGGATATCGAAGTGGTCATAACGAGGCGGTCTTGAAACCTCCTTGCCACAGCGGAAGCAACCGGTGAAAAAGCCCTGTATTTGCGGGAGACACGCGCACTTTTCGGACAGCAAAGTTTTTTCTTCTAATGTTTTTTCTAATACAATTTCATAGTTCCGTTTATACGGAGGGATATCGAAGTGGTCATAACGAGGCGGTCTTGAAAACCGTTTGAGAGCAATCTCACAAGGGTTCGAATCCCTTTCCCTCCGCCATATTGCGGCTTTAACCGCAGCAGCCGCAAGGATTCCCTTGCGGCTTTTTTGGAGGAGTTAATATGCTAGGAAACATTCAAAGAATACTAAAAAATCGATTTGGAAGTGTATCTTTTGGATTTATTTTAGGGGAAGATGGTAACGATTACTTTTTTCACAAATCGTCTTTAAAAAACTGCACTATTTATCAACTCGAGGAGGGAGATAGTGTTGAATTCGAGGAAGAGTTTGATTCTGAAAAAGAGAAGTATTTCACAAATTCTGTCAGAAAAAGATTTTCATCAATTACCGATGCATCTCAACCAATCGTTAATCCTGGTATAAATCCTTCGGTGCATTTTTTAGATAAAAATCAGGACGAACTAAAAATTATCAATTCGCTCCAGAAGGTTTTCTATATAACAAATGCTGGGCGAAAATTCAAGATCAATGATAGTGAATATAATTATGTTTTGGCAAAACCAACCGAAACATTTAGAGTGTTGTTTAATCTCAACAGAGAATTTGTTATAGTGTTCTCAGATTTTGTGTCTTTTGAGCCAAGATCGCTTGATGTTGCATCAAAAATTATTGATTCTTGCCCGTCGACTTTTCGTTTAGATAGAGGCATTCAGATACTTATCAGTAATGATAGTAACATTGAAAAAAAGATTACCGCTCTCTTTCAAAGTAAAGATACCAATTTTGAATCAATCGTGATACCTTTTTCATATCGAGAGTTTATTTCCGGTACTATTACAGAAGATTCGATAAAGGATCGTTTTCGCAAATTCTTGTTCGATGTTGATTTATTTGCTATTAACTCGCCCATACAAAACGATACTTTCTTTTTTGGGCGAAGAGATTATGTGAGAGATATTGCCTCGAAATGCAAAACATCTACCCATTGCGGAATTTTTGGATTAAGAAGAAGTGGAAAAACTTCGTGTTTATTGGCGATAAAAAGACTATTAGAACAAGAAAAACATAGAGTTCTTTTTATTCCATGTCAAAGTGATTTGAAGACCACGAATTGGAAGAATGCCTTGTTTTATATTTCTAGAGGTATTCAACAATTAACCAAAACTAATATTGATAAATTACATTCTGAAACTGATTACAGAAGGAATAGCGCAAATATCTCTTTTGAAGAAGATATTGTTCTATGTTTGAAAGGACAAGACACCCCAATAACAATAATGTTCGATGAAATTGAAGCAATCACTTTTGATGTCGAAACAAGCGGAGAAAACTGGAAAAGCGGGGAAAGTTATCTTCATTTCTGGGATATACTGAGAGGATTTTGTTCGAAATATCCGCAAAAGTTATCAATTGTTATTGCCGGAACCAATCCCATGATTAATGAGCTCCCTACCATAACATCAACCAACAATCGGAATCCAATGTGCGGTCAGCTGTCAACATCAAATCAAGGGGCATATTTGCCACCATTCGATGTAAATAGTACTGAAGCTATGGTCAACACTCTTGGTGGATATATGGGGCTCCAATTCAGCAAGGAGATTTGCGGAAGATTATCCTCCGACTGTGGCGGTCATCCATATTTGATTAGGTTGTTTTGCAGTTGTATAAATAAATATATTAAGGATAATGACATTTCTCGTCCAGTCATTGTTACAAAAGCTATATATGAGAAAGCAACACCACTTTTCGAAAAAAGCGGTGAAGCTGAAGCGTTCTTTTTAATGGTATTAAATATCTTACAAAGTTGCTATGAAAAAGAATATAACGCCTTAAAAATATTGGCAACCTCAGGAGATGAGCAAATTTCACAAACATTAGACAATAAAGATTTGCAGCATTTATTAGGTTATGGTTTAATTGAGAATAATGCTGGGCGGTATGCCATTCGATTTGATACAATTGAAAGATTCTTGCAAGGTAAATACAAGTTTGAACGACAGGGACTAAGCATTAGTGAGCAAAAGGAAGAAATTAATTTAAGATTTGACAATGCAGAGAGAAAACTAAGAACAATTGTTCGCGACACTTTGAGGCAAGCCTTGGGAACTGAAATTGGCAAAGAAACCGTCATTAACGCAATGAGACACAATAGTGCTGTAACCCAAAAGATGATTGATGTTGCTACTACATTGCAGTTCAAGCAACTATTTGACTCAACTTTAAATAAAGGAATGTTTTTTACCACATTAATAAAAATTATAGGTGAAAATTATTCCCTATTTAGCAATGTTTTTAGTGCTAATAAGAGTGATGTAATAAATCATCTTAATGTTTTAAATCAATCTCGTACACTGCCCGGTCATAGTGCGCCTGAGAACGCAGAAAATTGGAAGACCTCAGATTTTGAAAAATTTAGAACGTCTATGCAATGGTGCGAAAAAATTATGTCGGAATTTGATTAAATTAATTAGAAAAATTGAAAATTGAAAGGAATCTTGCGGTATTAATAGGATAACCTTTTTTTCAGTTATATTTATTTTCTATATTCACTCTATGAAGAAATTCAATCACCTTTGCCTTCGGAATATGATACCTCCCCCCGAATCTCACAGCAAAAAGCACCCCCGTCTGCAACCAATGAATAATCTTCTTCTCACAGCACCCGGTGATGCTGACCACCTGTGCTACGCTGAGATCGTCCGGTAAGGCCTCCCGTTGTTCCTCCAAATACAGCGCATACGCCCGTCTGTCCTCCTCCCGTAGAGAGATCTGCGGGAGGGTTTCTCTTTTTCGGTGACTTTTTGCGGGCTTTGCGTTGAAGTGTCCCGTAGGAATTTCTTTGCGCCGCTCCACGTCGGAGCGCTCAAGGTATATCTGCACATCCTCCATCCGGATGAGATAGGTGTGCGTTTTTGTACCGCGGTTCTGACATGGAATGATGCCCTCATCCAACATCCACTTTGCCTTGCGCTTGGAGATATGGAGCAGCTTATAAAGTCGTTCCTTGGTGATGATCTCGGGATCCATTTTCCTTTTCCTCCGTTTTGTTCTTTCCGAGTAACGATGCCATGGTTTCTCCAAGTTCAACTTTTGCGGAGTCATCCAGGTGCCCATAGGTGTCCATTGTAGTTGTGATGCTGCTATGCCCCATCCACATCTGTACCTGCTTCATGCCTGCCTTGTGTGCAATCAGCATGGAGGCGCAGGAATGGCGCAGGTCGTGGAAGCGGATGCGCGGCAATCCGTTCTTCTTCAGCATTTTCGGGAAGCGTTCGCTGATATAGTTGGGACGGATGAGATTGCCGAGCGGATCGACGCAGACCATGTCGAGGTATTCCTTTGCGTAATCCCGACGGTAAAGGCGGCGGTAAGTATCCTGCAGTTCCCGGTGTTCCCGCAGGATGTTTTCCACCTCCGGTAGGAGCGGAAGCGCACGCTTGGAGGATTCGGTTTTCATTTCATCGGTGATAACGGTCTGCAATTTTCCGTTTTCCTTAACTTCGCTTGCCTTGTTGCGGATATAAATCCGTTTATTTTCAAAATCAATATTGCTCCACCTCAGCCCCACAACCTCGCTTCGCCGCAGACCGTAATAAGCGGCAAGGATGACCGGGAGAAAGAGACGCTCGCCTTTGGCGGCTTCCATCAGCAGTTGCACTTGCTCCGGGGTGTAATAGCAGGCACTGTATTTTTTCGGCTTGGGACGATCCACCTTGTCAAACGGATTGGATAATAAGATCTCCTGCCGCACCGCCCATCCGCAGGCATCGTGCAGGAGATTGTGATACTCCAGCACCGTCTTTTCCTTGCACCCGTCGGCGCGGATGGAGGCGTAAAATTCCTGAATCCGCACCGGAGTGATGTCCTTCAGCGTCAGCTTGTCTCCGAAAAAGGTGCGTATCCGCCGTTCGATCAGCTCCTCATAGCCGTCGTAGGTCGATTTCTGCACATTCGGTTTCTTGACATTGACAAGCCAGCTCTGCAGAAATTCAAGGAAGGGACAATCCTCGGGGGAAAGGATGCCGCGACATTCCTTTTCGTATTGCTCCGTAAAGGCGGCAATCGCATCCCGCAGTGCCGCCTTCACGACGGATTTTTTCGCATCCGGTGTGAGATTCAACCCGATCCACTTGTATTTCCTCTTTTTTGTGATCGGATCCCCGTACCCGATCACGGCGTAAAGTTTTCCGTTCTTCTCCTGCACACTGCCTGAGAGCGCCGTTTCTTTTTTCATTCAGCATACCTCCTTTGCTTTGGCATAACACAACATATCACTTTTCTTGTCACAAGTCCAGCCCTTAGGGTTCGAAGTTACAGAACCAACACACTTTTTGTAACCGCCGGGCGTGCGTCGATCCATAATATATTCCATTACGGTGGTTTTGGCAACGCGGTATTCACGCCCGACCTTTACTCCGTAAATACTGCCCTCCCGCACAAGGCGAGAGGCAAGCTTTGTACTGATGCAGAGGGCGTTTGCCACATCGCGCAGTGTCATAGAGTCAGGATAGTTTGCAAAAATATTTCTGTTTCCGGTCATTCAGCATCCTCTCTTTCTTACATAAACAGCCCAAAGGTGTTTTCTTCGCTTTCCGTTTCGTCGGAATTCTCGTCGCAGTCGGGATCAAGTGCAGATAAAAGACCGATGACGGAGCCAACGACCGCACCGATCGCGTTGCCGTTCTCTCGGGCTTCCCGTTCGCGTTTTTCTTCTTCACTTTCCTCGGAATCCCCGTTGTTCAGAATCGAAACAGCGGAAGCAATCCCTGCAAGATCACCAATACCAGAATGAGCAGGCTTGGCAGGGCGAACAGAATGTTGAGCGCCCATCGGGTAATGAGATCCCAGCGATTGAATTTTTCTATCTGCAAAGAAGTCCGGTCGAGCAGATTCCCAACCTGTTGTTCTTTGTCGCGGAGCAGTGTTTTCATTTCCTTCTGCAAACTTTCTATCGTCTGCCAATCCTTCCGGTGTCGGGTTTCCATCTCTTTGAGTGTCTCCTGCATCTGCGCTGTCTGCCTGGCGAGTGCCGAAGCCGTAGCCTGCATCTGCAAAACCGTTTCCCGCAGGCTGTCGATCTGCTCGTTCCCGGGTACCGTTTCTTCCGGAAGCGGCACCGGCATATTCCGTTTCATCAGCTCTTCGGGCGAAAGCCTTGCGCAGGTTCTGTCGGACGATGAATTCATAGATAATAAGCGCAAGGTCGGGGTGTTCTTTTTTGAAGTTCATCAGTTGCGGAATCAGCCCGTCATTCAACGAATCGGCTTCAAAGGACAGAAAAAGATTTCCCGCGCCCTCGTCGGTGATGGCGTTCAGGCGGTCGTGGATGCGTCCGTTGCCGTCTTCCAGACAGAGATAGAGAACTGTGCCCGGATGGACTTTCAGCCCCCACAGCGCCTCTCCTTTGGCGACATGCAGGGCAAGGTCGAGTGCCATCCACGACTTGCCGATCTTTGGTGCCCCGGCTAACATACACAACCACTGCGGGAGCAGCGTTTCCACGCAGAATCTGCGCTCCCTGAATTCGGAATTCATTAAGGTTTCGCTGTCGATGACAGCAAGAGCTTTTACATTTTTCATGTTTTTCCTTTCGTTTTTCACCGTTGGTACCATTTTGATACCAACGGTGAATCTGGTTTTCTTACCGCCGTTCTCATTTTGAGAACAACGGTAGCGGTTCTCTTTTTTGCGTACCGCGGAGTATCTCGCAGGATCTGTTCCGTGTCTGTTTACAAGGAACCGAGAGTCACAAATGCGTTCGCGGGTATCCATTCAACCCGAAACCGCATCTTCTGCCTGCCGGCAGACCGCACCGAATACGGGAGTATCATTGTTCGCTCCGATCCTGTCATCGCCGCTCCCGCCATCCTGTTTTTGGCGGAATCCGAAACCGTGATGAATCGCTCGGCGGCAAGAGGCGTCGACTTTTCTTTTGCCGTGTCGTGGCGCTCACATTCGGGGGCTTGCCCTTTCGGGCGGACCGGGGAGTTCCCTCGGCAGTACGCTATTCGATTGTCAAAGAGCGGAGGAGAAAAATATGCCTTTACTTCTATTGGCAAAATAATCGGCGCTTCTGAACCGGTCTTGAGAAGATCTCGCAAAATTTCCCCTCACCCTGTATTCCACACTTTTTTGGCGTTTGACCACCTCAAAATCGCATTGTTTACAAAATCGTTACAATTTACGCGCGGCTTATCATGCAAAAAAAAGAATGAGCGTGATATTCGGTTGCCAAAGGCAAGGATGTCAAGCGTCGTTTTCCGTTGCCCTTCACTTAATAGCCACAGGAAAAGCGAAAGTGCACCCCCTCACTTCTACTGGCAAAAAAATTGGTGTTTCCACAACCGTTTTGAAATTTTCTTCGAAAAACTTTTCTCCACACTCCTGTAGCCAATAAAATCGGCGTTTTGATAGCCGGTTTTGAAAAGCCCCGCGAATTTCCCCCTCACCCTGTATTCCACACTTTTTTCGCGTTTGAGTGTACCAAAAACGCATTGTTTTCAAATTCGTTACAATTGGGCATCTCTCAGCTTGCAGAGGGCAAAAAGAAAAGCGCCCAACCGGTTGGTTGAGCGCAAATTGCTTATGATACTTGTGTTTTGTCAAGTTTATATGTACCTACGACTCCGCTACCACGGACATTTTCAAAAATCCCGCTTTGAAAGCATCCGGGAAAATGAATGTTTTTTCTCCGGCATTAAAGTTTACACGGATATGTTTCCCTGTCTTGTCGATCCATGTGATGGTTCCTGTTCCGAAAATCTTATGTACAACAACATCCCCTTTATGAACATCCGGAGCGACATATGGTTCTTCTTTCAGCGCTTGCGACGGTATCGGCTTCACGACAGGCTTTTCCACAGGCTTCACTTCGTATTGCTCGGTGACAAGGGACGGCGTTTTCCTTACAGCGGCAAAAGACTCGGGTGCAGCGGGAGATGGATCTTCCTCCGGTTCGCTATCATCCGGCAGCGTTTCCGGCGGACGGTCATTTTCCATCGTCGCCTGCTGATTGTAGAACAGCTTTGCATATTCTTCGCGGCGGATAACGGTATCCCAACCGCCGATATCTTTGCCCTGATGCCTGTCAATCCCGGTATAGGACAGGCTGGAATCCTCGTATCGCTTGAATTTGAAAATCGCATCATTCATCAGACTTGCGTTAAAAACACCGAGCGAACAGAGCAGTTCAAAGTCTTTGACATCCAACCCGGTTACCTTTTTGAAAAGCCCTGGTTCCAGTTGCGTGATTACATCGCGGAGCGACCGCTCTCTGTAATCGGTTAGATACATAAATACCGGTACGCGCGTTGCGAATTTGATGAGTTTTTCCTGAATCTGCTTGCGCATGGATTTGTATTCTTTTTCTTCGGCGGAAATTTCCTTCTTTTCCTTCGGCGTGAGTTTTTCTTCACCTTCTTTTTTTGCCTTTTTCACCGCTTCGGATTTGTTGATGATGGTCTGAATATCGCTGTTCAGAGAGCGGAAGCCCTCTATGTTCATCAGCGCATCAAGTGCCTCTTTGCTTGCCAGAAGGCGGCTCAGCGTGCCGTTGTCCACATTGACAAGCAATGCCGACTCCCAACGCTTGGCAAGCAGCGTTGCACTGGTACCCGCCATTGCGATATCCAACACATCCTGCGCGTTGATCTGCCGCATGGTGCTGCCGTCGTAGGCAAGAACAGGCAGGAAACCGATGAATTCCGCCACCTTCTTTTCGGGATTGGATTCATTGACATCCAATCGGCAAGAGTAATCGGAAATCTGACGGAGCGCACGGTCAAGCGCAAAGTCAAATACATAGCACTCCTGCTTCATAATGGTTTTGTTGCCCGCCTCGTCGGTGATTTCCCAGGGGGACTGCACACGGAATGCAGTCTGAAAATAGGTTTCGGGGGATTTGAGATTGCGGAGCATGAAAACGCCCGTCCACGGTCTGACCGTGACACCTGTCGTCAGCTTTCCGCAGGAGAGTGTGATAGTTTTGGTCTTCAGCGGATCACCCATCGACTTCAGCACAGGTGCAAGCGCATCCAATCCGATCCCCGCGCGTGTTCCGGCGCAGACATTGATCCTGTAATCGTGATAAAACGCGTTCTGCTTCTGCATGAGCAGATTGTACATAGCAAAACAGGCGGCAACATTCGGCAAAAACCACAGCGTGTGCGACAGAACATTCAAAAGGCGCGTATCGGAATACGGCATTGGCGGACGCCGATCCTGACCGAGCTTCATATCGTCTACATTGGAAGGCAGGTAGGATCCTCGAATGAGATCCAACCACTTCTGCACCTCGTTTTCGTAAACAAACCGTGCGTCTTCCCCCTTGCCTTTGGCGGAAAAGAAAACATTCAGGTCAAATTCATTGAATTCCCCCTGCATGGCGATCTGACGGATGCTGTCGGGGATGCGGTAGGTCAGCATGACCATGCGCGGCAGGGACAGATACGGATTGCCCGAACCTACCCAATTTTCCTTGGCGCGTTGCTCGTCGGAATAAGTCCAGTTGAAGATCTGATCTTCGATGAATTCGCCCGAATTGATGGCGCGGAAAGGAGTACCCGAGAGAAACAGATAATAGCTTGTTGTAATGGGCAAAAAGGTTTCATTGTAGGCGTTTCCCGCTTCTTCCATACTGTATTTTTCGGCATCGAAATCGGCAGACTCCTCTTCGTCCGGATTTTCAAAGAGTTTCCTTGCATTCTCACGCCACGCGCCGAAATGATACTCGTCAAAAATCACCAGATCCCAATTGGTGGTATGGATAAATTCATTTTTTGCCTTGATACCGCCCGCCTCGTTGGTACCGAGCAGATCCTGAAAAGAGCCAAACACCACGATGGGACGGGACTTGTCCGCCATTTCATACTGCCGATCCATATTCATGTCGCCCATATGTGCGTCCTTGTTGGAGACAAACTGCCAGCCGTCAAAGTCTACATGGGTCACCAGATCCTCGCGCCATGCCGACTCAACTGCGGGTTTGAAGGTCAGCACAAGGATTCTGGAGAGTCCCATTTTCTTTGCCAGCTCGTAGGAAGCAAATGTCTTGCCAAAACGCATTTTGGCATTCCAGAGAAATTTCGGGACTCGCCCCGGCTCGTCCGACTTGGCTTTTCTGAAATAATCCGCAGTGCGCTCCACGGCACGCACCTGTTCGGGTCGCATCCGGAAGGTCGCCGTGCGCTCGCAGTCTGACCGGATGCCGGTTTTCAACTCGGTTATCGCCGCTTTGACATCCTCAACCTTGCAGTTGAACCACTCGTTGCGGTCGTTTCCTGCGTTCAGCCGACGGAATCCGCGACGCTCCAGAATACGGTGGATATCGTGATCGGTAAAACAGGAACCGTCGGGACACATGGCAGACTCACGCAGGAGAATCTGCGCCTTTACACCGCTCGTGTGCGTCTGCTCATAAATGCGTTTTTCAACATCCCGTTCGGTATATCCAACCTTAATGTAACCGGTGTGAGACGCAACTCCGGGAAGCATGTAAACATAAATTGTTGGGGTAACGGCGGGGCGTTGGACGAAGAAATCAGCTGACATGGTCGTCCTCCCGCGGGATCAGATCCCAACCGCGCACGCCCTTTGAAGTATCCAAACGATATTTTTTGCTACAAGCATCACAAGCAATGTACACATCGTGATCCCGAAATCCCGGGATATTAGCGTGTTCCTCAATGATCTTTCCTTTACCACAGGGACACTCATATTCATATCGTTCAGTATCACCACTCCCGGCGCCATAGCCGATATGATCTTCTTGGCTTGAACAGATTAACTTGGTGCGCATTTAATATCCCCCTTTTCAATCAATACTTTCAATTCTTGAATCAATATAAGACCATTCTTCATCTGTAATATTCCACAACTGTCGCAAATAGTCGTCTGTATACTCGGTGTTATACATTTGCAAATCAGGAATAAAGCAATAGTTCTTTTTTGTTACATCTTGCGATACCACGGTTTGCAGCAAAAGAAATCGAACTATTTTTGAAAAAATATATGATTTATAAGACAATACTTCTCTCTCAGTCTCAAATGCCCCGGCAACTATCCATGATTCCGTGCAACATTCACCTGGTTTTGCTATTCTCGTGTTTTCACTATAATAGAATGCTACGGGTTTAGAAAAATCCGTTTGACCTGCGATAGGCGATTTGGGAACAAGAAATTTCCACTTTTCCAAATATCCCTTGGAATCATCGACATCATTTTTATCAGCAAACTGTAATCCGATTTTTTGTATATACCAGCATGGAATGCCTTGCGACTTTGGTATGTAGTTTGTTTGTAACCCAAATGGCTTTCTCGCAGATACTCGTTCATCGAGAAAATGATTATACCCATTATCGATCTTTTTAACTATATTAACAGCCAAATTTTGACGAATGAATATATCGTATTCATCAAGCGGTCGGTGTGAGATTATTGATCCGTTGGTGCTGAAATTTTCCACTTCACAATTTCCCTCATAATCTCTATCCCAAAGAAAATAGCAAGCACCACCGGCAAGATCAACTCCGGGAAAGACATCCTTAAAATTTTCAAAGTCAACTAATTTGCGTATTCTGTGATCTGTTAGCATGGATTGTCTGAACTCATCCAATCCTTTTCCCCCGGTAAACCACCTTGAGGGAATTATCATGCTCAAATATCGAGGATTCATCCTTTTTGCCGCAGCAACAAACAACTGATATATTGGCTTTGCACTTTTTCCGTTTCCCCCATCACTCAACTGATACGGCGGGTTCCCGATAATCACATCAAATTTCATCTTGAATATTTCCTCCGGATTTTGCGTATGAATCCATTCGTATGCGTGTGTTTCCAGCTCTGACGAACGGTCGTATTCACTCTGGGATGCGCCGCAGAAGACGCATTTTCCGTTCTTCCATGTATGCGAAATGCGTTTATAGCGGATATTCCCCTGTGCATCGTCAAAGCGGCTCACAGAAAACTCGCTGTTCGGGTATTTGGAACAGTACACACCGCGGCGGGAAAGCAGGCTTGTCAACTCGGTAATGGCAATACCGTAAAGCTGTTTGCGAAAAATATGATCGACGCGTTCCTGCAAATCGGGAATCTGCGGCTCCAACCCGACGATCAGCCGTTTTGCAATCTCCCGGAGAAAAACGCCGGTTTTGCACGCAGGATCCAGAAAGGTCGTATCGGGATTGCGAAACAGTTCCTGCGGCAGCATGTCCAGCATTTTGTTGACCACATCCGGCGGGGTGAAAACTTCATCGTTCGAAAGGTTTGCAAGGCAGGACAGCACATCGGGATTGTAGACATTTTCAAACAGCGCATTACTCATGGTCGGCAAGCCTCCTATAATTTGTGATATACTGCTTCAGAAATTTTCCTTCTTCGTCAGGCTGCACCGTCTCTCCGAACAACGACAGTTGCCCGTCCTCTGCGGTTGTTTCCTTTTCGTCTTTTGCATTGACCAATTCGTCAAAGGTGTAGTCCTTGCGCTGAATCCGCCCGTCATTGAACGGGAAAGTCCATTCCGAAAATACGATTGGTTCGGAGGTGTCCTTGCCGTTTCCGTCTACGCACATAAGGGACAAAGCGTTGCCACAGACAATATTACGGGAGAGAATGAATCTTGCAGCCGCCCGCGTATCGTCGTTGCACTCTTTTTTGCAGACCTTATGGTATTCCTCCTCCCACAGTCCGTAAAGCCGCTCACGGCAGGCTTCGCAATTGTCCGCAAGAATATCCACCCCATACAGACTGCCGAGAGCGAGCAGTGAGCTGCGCTCCCAATCGTAGCTGCTTTTACGGTACTTTCTTATTTGCTCACAGGCAAGCTTACGGGAAAGAATCTCGGCAAGAAAATTACCGTCCCCGCAAGCAGGCTCCAAAAAGCGGGAATCGATGCGTTCGGTTTCGGGTTTGACAAGATCGCACATCGCTTTGACCTCCCGCTCGGCGGTAAAGACCTCACCGTGTGCAGCGACCCGCTCCCGGGATTTGACCTGTTTTTTCTCCATCCGACGCTCCTTTCTGCACCGAATATAACATTCGATGCAGAAAAGATAAGAAAAAAGGACGCATCCGTGTCAAAAATTGACAAGATGCGTCCGAAAAGTGCTTTCTCGGGGTTGAAAAGTGCCTTGCGGTGTGTTATAATAAAGTATATAAGTATGTTATTATGTACCGAATGTTATAATCGATGCAGTTTTTTTGCTCAAAAAAGCTTTTCCAATTTGTTCATGGCGGCAATTTTCGTGTCCATCATGCTGTGCGCATAACGGTTGAGAGTGATGGTTGCGTTTTTATGCCCCATCAGTTCCGAAAGGGTTTTGATATCCATTCCGCATTCCAGTGCGCGGGTTGCAAATGTGTGTCGCAAAGCGTGAAAGTTCAATTTTCGCACTCCCGCCTTTTCGGTCAGGCGTTCAAACAGATATTGATACGAGCGGATCGACATTCGCTCGGCTTTTTTATTTTCTATCACAAACTCGCTTCGCGCGCCTCTTCTATAGATGCGTAAATCCTCTGCAAGATAGCCCGGCAAAGGAACCATGCGTTCGGATGCGGCTGTTTTCGGTCGATCCACAAATAACTGCCACTCGCCCTCGGCGTTCTTTTCGCGGTAGACCGTCTTTCCGATGTGCAGAATTCCTTTTTCCATGTCAACATCCTGCCACTCCAATCCAAGCAATTCCCCGATTCGCAATCCGGTATAAAGGCAGAGCCGGATGCCGAACAACCGCCTGTCTTCCCATGCCGCAATGGCTTCTTCCAATCGACGCTGTTCCTCTCGTGTAAACGCTTCCACCCGCGACGGCGGACCGGGTACACGCCGGATACGGTCACAGGGATTTGCCGGGAGTAATTCCATATCGCACGCATAGGTGAATGCGGCGTTCAGAACGGTCAGCATCAGATTGGTACTGGTCGCCGAAAGTGCCTCGCCGCGCAGGTTCCCGTCCGCCTGATGTGCGGTCAGAAATTCGGAAATCTGCCGCCTGCCGAGATCGTCAATCTGCGTGTCGCCAAGTTCGGGCAGGATGTGCTGAACGATCAATCCCTTATACCGGCTGTATGTCCGCGGCTTGACTCTCTCCCGTTCGCAGCGATCCAGCCACGCTGTCATCAATTCGTTTGTCGTCATTTTTCAATGCTCCTTTTTACCTTTTATTATAGCCTCTTCCGGCATTTTTATGAATGTCTCAAGGGAACGAAAGAGCGACACCCTCCGATAATCCGGAAAAGTATCGCTCTTTTAAAATGCGGCGTATATTGAACAGTGTATCGTTGCTTTTTCATGCTCTTGCTCCCTTCCGTACCTGTAAGTACAATACCATACCACAGAAGGTCGGAGAAATCCAGCGAAAATCCAAAGAAAAAAGATGTGTCAGAGCAAATTTGCGGCAGATTTATGGATTGCCCCAAAATCAGCTGAAACATTTACTCTCATACCGATATCATTCTATTGAATTTCAAAAAATGTGTTTTTTGCTCGCGGATTTAAAAGAAAAATGTGTTGAATTGCTCTTGCAAAACTTCGAAAAATGTGTTATACTATATCAGACGGAAAAAGGAGGGATCGTATGAAGCGAAAAGCGATTGAAGATCTGAAAAAATGGCGTGATGACCCGGAACGCAAACCGATGGTATTGCGCGGTGCCAGACAGGTCGGAAAAACCTGGCTGATGAA
>CDZB01035168.1_pt1 | contig 17899 bp, 18 predicted proteins | sample 554961 | NCBI WGS metagenome assembly CDZB01 (sample SAMEA3182106, study PRJEB8094) | gut metagenome | biome: human; feature: gut; material: Stool; isolation source: human stools | place: Canada | collected 2013-02-26
CCTACTGGAGCATCCTCTGGGAGAACAATAATACCAGCGTGGTCTGTACCCACACCAATCTCATCCTCAGCACAAATCATACCAAGGCTCTCCACTCCACGGAGCTTGCTTCTCTTGATAGTAAAACTCTGGTCACCATCGTAAAGTACACAACCTAAGTCTGCTACGATAACCTTCTGACCAGCGGCAACATTTGGCGCGCCACAGACAATCTGCTGAGGCTCACCCTTGCCCAGGTCAACAGTTGTTACATGAAGATGATCGCTGTTAGGATGCATCTCGCATGTCAACACTTTACCCACGTAAAGACCTTTCAGTCCACCTTTGATAGACTGAACTTCTTCCAAAGCGTCAACTTCCAGACCGCAAGAAGTCAGCGCGTCCGCAACTTCCTGAGGAGTCAAGTCGAAATCGACGTATTCTTTAAGCCATTTGTAAGAAACGTTCATTATAATGATTTTATTTGTATTCTCAAAATTCACATCGAAGCACCTCACGCACTTCGACTTTTTATGATTTTCTCTAAAACTTTGCAAAAATACAAAAAAAAACAGACTTAGACGAAAAAATATTCGTATATTTGCACTTATTAAAAGTTTAAGGCGATTTTTCCAGCGAAAACAGAAACTTTTTCATTTGGAAGATAGATTTCAAAACAAAATAACATGCGAAAAAAAGAGTCCCCACAGATAACACCCCTGATGCACATCAGCATCTTCCTAACCTTTGGAATTCTCATCGCAAAGATGGGATACGGCTATATTGACACCATCTATTGGCTGGTGGCGGCACTGCTTTCATGGGGCATTTCATTCTATCTTCTCAAACGCTCTTCATCGACAATAAACGCCCAATGCCTTTCCCTGATTTTCTGCATATTCTGTATGGGAGGAGTCCTGACTTCTCACCAATTGAATAAGAAACAGGATAAGCCGCAAATCATCACAGAAGAAAACCTTTCATCATTTGACAGAACCATGTTAGTCACTCAAGAATGCAGAAACACAATCCAAAAACAATTGCGAAGCCTCAACATCCAGGAACAGGACTTCGCCATCGTCTCTGCCATGACCCTCGGAGACAAGACCTCATTGACTAAAGAAACCAAAGATATCTATTCGATATCAGGAGCCAGTCATATACTGGCTGTCAGCGGATTACATATCGGAATTATTTTCCAACTATTCATTCTATTGTTAGGAGGACGAAGACGCAGTATCCCTACCATCATACTTTCCATCACTGCCATTTGGGCTTATGTCATCTTCATCGGAATGCCTGCCAGTGCTATACGTTCTGCTACCATGATCAGCATCTGCTGCTTTGCCATGCTTTCCCATCGTAAAGCACTGTCCATCAACAACCTCGCGTTTGCCTATGTTATCATGCTCATTTACAATCCACTCTACTTATTCGACATCAGTTTTCAAATGTCATTTATGGCAGTTTATTCGATACTATTATTCTACCAGCCCCTTGAAGGCCTATGCAATACCAGTCATTTTTATACCCGATGGCCCTGGAGTATGCTCTGCATTTCCATAGCCGCTCAAATCGGCACCATGCCACTCATCATCTATTATTTTGGTCGCATCTCATGCTATGCACTTTTCACTGGTTTCATAGCCATCCCTGCAGCCACAGTAATCCTTTGGTTATCTGCCGCTATTCTCCTGCTTACACTTCTTACCCATATACCCCTGATGAGTTTACTGTCAGAACCGCTTCTACACTTTGCAGCAAGTGGACTCATCAGTATCACTCAAGCAACGAATACGGCATTAAAACTCACAACCATGCTGCCAGGAGCAAGCATTGATGGGATTAAAATAAATATCCCACAATTATGCCTCATCTACTTCTGCATAATCGTGGGATACATATTTATCAGGAAGACAAGGATTATTCAAAAACCTCGTCTATTCCATTTTCAGTAAAATCATCCTCCTCTGTCTTCCGACCACAAGGATTATAATCTTCCGGAAGATCAAACTTTGCCATTGGATCTATACCTAATGACCTGTCAGCATACACCTTCTTCATGAAGATAGCCCATATAGGAAGCGCCATCGTAGCACCTTGTCCCATCTGTCCTCTGTCAAAATGGATGTCACGGTCTTCACCGCCCACCCAACAGCCGCTAACCAACTGTGGAGTGAAACCGATAAACCAACCATCACTATTATTGTTGGTCGTACCAGTCTTGGCGCCGATCTGTCCCTGGAAATTATAACGATAGCGCAAACGTCCAGCAGTACCATTATCTACTACACCCATCAGCATCGTAAGCATCTTCATTGCGTTGGCAGCACCAATGACCTCATTCATTCGAGGCTGGAATGTAGCAATGGTATTTCCTTCATTGTCCTCTATTCGACTCACAAACATAGGAGCTGTACGGATACCATGATTGGCAAATACCGTATAGGCACTCACCATCTCGCTCACACTCACTTCACAAGGACCCAGACAGAGACTCAAGGATGGATGAATATCAGGATTATGAATACCGAAGTCATGGAGAATCTGAACAAACTGGTTTGGATTCAACTTGCTCATCAGATAAGCACTGATCCAGTTGTTACTCTGCGCCAGTCCCCACTTCAATGGAACCATCTGTCCATAACGGGCATGACTCACGTTACGAGGAGTCCAAGGCCTTCCGGCAACTATATATGTCTGCTGACGGTTAGGAGCATAATCACAAGGTGTGAATCCGTTCTCCATAGCTAAGCTATAGAGGAATGGTTTGATGGTAGAACCCACCTGTCTCCTACCTAAGCTTACCATATCATACATGAAGTGAGGATAATCCAAACCGCCCACATAAGCCTTGACAGCTCCAGTCTTCGGATCCATACTCATGAAACCACTACGCAGGAAACCTTTATAATATCTGATGGAATCGAGCGGACTCATCAAGGTATCAATATCTCCATGATAAGTAAACACCGTCATTTCTATCTTCTTGCGGAAAGCCTCTTTGATTTCCTCAGGTGTGCATCCCGCAGCCTTCATCGTACGCCAGCGCTCACTCTGGGTAATAGAACGGTTCAGAATATTACGAATCTGCTGAGGAGTCAACTTATCAGAATAAGGAGAACTTGGCTTTGGCTTATTTTCCTTATCAAAAGCTGGCTGAAGATAACGGGCAACATGCTGATAAACAGCCTCTTCAGCATACTTCTGCATACGACTATCGATGGTAGTAAACACCTTCAGTCCATCAGAATAAACATTATATGGCGAACCGTCTTTCTTGAAGTTTTTATTGCACCAGCCATAGAGAGGATCCGTATCCCAGGCAATTGAATCGGCAACAAACTGCACATTGTTCCACGAAGGATAATCTGTACGAACAGGGCGTTTTGCCATCATGTACTGGCGCAAGAATTCCCTTAAATAAGTAGCCGTACCATCCTTATGATCAGTACGATGGAAGTTCAGCGTCAAAGGTTCACTTGAATAGTTCTGATATTCTGCACGGTCCATATAACCAGCCTTCACCATCTGCGAGAGAACAACATTACGACGCTCCTTGGCACGTTCTGGATAACGTACCGGATTGAAGAGCGATGGGTTCTTACAAAGGCCTATCAAAGTAGCAGCTTCGCACACCGTCAGATCCTTCGGTTCCTTATTAAAATAGGTATTAGCTGCCGTCTTGATACCGACAGCATTGTGCAAGAAATCAAAATAGTTGAGATAGAGAGCAATAATCTCCTCTTTGGTATAATAACGTTCCAACTTGATGGCAATGACCCACTCTATTGGCTTCTGGAGCATTCGCTGAGCAGCACTTTGCGCAGTACTACTATACAACTGCTTAGCCAACTGCTGAGTAATGGTAGAACCACCTCCAGCATTAGCCTGTCCCAAAATACCACGCTTGATGATAGCACGACCCAGCGCTCTGAAGTCAATACCAGAGTGCTCATAAAATCGTTCATCTTCAGTAGCCACTAAAGCCTGAACCAGATAAGGTGACATTTTCTTATAAGGTATCACAATTCTGTTTTCCTTATTCAGATTCCATGTACCGATAACCTTACCGTCAGAAGAATATACCTGAGTCGCAAAGCGGTTGATCGGATTCTGCAAATCTTCAATATCCGGCATATAGCCAATCCAGCCAAACCAAATGGCAAAGAATCCAACAATTGCAGAAACAATACCTCCAGCAAGAAGCGCCCACAAAATATGTATGAAACGTTTTCTCATCACTAATTAAATTATATTTCAAATATCATTTCTTGATAATTTGTGCAAAATTACACAAAAAAAGTTGTTACGCAAAAGAAATCAAGGAAATTTTGCATATTCCAAATAATAATGTTAACTTTGTCGGCAGAAAAAAGACTTAGATGCTTATGGCAAGAAAACTATATCCTTTAGGAATACAGACATTTGAGAGAATCCGCAAGGAAGATAAACTCTATATAGACAAGACGGAATATATCTACCACATGACTCATACCAGTGGTAACATGACGACCATCATGCCGTTGCTCTACCAAAGTGGCTACATCACCATCAAAGATTACAACCAGGAGTATAATTATTATACCCTCGACATTCCAAACAAAGAGGTAAAAGATATTATTCTTCATTTAAACTTTGCTCACTGACTATCTTGTAGATGTGGAGGTTCATACCCCCAAAAGGCAGAGTTGACATTGTTCTCCTGACCAAGACCAATCTCTACCTCATAGAATTGAAACTTAATCAGGATGCCCAGACTGCAATGCAGCAGATCAACCTCAAGAACTACCGCCAGCGTTTCGCTTTAAGCGAGAAGCCAATTACCAAGGTAGGCGTCAACTTTGACGGCACGACAAGGAACATCACAGACTGGGTAATAGAATGAGAAAACGAAGGAAAACTACAAATTAAATATGGAAATTTACACAACACCTACAAGAGAGGAATTTTTCGACTATGCATACAAACATGGCTGGAATGACTGGGCAGAAGAGCTATGGGAAGAAATGAACCGTACAAATTGGCTAAAGAACGATGGTACGCAACCAAAAAAATTGGCACACTATCGTTAATGTCAGAAACGGTTACATCAAAAACAGACAGAACATCACCTCCCAAGAGCCTAAAGTTTTTTCTGAATATGCAAAAGGCAAGAAGAAAAAAGAAAAGGTTGTTATCAACGAAATAACAGAAGAATTTCCTGATAACGACTTACATTATGTATGCTATACAGATGGCTTTTGCGACTACCATTCTGAACATAGAGTTGGTAGCGCAGCGTACATCATAGTACACGATGGAAAAATCATCAAAGAAAAGAATCATGGACAACTAAACACCAATAATAACCGCATGGAATTACTATCTATTATTAGTGCTGTAAAATCATGTCCCAATGGAGCATACGTTGACATCTACACTGATAGCCAATATTGCGTATTAGTTCTTTCCAAATCGTATAGTCCAGACAAGAATGCTAACTTCTATGATATGTATAGAGAATGTTCTTCTCACCTGGCAGAAGTACGTTTTCACTGGATTGAGAGTCAAAACGAAGATAAGTACAACAAACAAGTCCATAAACTATGTACAGAGGCTTATTGGAACACTTGTGAACAATATGGAATTGAGAAATTATATGAAAACAAATAAGATAATGGATTCTATCCGCAAGACTACTCCTGAGAACACAAACAAGCAAGTAGATTTTGGCGTAGCTATTGCCAACAGAGTGTATGACTTGCTGAAAGAACGCAACATGACCCAACGTGATTTTGCTAAAGCCCTTAACAAGACTGAAACAGAAGTGAGCCGATTGTTAAGCGGTACGCATAATCTCACACTATCCTCTATTGCTAAAATGGCAACCGTTCTTGGAGACGACATCATCACTACCACACATACACTTCGCCCGTACAAGATTCCAGACGTTGAGCAATATGTCACAAGCGTAGCAGAAGAGATTCACACATAAAGATGTTCTGATAGTTTTTCACTACCGTCACAAGAGCTTTCGAGAATAACCAAAAGAGTTTTTGACAGCCGTCAAAAACTCTTTTTACGTATGTACTAAAGGTTGGGAGCATACGTTTCATCCCATAAGTATTGGTTATTACTCTTAAATAAGAAACCTTTTACTCTACAATCGCATGATTTCACTCCCCTATTACACGATACAAATAAGTGGCACCCACCTTCTCGCGAACCATCTTCGGAAAATCTCCTTCACAATAACCATCAAGCACTTGGCGAGCATGATAGTCAGCTACACCCAACAAAAGACGGAAGTTCTTGACCGTTATAAAACCATGTTCCTTGCAATAACTGGTGATAACCAGCCATTCTTGCTCCGGGTCTTGCGCAAAAGCTTTTGTTTTCCAAGGACTACGGCTGCATTTACTATCATACTCTATGAAAAAATCCTTGTCAAACTCCTTGGTGGTTCGCACCTCAAAACCGGAACATACCACCTCACTGGCAGGTATGCGCTCACCTTCATGATAAACCTTGTGATAATAATTACCATTTTCATCCTTATGTTCCCGTAACTTTAGCTTCGGACGAATGACAAGCATATTTCCTATCTTCACTTCCATACCTTGGGAGAGAGCCAGCATCGTCTCGTCCTTGATGGATTCGATGGCTGCCACAAATTGGGCTGGCGTCATCTGATGATGATGCCGCATCCCTTTTGTCATATCCTTGAAATCATAAATATCGCTATAAACGAACTGAGGATGAATCAAATATTCGCCGGTCTCGTCTTTCATCGGAGAACGGTGTTCTATATAATGTATCGAACCTGTTGCTTTTGGCATAGTTATCGTGTACTTTATGATGTTAATATCTACCGAATATTTCCTATCTCTTATATATATAAATAGGTAAACATATTCACCATCTTCATGATGCTATGTTTTGATTCGTCATGTGAGTGCAAAGATAGACAAAAAGTTTGAGATTTGAAAAGGAATTAGAGAAAAACATGATAACAATGATAGACGATGTGCAAAATAACCTAAAACTTTCAGAGGAAATGAATGAAAAACCAAAAAATATATGTAACTTTGGAGGCGATTTCAAAACAATTCAATCAAATTTACAATGGAAAAACATAATTTTGTGACGATTGCAGACCTTTCCAAGGAGAAACTCATGTATCTCTTGGAAATGGCACAAGAGTTTGAAAAGCATCCTAACAGGGAGCTGTTGAAGGGAAAGGTTGTAGCAACCCTTTTCTTCGAACCATCCACTCGTACCCAACTCAGTTTCCAGACAGCAGCCAACCGCCTTGGCGCTCGTGTCATTGGTTTCTCTGATGCCAAGACATCCAGCACTACAAAGGGTGAGACTCTCAAGGATACCATCCTGATGGTAAGCAACTATGCTGACGTCATCGCTATGCGCCACTTCATCGAAGGTGCTGCCATATATGCAAGCGAAGTTGCTCCTGTGCCAATCGTCAATGCCGGAGACGGAGCCCACGAGCACCCATCACAATGCTTGCTCGACCTCTACTCTATCTACAAGACACAAGGTACTTTGGAGAACCTCAATATTTATCTGGTAGGCGACCTGAAGTACGGACGTACAGTTCACTCCCTCATCACGGCCATGCGCCATTTCAATCCTACATTCCACTTTATCGCTCCTAAGGAACTCGCTATGCCACAGGAATATAAGTTGTACTGCCAGCAGCACAACATTAAGTATGTGGAGCACGAAGATTTCAACGAGGATGTCATCGCTGGTGCCGACATTCTCTACATGACACGTGTACAGAAGGAGCGTTTCAGTGATCTGATGGAATACGAAAGAGTAAAGAACGTATATATCCTCAAACGCGAAATGCTCAGCAAGGCTAAGGAAAACATGAAGATCATGCACCCACTGCCTCGCGTGAATGAAATTGCATACGATGTGGATGACGACCCACATGCATACTACATCCAGCAGGCTCAAAATGGTCTCTATGCACGAGAAGCCATCTTCTGTCACTGCCTCGGCATCACACTCGATGACGTCAAGAATGACAAGACCGTGATTGAGTAATGTTTAATGTTTAGTGATTAATGTAATTATGGGAAACAATAAGAATCAACTCGTAGTTGCGGCTATCGAAAACGGTACCGTAATCGACCACATACCAGCCGAGAAGACCTATCAGGTTGTCAACCTGCTCCAGTTGGAAAAGATGGACACTCCTGTCACTATCGGCTACAACTTGCCTTCCAAGAAAATCGGCAAAAAGGGAATCATCAAGGTTGCCAACAAGTATTTCACTGATGAGGAAATCAACCGCCTCTCTGTAGTTGCTCCTAACATCGGTCTGAGTATCATCAAGGACTATGAAATCGTGGAGAAAAAGACCGTGAAGACTCCTGATACACTCAAAGGCATCGTAAAATGCAACAATCCTAAGTGTATCACCAATAATGAGCCAATGGCAACTATCTTCCACACAGTAGATGCTACACTCGGAATTATCCGCTGCCACTATTGCGATAAAGAGCAACAATTAGGCAAGGTAGAACTTTGTAAGTAACAATTTGAAAGCATTTTTCTTCTTTTTCTTCCATATTATTTGGAGTATTGAAGAAAAATGCTTATTTTTGCATCCGCAATTCATAAATACAGAACTTAACAATAAAAGAGCCAATGGAAAAAGATCAAGAGATTTTCGACCTGATTGAGAGAGAGCATCAGCGTCAGTTGAAAGGTATGGAGCTGATTGCTTCAGAGAATTTCGTAAGTGAAGAAGTGATGAAAGCTATGGGTTCATACTTGACCAACAAGTATGCAGAAGGTCTCCCTGGCAAACGTTACTATGGCGGTTGCCAAGTTGTTGATATCGTAGAGAACCTTGCCATCGAGCGTGTCAAGAAAGTCTTCGGTGCTGAGTATGCCAATGTTCAGCCTCACTCTGGAGCACAGGCTAATGCTGCCGTTTTGCTCGCAGTTCTCAAACCTGGCGATACTTTCATGGGATTGAATCTCGACCACGGTGGCCACCTTTCTCATGGTAGCCACGTCAATACTTCTGGTATTCTCTACAACCCTATCGGTTACAACCTCAACAAAGAGACAGGCCGAGTTGATTACGACGAAATGGAGAAATTGGCTCTTGAGCATAAACCTAAGTTGATCATCGGTGGCGGTAGTGCCTATAGCCGTGAGTGGGATTATGCCCGCATGCGCAAAATTGCTGATGAGGTAGGCGCCTTGCTGATGATTGATATGGCTCACCCTGCTGGTTTGATTGCAGCTGGTTTGTTGGATAATCCATTGAAGTATGCCCACATCGTTACTTCTACTACACACAAGACTCTCCGTGGTCCTCGTGGTGGTATCATCCTGATGGGTAAAGATTTTGATAATCCTTGGGGTCTGACTACCAAGAAGGGCGAGGTGAAGAAGATGAGTATGTTGCTCAACTCTGCCGTATTCCCAGGACAGCAAGGTGGACCTTTGGAGCATGTCATCGCTGCCAAGGCAGTTGCATTCAATGAGAACCTGCAACCATCTTGGAAAGATTATGCACTTCAGGTTAAGAAGAACGCAGCTGTACTTGCAGAAGACCTCATCGGTCGTGGATTCGGTATTGTCAGCGGTGGTACAGACAACCACTCTATGCTTGTCGATTTGCGCTCTAAGTATCCTGACTTGACAGGTAAAGTTGCTGAAAATGCACTTGTTGCAGCAGATATCACTGTCAATAAGAACATGGTTCCATTCGACTCTCGTTCTGCATTCCAGACATCAGGTATCCGTCTCGGAACAGCTGCCATGACTACTCGTGGTGCTAAGGAAGACATGATGCACCTGATTGCTGAACTTATTGAGGAAGTTTTGAATGCTCCAGAGGACGAGAAGGTCATCGCTCGAGTTCGCGAAAAAGTAAATGAGACAATGAAGGACTATCCTCTGTTCGCTTACTAATTCTTCTGATAAACGGAAAGTAAAGGTCCGGAAAAGTTCCTGATTTTTACATTATTATATAATAGGCTTGTTTTTTAAGTAAAGCAAGCCTATTTTTTGTTGTTTTATATTAAAGCCTGATAGAAATACAAGAAAAAATTGTAAGTTTGCAGAATAAAACAAGTACGGAATATGAAGAAATATATCATAACTCTGATATCACTCTTTGGTTTCTGCATTGCTCAAGCACAGGCACAAACCTTAACTTTCGGTCCACTGCACAGCGCAGATAGTCCGAGAGCAGACTGGTTATTGCCTGGTGACACCATCATGCAAGCCGGTCAAAAGATGATTTATCAGGGAAAACCAATGAAGAACGTGAAATATACAGTCAGTTCACCTTCTTGGAATGAAGAACAGAAATCTTTCTCTGAAGAAAAATCCAACTTATCTCCTCTAAGCAGTTTAGATGATAACAAGGGATTGGAGTACGGCTATGGTCTGCACAAAGGACTGAATGTTTCCTTAGGTGCTTCAGCATTTGCAACTTTCGGAAAAGGCCTGCCTCATAAAGGCGGATTCTCGCAGAATATCAATGCCACTTATCTGGCTCCTCTCTCTAAAGATGGAAAACTCTGGATTGCAGGAGGCGGATATTTCAACAATACTTTCTGGGGAAGCGACAGCTATCGTGACGTTGGACTTTATGCCATCATGGGCTATAAATTCAATGAGCATTGGGAAGCTTATGTATATGGACAACTCAGCATCAGCAACAACTATGATAACTTCTACAATCGCTATGCTGGATATGGCCCCTATGGTTATGGCAGATATGGCGGCTACGGATTAGGCTATTATCCCGGTTTATGGGGAATGGGAGGAACCATGCCTTTTGGATATGGTATGGGAATGCCAGGAGCCAATGTCTTAGGTGCAGGCGTGAAGTACAATGTCAACAAGAATTTCTCCATTGGAATCAATGTGGAGGGTGTATGGTATAATAATAAGGGAATGGATTATTTTGATAGATACAATTATCCGAACCCGAATGAAAACCGTTCCAAACAGTAATATAAAATTCATTATAAAGACAAAAAAATAAGAGTGTGATGGAAAACTTCATCACACTCTTATTTTTTTGTTCATATTGGTTTGAAAATCAATGATGTAAAACCTACATAACTTATCGCTATACTTAATCACAAAGGATCTGAAGGATACGTTCTGCAGAACGACCATCCCATCGGTCAGGAATGCCAGCCTTCTTCCATTCACCCTTGAAGATTTTCTGCAACATGGCAGCAAGTATCTCAGCATCTTCTCCTACCAGTTCATTGGTTCCCACTTTTACCGTCTCAATATGCTCTGTATAATTATTGAGCGTAATACATGGAACACCATTAAACGTAGCCTCTTCTGCCACATTACCAGAATCGCTGATGACACCCTGAGCATGAGCTGTGAGATAACAGAAATCAAGATAAGCCTGTGGAGAAACAATCTCTATTCCCGTATGGTGATCATGCAATGCCTGATGGGTTTGGAAAGACAGTACTGCCTCCAAGGCCTTACCTCGCAAAGGAGCTATCACCTTGACACCAGCCTTTCGCGCCTCCGCATCAATCACAAAGAGTAAGGCATTCAACTTATCTCTATCGGCAAGCAAAACTTTTCGGTTGATGGTCAGAACAAGGTACTTCCCATCTTCCAATCCATGCTCATCCATCAGTGATGGGCGAGACATCTTGTTCTTCAGGAAACGGATGTTATCGATAAGGATATTTCCTACCATATATACCTTGGAAAGTTCAGCACCTTCCTTATTGGCAATACTGTTGTTTGAAATACCTGCAGTAAAGAGGATGTCAGAGAGACCATCAATGACAAGACGATTGATTTCCTTAGGCATCGATATATCGAAACTGCGGGTACCCGCTGCAATATGGGCTAATTGAATGCCCTGTTTCTTAGTTACGATGGCTACTGCCATAGTAGAAGCCAAGTCATCCACCACTACAACCACATCCGCAGGATTTTCCTGGAGATATTTTTCAAATTTAGCCATGACATGACCTGTAAGTTCATTCAGATTCTCACAGTCCACAGCCAGATAAACATCCGGCTTCGCTATCTCCAAGTCTTCAAACAGAGAATTTTCCAACGTAGGATCATCCTCCATTCCTGTATAGACCAGTTGATAGCCGATATCATGACCACTGTTTTTTGCTGATACGATAGCTCTGATAAGTGGAGCTACCTTGATAAAATTTGGTCTTGCTCCTGCTACAATACAAATCTTTTTCATAAAGTTTACTTGATATAAAGTATAAAATTATAAGTTATCTGAGGAAAGGGGCTACATCAGGTTCGGCTTTATCCCTTAAAGAGGTCTTTGATTCCACCAATTGAACCCAACAGGTTTGTGGCCTCGTATGGCAAATAAACCACCTTATTGTTCTTACCTTCTGCAACCTCCTGCATCATCTGAATATATTTCTGTGCCAAGAGATAGTTGGCTGGATTGGTACACTGCCCTACTGCCTCAGTTATTTTCTGGATAGCAATCGCCTCGGCTTCTGCCTTGCGAATACGTGCAGTAGCTTCACCTTCGGCATTCAGGATAGCCTGCTGTTTTGCAGCTTCAGCCTTGTTGACGATAGCAGCCTTCTCACCTTCAGAAAGCAAACGCTGTTTTTCCTTTTCACCTTCAGAAGTAAGAATGGTAGCACGCTTGTTTCGTTCTGCCTGCATCTGCTTTTCCATGGCAACAAGCACACTCTCTGGAGGAGTAATATCCTGCAACTCAACACGGTTTACCTTGATACCCCACTTGTTGGTAGCATCATCCAATACAGAACGTAATTTGGTATTGATGGTATCTCGGGAAGTCAAAGTCTGGTCAAGTTCCATCTCACCTATAATATTACGGAGTGTAGTCTGTGTCAACTTCTCGATAGCATTTGGCAAATTATTGATTTCATACACACTCTTGAATGGATCTACAATTTGGAAATACAGGAGGGCATTAATCTGCATCTGAATATTATCCTTCGTGATTACATTCTGACGGGCGAAATCATAAACCTGCTCACGCAAATCGATGCTATTACTATAGGTATAACGTCCGTTGCGCTGGGAAACGATATCCTTGGCATGATCGATAAAAGGTATGATGATATTGATACCTGGTTTCAAAGTCGCATAATAACGACCGAGACGCTCTATAATCTTGGTCTCACTCTGAGGAATGATAACAATGGTCTTCTTGACGATGATAAGTGCAAGAACCACAATAACAATTAACACGTAGATACCGATGCTCATAATTGTATGTTTTGATTAGTTAATAATAAATGAAAATTGACTAAAAAATGCTTTTTACAGCTTTTCAACTTTCAGAATAATAGACTCTCTTCCGACTATCTTTACCTTTGTTCCCACTTCGATGTTCACAGATGAAGATGGCGCCTCTGCTTTCCAGTCGTCACCATCCAATTTCACTCTTCCGTAATCACCGGCAACAATAGTTTGCGTCACTTCACCCACCTGTCCCAAGAGGGCATCAGCATTGCTTTTCCTGTCATCAGCTCCTTGATGGATGGCATGAACCAGATGAGGGCGTATGAGCCAAATACTCAATACCGAACAGACTGCCCAGGCAATAACCTGCACCCAGAAAGGCAAACCTGCCACTGCCAGGCAGATACTTACCAGAGCACCAAGGGCGAAACAAGTAACATAGAAATCACCAGATGAGAGTTCCATGATGAGACACACTACTGTAATAATGGTCCAGAAAAGCCAAAGATTTTGAGAAATATAGTCTATCATGATTCAATGATTTTGAATGGTTAGTATTTTTATATTGTCTAACGTCTTCTTGTTGTAGTCTTCTTCGCTGCAGTTTTTCTATTTTTTGTCAATTGCGAAGCTCTGACTGTCTTAACAGAAGTAACGGCAGGAGTTGCGGCCTTATAATATTGCAAAGCTGTAGGCATTTCTTTTTGCAAAGCAGCAATACGCTTAGCATCAGAAGGGTGATCACTGAAGATATCACTTTTGTTGGAACTTGAACCGCTGGACATGCGCTTCCAGAAAGGAATTGCCTGCTGAGGATCATAACCAGCCATCGCTGCAAAGATCAGACCCATATAATCAGCCTCTGTCTCATTGTCACGGGAATACTTTAAGTTACGGAATGAGAAATACTGACCAGCAACAGCACTGGCCACATCACCTACACCACTTCCCACAGCCTGATTCAGAACACTGCCTAAAATATTAGTACCAATCTGCTGATTCTGCTGCTTACTCAACTGCTCGGCACTATGCTTAGCCACAGCATGTGCAATTTCATGACCAAGAACAATGGCAAGACAGGTTTCGTTCTGGGTATAAGGGAGCAATCCTTCATAAACTACAATTTTACCACCAGGCATACAGAAAGCATTGGCACTATTGTCTTGCACCAGATTAAATTCCCAGGAATAATTCTTCAAGTCATTAGCAAAACCATTCTGCTTCAAATATGTTTCTACGGCAGTTGCCAATCTCTGACCAACTCTTCTGACCATAGCTGTCTGAGTAGCATTCTTGGATTTTTTAGCCGAAGCCATATACTTTGTATATTCCTGATTAGAGAGGCTCAACACCTGCTCATCAGAAACAGAAATACGATGAGTACGACCTGTCAGTGGTACTTGCTGGGTGGTTCCACAGGAAGCCAACACCAAGGATGTCATTGCCACAAGGGCAAGATTCTTTAAACTTTTCATCTTCTCTTTGATTTTAAAAACTCCTAAATTGACAGAATTATATGATATAACTCTACTCTTATGCAAAAATAATGTTTTTCTAAATAACTTCCAAACAATTGATAAACTTTTTGAAAGGAAATCACTATTTTATAACTTTCTTTTCAATGTGATGACGGTCATTTCAGGCCATGCTCCCAAACGGAAAGGGAAAGAACCACCGATACCTGCGGATACATAGAGCATCTGGGCACCCCGCCTAAAAACACCTCCCCACTCCTTGAAAGCCAGACGGGCTGGTGTCAATTTACCTATAAGAATCTGTCCTGCATGAGTATGACCGGAAAGGGTAAGATGTATGCCAGCCTTCAGAGCCTCCTTGCGCCAATGATGTGGGTCGTGGGTCAACAGTATTTTGAAAGCTTTCTTATCTACGATTCCTTTCATTGCCTTTTTCAAGTTGGCACGATTAGAGAAAGGTGGATTTCCTGCATTCTCTACACCTATAATCTCAATACTTGCCAGTCCATGCGATAAGGTAACATGCTCATTCATCAACTGAGTCCAGCCCAACTCCTTCTGAAATCCGAAAAGCATTTTGCGGTTTCGCTTCAAAGCGCCAATGGTATGATTGTTATCATACTCACAATAATCATGATTTCCCCATACAGAATAGATTCCATCGGGAGCATGAAGTTGTTTTAATGTTTCCAGATATGGAGCGACTTCTGTAGCAGAGTTATTGACTAAATCTCCTGTAAAAACCATCAGTTCTACATCTTCATTATTGGCACATTCCACCACTTTTTCCACGAAATCCGTATCTTTGGGAAAAGTACCCAAATGAAAATCCGTGAAATGCAGTATCTTATAACCATCAAAATAGGGAGGTAAATCCGGTGACGAATAGGTGATCTGTTTCACTTCCAACTTTCTCCATCCCTTCGTGAAACCAAATATGAATCCCCCTATCATAAACAAGGCAGGAAGAATGGCTACCCACCAAGGCAAAAATAGAGACAAAAGGATATAAACAATCTTTGGCATCACAGAAAAAAGAATCATCGTAAAAAGGACCCTTACTGAAAGTCTATGATATACGCCAAATTGCAGTCCTGTTTCTGCCAGAAGAAGCAAAGCTGATGGTATCCACCATGCTATTGCCAAAGCTAAAGGCCAAGTAGAAACAGCATCAAACCACAGCCAGAGGTCGGGAAGTAATGCCAACCCCAGCATCATGATAATATATAGTAATGATCTAAAAATCTTTTTCATGGTGCAAAAATACAAAAAAAGGATGAGACTCTATCATGGAGCCCCATCCTTTTTTATATTAAATCTGTATTTTCTTCTTGATAAGAATTCTATACCTTAATGATGTTATGCATTAGCTGCTACAGAAATCCAATCGAATACACATGAACAGATACCGAATGCAACGATACCTACTGTGCAAATGGCAAGCGCCAACTTTGTTGAGCAAGCGCTCTGGAAAGTAGGTAGCGGATTATCGCTGTGCTTGATAAACATTGCCTTCACGATAAGCAAGTAGTAGTACAAGCTCAATACGGTGTTAACCAAAGCGATGAATACTACGCCATAAGCCCAAGCTCCAAGAGTGGTGTGAATATCTGCACCCTGAACGGCTGCCATAAACACGAAGAACTTTGAGAACATACCTGCAAATGGAGGAATACCACCCAATGAGAACAATGCCAAGGTCATCAGGAATGCCAAACGTGGATTGGTCTTGTACAAACCGTTGTAGCTGTCCATCATAACTGTACCATTGTTGTGCTCCTCAACAGATGAGATAATGGTAAACACGCTCAAGTTGGCAACTACATAAATCAATACATAGTATGTCAGAGCGGTCACGCTCATTGCTGAGTTACCAACCACAGCCAACATGATGTAACCTGCCTGAGAGATAGAAGAGAATGCCATGAAACGCTTCAAGTCACTCTGACGGATAGCAAAGAGGTTGGCGATAGTGATAGAAAGTACAATGACAATGTAAAGCAATACTGTCCAGTACTCTACCATTGGAGCAAATACCTTCATGAGGATAGCACAGAGAGTAAATGCAGCAGCACCCTTAGAAACTACAGAGAGATAACCTGTAACTGTAGTTGGAGCACCCTGATATGAATCAGCTGTCCAGAAGTGGAAAGGAACCAAAGAAATCTTGAAGCCCAAACCACTGAAGAAGAATACCATACCAGCAATGGTCAATGGAGATGCAGAGATAACCTTTGCAACGTCATCGAAATACAAAGTACCACAAGCAGCATAAAGCAAAGAGATACCATAAATCATCACACCACTTGAGAATGTAGCAGTAAGGATGAACTTAGCACCAGCTTCAGCTGAATTGTGACGATACTTATCGAATGCTACCAAGCAAGCCATTGGCACAGATGCCATCTCAAGACCGAGGAAGAACAGGAGGAAGTGGTTGGCACTTACCATCATATTCATACCAAGCAAGGTAGAGATAATCAACATATAGAACTCACCCTCCTTGAAGGCTGTGTCCTTACGGCTCAACCACTCCTTGGCCTGTACCATCACGATGAGGGTACCGAGAGCAAGGATAGTCTTCAAGACACCGACAGCAGGACCTGTTGTGTACATGCCGCCAAATGCCTCTGTGGCTTCTGTTGGGAAGATATTGATGGCAATGTGAGCCACCATCAAGAGACATACCAGAGGATTGAACCACTTACGGTCTGCGCTCTTGGAACTGCAGAAGTCAGCAAAGAAAGTGATCAGCAGAACTACCATCAGGGTAGCTTCTGGAATCATATTTAAAAATTGACTGTAATTCATTTCTTCTGATATTTATTACATAATTACACTAAAGATAGGACCTACTGCGTCCATGATAATCTCCTCTGCCCAGAGTGGGAACATACCGAGACCTGCTACACAGGCAATCAGACCTGCTACTGCAATACGCTCATCCCATGTTGCATCGTGGAGTTTCTCCAACTTTGGATTAGGAACCTTCTGATAAAGGATCTTACCTACACAACGCAAGATGTAAACCGCTGTTACTACGATAGAAGTACATGCGATGATGGTACATACACGGTGGAACATATCTGCATTCTGGAATGAACCTACGAAGATGGTCATCTCAGCTACGAAACCAGAGAAACCTGGCAAACCGAGGTTAGCCAAACCTGCTACAGCATAACCTACTGAGAGGAATGGGATAATCTTCATCAAACCACCCA
>CDZB01081127.1_pt1 | contig 17818 bp, 14 predicted proteins | sample 554961 | NCBI WGS metagenome assembly CDZB01 (sample SAMEA3182106, study PRJEB8094) | gut metagenome | biome: human; feature: gut; material: Stool; isolation source: human stools | place: Canada | collected 2013-02-26
AGGAGGTTCAAGAGTCGGGAGATGCTGACAATTTTGAGGTCGTTCCTGGCACGGAGACCACTGAGCCTTCGACTCCTTCACATTCACATAACGAAGTGGTAGAATAGGTAAGTGATGAATGAAGAAAGATATGTGAAGAATTCAATTGTACGAACGAATGAGATTTTTAGATTATATATATAATAAGGTATATGCTCCAGTGGAGAATGATTTCGGTTTTGATGATGCTGGAGATGTTGATGGGCTTGATGAAGAGTTGGATGATGAGCTTCAGCCTATCGGCGAGTCATCCTCGTCGGATGGTGAACTCTATGAGCACTGGAAGGTGCAGGTGGATGCTAATCAGGATCCGGTGAGAATTGATAAATACCTGGCTGATAAAATGGCATACCAGAGCCGTAATCGTATTCAGCAGGCTGCTGATGCCGGTTTTATCCATGTCAACGGGAAACCTGTAAAGAGTAATTATAAGGTTCGCCCGAATGATATGATCACGTTGATGATGGACCGTCCAAGACATGAGACCAGCATCAAACCAGAGGAGATTGACATCAATGTGGTTTATGAAGATGACCAGTTGATGGTCGTAAATAAAGAGGCTGGTATGGTAGTGCATCCTGGCGCTGGTAATTTCCATGGTACGCTGATTCAGGCTGTAGCCTGGCATCTGAGAGATATGCCGGAATTTGATGCCAACGATCCGGAAGTGGGACTGGTGCATCGTATTGATAAGGATACGTCTGGTTTGCTTGTTGTGGCAAAGACTCCTGGTGCCAAGACCTCTTTGGGAAAGCAGTTTTTCAATAAGACCACCCATCGCAGATACAATGCTTTGGTATGGGGAAATATCGTTGAGGACGAAGGTCGTATCGAGGGGAACATCGGAAGAGATCCCAAGAATCGTCTTCGTATGAAGGTGTTCGACCCGGATAGTGGTATCGGTAAAAGTGCGGTAACGCATTATCGGGTATTGGAGCGCTTTGGATATACCACGCTTGTGGAGTGTGTGCTGGAGACAGGTAGAACCCATCAGATTCGTGCTCACATGAAGCATATCGGTCATCCGCTCTTTATGGACGAGACGTATGGTGGTGCAGAAATATTGAGAGGACAGAGAAGTAGCAGTTACAAGGCTTTTATACAAAATTGTTTCAAACTCTGCCCAAGACAGGCACTCCATGCCAAGACACTTGGCTTTGTGCATCCTACTACCCAACAGCAGATGGACTTCGATAGCGAGTGGCCTGATGACTTCCGCAAACTCATAGAGAAGTGGAGAGGATTCATCGCAGGAACCACACAAGATACGTTCCAGACTAAGTGATGATTCTATAGGTCAAAATTGACAGATAAAAACAGATTCTAATTCATTAAATATAAATAAGAGATGGAAAATAACAAAAGAACGATAGCCATCGTCTGCGGTGGTGATTCTTCTGAGCACGACGTATCATTGCGCTCAGGTCAGGGTTTGTACTCTTTCTTTGATAAAGAGCGCTATAACATATATATAGTCGATGTCAAGGGCACCGACTGGCATGTAGCCTTTGATAATGGTGATACTGCCGAAATTGACAAGAATGATTTCTCTTTTGTCAAGGATGGACAGCGCAAGTATTTTGATTATGCGTATATTACGATTCATGGTCAGCCTGGTGAGAATGGTGTAATGCAGGGCTATTTCGACCTGATTCATTTGCCTTATTCTACAAGTGGTGTTCTTGTAGAGGCTATGACTTTTGATAAGTATGTACTCAACAATTATCTTCGTGGATTTGGTATCAATGTAGCTGATAGCATCTTGCTCCGCCGTGGTGAGGAATATAATGAGGAGGCTATAGCCAAGCGCATCGGTATGCCTTGCTTTGTAAAGCCTGCTGCTGATGGTAGCAGTTTTGGTGTTTCCAAGGTTAAGGAGGCAGACCAGTTGGCTCCTGCTCTTCGTCTGGCTTTTATGGAGGCTGAGGAAGCTATGATTGAGGGATTCATGGATGGTGTTGAAATTTCTCAGGGTATATACAAGACTGCTGACAAGTGTGTGGTTTTGCCTGCTACTGAGGTGGTGACCAGCAATGAATTCTTCGATTATGATGCCAAGTACAATGGACAGGTACAGGAAATTACTCCTGCTCGTCTTTCTCCTGAAACTGCAGCAGAAGTGGCTAAGACTACTTCCCGCATCTATGATATCCTTCATGCTAATGGTATTATCCGTATTGATTATATCATCACCAAGGATGAGAACGGTAAGGATAAGGTGAACATGCTGGAAATCAATACGACACCGGGTATGACCGTTACAAGTTTCATTCCGCAGCAGGTTCGTGCCGCAGGACTTGATATCAAGGATGTGCTCAGTGACATTGTAGAGAATCAATTTTAAAAGCTTTACATCATGAAAATCCCTCAAGAATTTGATACCATTAGACCTTGGGAGCCGGAAGACCTCCCGGAGGTATTTGATCGTTTGCTGGCAAACGACCAGTTCAAGCAAGTGTTGGCATACCTGTATCCACAGGTACCATTGGAAATGATTGCCCAAAAGTTGAAGGCTTGTAAGACAAATCTTGATTTCCAGCTGGCTTTCGCTTATGACTTCGTTCATGGCATATTGAAGAAGGCGACTACGGGCTGCGAGATGGACTGTTCGTCACTCGACAATACCCGCAACTATACCTTCATCAGTAATCATCGTGATATCGTGCTCGATTCTGCCATCCTCGATGTCATGCTGATAGAAAACAAGTTCAAAACGACTTGCGAGATAGCCATCGGCGATAATCTCCTGTCTCTTCCATGGGTCAAGGATCTGGTACGTGTCAACAAGGCATTCATCGTAGAGCGTGCTTTGAGTATGCGTCAGATGTTGATGTCCAGTAAGCGTCTTTCCGACTATATGCACTTTGCTATCAAGGAGAAAAATGAGAATATCTGGATTGCCCAGCGTGAAGGTCGTGCCAAGGATAGCAATGACCGTACCCAGAAATCAATTCTCCAGATGATGTCTATGGGTGGTGAGGGAAGTATTATAGAACGATTGAAGCAGTTGCATCTGGTTCCTCTGTCTATCAGTTATGAGTATGACCCATGCGATTTCCTGAAGGCAAAGGAATTCCAGCAGAAGCGTGATCATGCGGAGTGGAAAAAGGGGCCTACTGATGATCTGGTAAGTATGCAGACAGGTATCTTCGGTTATAAGGGACACGTACATTATCATGCAGCTCCATGTCTTGATGAGTATCTTGATTCTCTGGATCCGGATATGCCAAAGCAGGATATATATAATAAGGTAGCTGCTTATATTGACCAGCAGATACATCGTAATTACCGTTTGTATCCTGGAAATTATGTGGCTCTCGATATGCTGGAGGAAACGGAGGCTTATACCGATCAATATACTGCTGAAGACAAAGCAAAATTTGAAAAGTATATCCAGGGTCAACTTGCAAAAATTGACCTTTCTAATAAGGATGAGGCCTACTTGAAAGAGCGTCTGTTGACGATGTATGCTAATCCTGTACGTAATAACCTTGCTGCTCAATAAGCAGCAAGGTTATTTTTTTAGAATACCTCTGGTTTCACTTCGAAGCCAGTAGAGCTTGATGCCTGTGCGGCAGGAAATGAAATCATGAGTGATGAGAGGATTCCGACGAAGGTTAGATGACAGAATCTTTATAATTCCTTATTTTGTAGAATATGTTTCTTTCTCTGCAATGCACTCCATCTCTATCAGCCAGCCAGGGCGGCATACTTTTGCGTCCACGATGATGCGTGGTATCTGTGGATAAAACTGTTGCATCAGTCTATCTACCGTATGATAATCGGAAATATCGCGCAAGTAGATGATGAAGTATTGGATGTCATTCATGGTGGCATCACCGTCTTTTAGCAGAGCTCCGATGTTCTCCAGAAGTCTGCCTGTCTGTCTTACAATGTCTCCTTCATAAACTACATCACCTTGTTTGTCGATGCTTGCTGTGCCGGAAATAAAGTATTGCTGTTTGAACTGTTGGTTTCCATCAGAATTTACAGAATGAACTGGTATTGTAACTCGGGTTCCTCTTTCGAAGGCAACTCCATATTCATGAGTAGGATTCAGATGTTCGAGTGCCTGAAGATACTTCTTGTTTTCCTCATTGATATCAGGAATGGTCAGGAAGTCGATGGCCACGGATGCATTCAGAACAGAAGTGCTTCCTCCTATGCCTGTACTGGCGATATAGTGAGTATCTGCAGTAAGACCTTGTTGGCTGAATACGTCGTTTCGGGCTTCTACCACACCTTGATAGTTTACATCAATATCGGTTACGTAAATCCATGTTCTTACCAGATTTCGTTCCATGGTCATATCTGTATCAGCGATGAGGCTTAGATATCTTTCAAACAGTATACGGGTTTGCTCGTATGAATCTTTTCCTTTAGCTTCCTCTTCTGTCAGTCGGAGACTATGGAATAGGATAGGTGTCTTATCATCTGTTGTCTTGATTAGGAGAGAAATCTTGCTTCCATCAAGCGGAGGTTGCTCTACAATCGTAAGATTGGTATCTTTGAGAAATTCCTGATAAAGGAGCGATTCCTGTAGCTCTTTTATCTGGTTTTTGGAGTCGCTGAGGAAAACCTTACAATACTGCAAGGTTCTATTCTGCAGATTCTCTGTGTCGAGATAATTACCTATTTTTAGATACAGAAAGTTGAGGCGGTCGTTGAAAGTGCCCTTAGCTTCTGGTGATAATGTAATGTATTTGTCCATCTTCTTCTTTTTTTTCGGCGGCAAAGGTACAGATAATATTTGAAATATGTGAATTTGGGCTGAATGAAAAGATAAAAATACCGAGAAATGGGGATGGAATCATGAGGGGAAAGAACGAAAAAGGGAAGTAAAGGCTTGTTTTCCTTTACTTCCCCAATCTCTTTCTTATTTCCTGCTTTAGAGTGACTCAAGCATACGCTTGATGACAACCTCGGCTGAAATCTCACGGTTGGCTGCCTCTGGAATGACCAGACTGTTCTGGCTTTCGATGACATCATCTGTAACAATCAAACCACGGCGAACTGGCAAGCAATGCATGAAGCAACCGTCATTGGTCCAGCTCATGTGCTCCTCGTCGATGGTCCAGCTCATGTCCTTGCTCAGAATCTCACCATACTGTGCTGGGTCTTTTACGCCTGGACAGCTCCAGTTCTTAGCATAAACGAAGTCTGCGCCTTCCAATGCTTTCTTTTGGTCGTACTCCACCTTGGCATTGCCTACGAACTTAGGGTCGAGTTCATAACCTTCAGGATGGGTTACTACGAAATCAACATCAGCTGCATTCATCCACTGGGCGAATGAGTTTGGTACGGCTTGAGGCAAGGCACGGCAATGAGGAGCCCAGGTCAGAACCACTTTAGGACGAGCCACCTTCTTATGTTCCTCGATGGTGATGAGGTCGGCGAATGCCTGGAGTGGGTGAACGGTAGCAGTCTCCATGGCAAAAACTGGGCGGCCGCTGTACTTCACGAACTGGTTGACGATGGTCTCGGCATAATCGTAGTCACGGTCTTTCAAACCGGCAAAGCTGCGCACACCGATGAGGTCGCAGAAACTTCCCATCACTGGTATGGCTTCCAGCAGGTGCTCGCTCTTGTCACCATCCATGATAACGCCACGTTCTGTCTCTAACTTCCATGCACCAGCATTTACGTCGAGCACGATTACATTCATACCCAGGTTCATCGCAGCCTTCTGTGTACTTAAACGGGTACGGAGACTGTTGTTGAAAAATATCATCAGCAAGGTCTTGTTCTTGCCCAACTCTTGATAACCGAAACGGTTTGCTTTCACTTCCTGAGCCTCGGCGAGCGCTGCTTTCAGGTCGCCAAGGTCTTCAACATTAAAGAATGTCTTCATTGTTATTTTGTTTTTATTTGTTATTTCTGATATAAAGCTATTGAATTTTTCACTCTTCACTCTTCGTTCTTCACTTCCTTGTTTGTCCATTTCCTGTAATCAACCACTTGTATGTGGTAATCTCTTCGAGAGCCATTGGTCCGCGGGCACCTAACTTCTGAGTACTGATACCAATTTCAGCTCCCAGTCCAAATTGTGCGCCATCGGTGAAGCTGGTTGGAGCGTTCACATAGACGCAAGCAGCATCTACCATCATCTGGAATTTCTTTTGAGCTGCTTCGTCATTAGAAACGATACTTTCGCTGTGTCCGCTTCCGTAAGTAGCGATATGGTCGAGTGCTTCGTCTTCAGAAGCTACAGTCTTGATACCCATCTGCATACTGAGCCATTCGGTGTTCCAGATGCTCTTCACGTTGGCATCGGCTTCCTTCATCTTCGCCTCACTTTCCTCTGCCCTATATAATAAGGTATCAGGATAGTGTCCCTTTAATGCCTCGTAAGCTTGGGTATCAGCATGAATCTTGGTTTGCTTCTCGGCAAGACCTTCACAGAGGGCAGGGAGGTCGCTCAATCTGTTTTCGTGAATCAATAGACAGTCGAGTGCATTGCATACGCTTACTCTTCTGCACTTGGCATTGGTGATGATGCGCTTGCCCATCTCCAAGTCACCATCCTTGTCAAAGTAGCAGTGTACCACGCCTGCTCCAGTCTCAATGACCGGTACTTTGGCAGTATCACGAACGAAGTTGATGAGTTTCTTTCCGCCACGAGGAATGCAGAGGTCGATATAGCCAACGGCATTCAGCATTTCTCCCGTAGCTTCATGGGTAGCAGGTAGGAGCGTACATACGTCAGGATTCACTCCATACTTTATCAACACCCTGTGGATAAGTTCGACACCCGCTGAGTTAGAGGCATTTGCATCCTTTCCCCCCTTCAATACGCAGGCATTGCCGCTCTTGAAGCAGAGAGAAAAAACATCGTAGGTTACGTTAGGACGAGCCTCATAAATCATACCGATGACTCCGAAAGGAACGGCAATTCTCTGCAGGTGCAATCCGTTTTCGAGTGTCTTGTCTTTGAGAACTCTTCCAAGTGGTGAGGGCAACGTGCTGACGTGTCTCATATCCGAAGCAATATCCTGGAGTCGCTGCTCAGTAAGTTGCAGTCGGTCATAGAGCGGGTTCGCCTTGTCCATCTTTGCCAGGTCTTCTGCATTTGCTGCAAGGAGCGCAGGAGTTTCGGCGATGATGGAATCAGCCACCGCCTGCAGGATATCATTACGTTGATCATCAGTTAGCAAACCAAGTGTTTTGCTAGCTGCCTTCACTTTTTGGAATGTCTCTTTCAGTTCCATTTGCTATTTCCTTTCTTATTTTTATGATAAGATATTTTGTAATGTGTTACGAGTTCCCTCTTAACAATGGCAAAGGTAAGCATAAATATCGGAAATTGCAAACTTTATGCAAGAAAAAGTAATAGTTTTATAGATAAATGGATAGTTATACAGAAAATGAGATAAAAAAGGTCAGACAGCGTCTGACCTTTTTGTAATGGTGCCTCCTTTGCATACCATTCACGAACCTTCTTGTCTTCTACTCGTATAGACGCTCGTAATGAGACCAAGGAAGAAGGCGTAGTTCGAATTGGGCAGATACTGTCTGCCCTTTTTGAAAGTGCGTAGATAATTCAGCAGGCAGTGCCTGTTGAATTGGATTGTTGAATTTCTCAGACACTGTCTGAAGAATTTGTAAGTTGTTGAATGTCAGATAAAACCTTTTGTAATTGGCAATATTCGTATATGAGAATCCCTTCCCGAATTCCTCAGTAAGAGCAGCCGAAGCGACCTCTATCACATGCTTTCCGTATTCTGCACGTGATGCTCCGGTCTGTTCCGCTATACGTTGTCCGATTTCATGTTGTTTAGTTGTCTTCTGTTACTCCATGCTCATAGAGATATTCTGGCGCAATATCGGCACCATTAGCCCAAAATATTGTTTGGTCTAATCCGAATTGAATGAATTTGCTTTTGTCTTTCAACTCGCTGAATGCTGGGTATTTTAAGAGCGAGGTTAAGTCAACCTTTTTCTTTATTCCGTCATTAAAAGTACAAAGAAGAGTATAATCTCCTAAGTAGTCTACATCTTTAATCGTTAAAATCATAGCCGTTTTGTTTTATCGTTGTACTTTCTTTATTGTTTCTCCTCTTTGGGCTTTACCCCAAAGTTCCATGATTTCGTCTTCATGTTCGTCGATGAAGTCATTAATCAAACGAATCGTCTTTGATTTAGCACGTCCTTCTACGATTCTGTCTTTGATAGTAATCGTAAAAGAACCTTCTCCACTTCGTACATGAATGTGCGGTGGATTGTGGCCAAAGGCGTAAATGTAAATCAATATTCCTTGTTTTTATATAATTATGGTGCAAAGATAGTGCTTTCTTTTGAAAAAACAATCTTTCTCTTCAATTTTTACGATAAAAGTTTGGAGGTTTCGATATTATTTTTTATTTTTGCCACCAACTCTGTTAGCCCTTTTGTATGGGTGAGTGGGTTATTTACTGGTAAAGGACGTTTACGGAACGTTATCTTTGAGTCTCAAATCTCGCAAATTTGAATATGCTCAAGAAGAGAACGACAACAGGGAACGTCCACGAAGGGTGTATTGTAACCTGATGTGTAGGGCAGACAGTTGTTTGATAACAATAGTTGTGTTCTGTATATTGGTATATTATAATGCGTCATGATGTGGGCTATCTGTGTTGTCTATCCTTTGAGCATAGGAAATACGAGAACCTGAGACTTGGGATGGACGAGAAGTAGAGACTCCCACGTCTTTTTTGGGTATCTAAATCTAACGGATTTTTTACCGCCTAGTTGGGGATGTTCTGTAAGGCATAACTCGTGTTTATGAAAAAGATTAGGTTTATAATTACAACTTTTTTATGTTGTCTTTCTCTGTTTGTATATGCAGGCAAGGAGTGTTGTTATGGTTATATAACTTGTAAAAATGGCAAGGTAGTGAGAATCAAATCTATAATTACAGAAAATGGGAAATTGGATAATTTTAATTTTGAATACAATGACAAAGGGCAATTGTGCAAGGTTTTGTCAGATGAAGATCCATGGTATATTTCATATAATCCGTTGACTTTACAGTGGGGTACTCCAAACGTAGGTGAAGATTGGGAAGTCTGGAGTTGGGGATCTGTGGAGACAACAAACATGGGCTTTTTGTCGAAGATTTGCGAAGACTGGATGGATTGTAGTGGCGATAAGGATGTAAGGCAATATTCATTTGAGTATAATAATATGGATAATTTGGCTTTATGGACTGAATTTAGTGATGGCGAAAAAACTGTTCATAAATACGATTGGAATAATGGGGATATCCTGACAATGGATCATTATACAGAAAATAGTGAATGGGATAAACGTCATTATGTTTTTTCTTATGAAGATTCGTATAATAATACTTATCAGCAGTTTAGTTTGAATACATTTTTGTTTGATGCTGATTATGGTTTTGCCTTTGTTACTGGGTTTCTTGGGAAAGGTTGTCGTCATTTACCCTCTCGCATTGTTTATACTAATGACGATAATGGTAGTATAGAGGTTTTTGATTATCAGTTTCGATATACATTTAATGATGATGGAACATTGGCTACTTCTGAATATTCTTTGGATGGTGCTCCTTATGTGAAGACCCAATATAATTATGAAGAGGTTGGGCAAGTTAATCAAATTGAAAATATACGAAAGGAAGAATTGATGCAAAAATATGATGTATTTGATTGTAGTGGGAGAAAAACACGGTTAGGAAAAGGAATTAAAATTTTACGAAATAAAAGTGGATTGGTGAAGAAATTCGCTGTAAAATAATTTTTAGACAATTTCGAGGGTGCGTCATGGACTTGTGGCACACCCTCTTGTATTCTGTTTTTTTGAAAAAAGCCATTTTTTTCTTCTGTTTTGTACTTTTTACATACTTGCAGCTTCTTCGAAAAGGAATTCCCAAGCTTCGTTTAATTCACGCAATGGTCGGCGCTCTTTCACGAGTTTTATCTTTAATGCCTTGCAGAATGCTTTCAGAACAGATTCTGTTGTAAGGTCGGGAACGGAAATTTGCAAAGGACAACGGTTATTGTACAATGCCTGCTTTCTGTAAGTCTTCTGTTGTAAAAAAGAAGGCATGTTGACAACGGATTCTGTGGCTTCTGTTGCCATCTCCTCCAGCTTAATATCGTTAGGATGTTTAGAGAACAAACAAGTCGTCCATTGTTACTACCGACTGAACATCCCAAGCATAAGGATTGTCGGATAATCCCATGGTCGTAATCATTGTAAAATGTACGGCTTTCTAGGAGAGAAATGTGCTTTAAACGTGCGGAATGTGCTTAAAAAAGACGCATTCCGCACGTTTAAAGCACATTTTTTGTTTATATTCTCTTTAACCACAGATCCATGAATCTGTCGTAGATGATGTATCCTTCATTGGTTCTATATACCAATTCCTTGTCTTCCAGAACCTTGAGGGCTGCCTTTACGCTGCTAGCTCCACTCAGCTTGTGCTCCTTGATGAATTTGCCTGATGTAGGCTGGGTAACAATGTCATCTTTGGCAATAGCTTTCAGAAGAGCGAACTGGTTTTCAGTGAAGAACTGAACCATGTTCTCAAACTGTGGTTCTCTGCCTTGTAGGATGGAGAGTAAGGCGACATTCACTTGCTCAATACAGTAAATGGTAAGCTCCGTTTCATAGAGGCGATTCATGATGCATTGAATATACCAGGTATGGCCATTAAACTGGTGGTAGATTTGTTCGAAAACATCCTTCGATAGATTACCGCCTTTCTGCTTAAAGAAGTTTTGACAGAAGTCATAATAAATGCTGCAATCCAATGGCTTCAGTCCCATCATCTCAGTGCTTTGGTAAAATGGATGTTTCGGCGAGCCGAATATCTCAGCCATCAGATGATGCTTGCTGCCGGAGAAGATGAAATGCACATGTTGGGCAAACTGGATATAAGAACGTAGCAATGCCTCTGTGCCTTTCTCTGGATATTCTGCAATCTGCTGAAATTCATCGATGGCGATATATACCTCTTTCCCACTCTCGTTGAGATAGTTGAAGATGCTGCGGATAGTGATGTCCTCTTGGGATGGCTCTATTGTGATAGATACGCTAGGTTCACCAGTTAATGGATCCATGCTGAGTACAGGGCGCAAGGCACTGAAGAAGGCGATGGTTTTCTCTATGAATGAGGAGTTCTTGCGGACGATGTCATTGATAACCATTACGCCAAATTGTTCCACAAAGTCGTGCAAGTTCTTGGTGGCGAATATGTCAAGGTATAGGCATGCTGTATCCTTCTCTTCTGTATCCAGATGATAGAATGTATTCTTTATAAGCCCTGTTTTCCCTATTCTTCGAGGAGAAATGAGGGTAACGTTCCTTCCATTCTTCAGGTGCGATATCAAAGTCTTTGTTTCTGCCTCTCTGTCGCAGAAATACTCAGGACTTTCATAACCTTGATAGATGAAAGGATTTGCTAATTTCCTGTTACTTAGTTTCATACGCCATTACATTTTTTGTGTTACAACTTTGTTGTAATGGCAAAGATACAACTATTTATTGAATATGCAAAAGAAAAAGGCAGAAAGTTGAGGAATATTCTCAATTTTCTGCCATTTATTAGCCTATCACATTGCATAGTTGGTTGATGGCTGCATCAAAAGTGGTGAGGTCTTTGGCTCGCTTTCTGATGGAAACGAACAGTAGTAAAGTATTGAGAGTGTCAGCCGTATTGAAATCGTAGTTCTTACCCGTATCTGATGTGTATGAAATGTTTTCTTGCGTCAGCTCCTTTATCGCTCTGAGGATAGTGTCAGAGCTACAAGTGCGAAGTGTCGGATGAAGCGAGAGATGGTTCAGCAAATGAGTAGTGACATCCTCAATACATGAGCCACCACAGAAGTAGATACTCATGAGAGAACGGATGATTTCGCTGTACCGATAACCGAACGATTTACACCTTAGACCGAGGGTTGAGTCGATTACAGATGACAATGTGGAGTCAAATGCTCCATGATTGAAAATATTCACTCCAACAGGAGTGAGTTTCTCAGATTTAATTTGTATCTTTGCCATGTCATATCAGAGTTTTGCTTGTTTATTTTTGCAACACTAAGATAAGTGAATTCTTCGACATGACAAAATCCTGGTCAACTTTTGTTGCTCAGGTACTTAGAGGATTTAATTTATAATAGTGTTGCGGAATTAAGGGAAAAACAATGAAGATAAGAAAATGGTTACTCTTAGCTGTTGCCAGTATGCAGATGACTGGTGTCATGGCTGACAACGTACGTGAGAAGATTCTCATAGACGAAGGATGGAAGTTTGCTTTTGGAAATGCTGCCGATCCTGCCAAGGATTTTGGCTGTGGTACTGAGTATTTCAACTATCTGACCAAGGCAAATTCCATACATAACGCAGGTCCGTATGCTCAGAAATTCAACGATTCCACCTGGGTGTCTGTTACTATCCCTCACGATTGGGTGACCAATCTGTCTTATGCTCGGAATGCAAGTCATTCGCATGGTTATAAGACTGTAGGATATAAATTTCCAGAGACAAGTGTAGGATGGTATCGTAAAACTATCAGTATTCCTAAGGAGGACTTGGGAATGCATATCGCCATTCAGTTTGATGGCATCTTCCGTAACGCACAAGTGTGGTTCAACGGATTTTATATGGGAACGGAACCGAGTGGCTATGCTACACAGGTGTATGATGTGACCGAATATGTCAACTATGGAGGCGAGAACCTCATCTGTGTGCGTGCTGACGCAACATTAGAGGAAGGATGGTTTTATGAAGGGGCAGGCATCTATCGAGATGCTTGGCTGTTGAAGTCTGCTTCCGTAAGTGTGGCACCGTTTGGCACTTTCGTGTTTGCCGATATCAAGAAGCCCTATGATGCTGCGGTGGTTCATGTGAAAACTGAGGTCAACAACCATTCGCTTGAATCGCAGCAATGCAGTGTAGAGCAACGACTGCTGGACGCAGAAGGTAAACTGGTGGGAAAGGCTGAAAGCGTAAACCTTAGTCTAAACGCCAAACAGACCCTTGGTTGCGAACAGACCATAGCTCTCGATCATCCGCATCTGTGGTCAACTGACGACCCTTATATATATAAGGTGGAAACTACGGTAAAGGTGAATGGCGAAGTGACAGATGTCTATGAAACGACAACTGGTATCCGTGAAGTGGTGTTTGATGCTCAATCGGGTTTCATGCTTAATGGAAAACCCATCAAACTGAAGGGCGTCAATATGCATCAGGATCATGCTGGGGTAGGGGCTGCTATTCCCGATGCTTTGCAGGCTTGGCGCATCAAGAAGCTCAAGAAGTTTGGCTGTAATGCCTATCGTGCTTCACATAACCCCATGACACCTGCCTTGCTCGATATTTGTGATAGAGAAGGTATGTTGGTCATCGACGAAAACCGTTTGACTGGTATCAACACAGAACACTTGCGCTTGCTGGAGAATATGATTAAGCGTGACCGAAACCATCCATCAGTCATTCTGTGGAGTGATGGTAATGAGGAGTGGGGAATAGAAAACTCCGTACAGGGCACACGTATTGCTGCTGCCATGCGAGAATATACCCGACTGCTCGATCCTACACGTCATTCTACTATTGCCAATGCCGGAGGTTCGGAAATGATTAAAGGACTGGATGTGGTTGGCTTTAATTATATCGTGCAAAACGATGTGGATAATAGAAAAAAAGCTAATCCTGACTGGAAAATCGTGGGCACAGAGGAAACAACCGGTTGTGGTACTCGTGGGGTGTATTTCGAATCAAAAGAACAGCCCGGACACATGGTTAGCATGAACAGAGGAACAAAACCTGGCGTGGAAAACGTGATAGAGCGCGGATGGAATTTCTATGATGAACGCCCATGGGCTGCCGGTCTTTTCTATTGGACAGGATTTGACTATCGTGGAGAACCTAATCCGCTGAAATATCCTGCCCATGAGTCTGAGTTTGGTATCCTTGACTATTGCGGTTTCATGAAAGATGAAGCATGGTATCTGAAATCTGTATGGACTGACGAGCCTGTGTTGCATATATTCCCACACTGGAATCTGCAAGGACATGAAGGTGAAACCGTGGAGGTTTGGGCGTATAGCAACTGCGACGAAGTGGAACTGATAGTGAATGGAAAGAAACTGGGACGCCAGACTATGCCTAAGAACGGTCACCTGAAATGGAAAGCTGTTTATCAGCCCGGAAAGGTTGTGGCTATTGGTTATAAGAATGGTAAACGTATGCTTACCAAGCAGGTGGAAACTACCAAGCCGGCTTATAAGATTGTGATGAAAACAGACCGTCAGACGATCAGTGCAGACGGACGCGATGTGGCTGTTGTCACAGTAGAAGTGCAGGATGCTAAGGGACGTATTGTGCCCGATGCTTGTCCGAAGCTGACGTTTAAACTTTCAGGAGATGGCAAAATACTCGGTGTAGGAAATGGAGATCCGTCTTATCTTGGTGCTGATCATCCTAATCATAACGACTGCCATGAGTTTAGCATACCTGCATTCAATGGACTGGCGCAGGTGATTATCCAGAGTTCACGCAATTCCTCTGCACTGCAGTTGAGAGGCGAAGCCAACGAGCTTAAAGCTGGAGAACTGACAATAAATACTAAATGATATGGAGGGGAAGGTGAAAGCCTTCCCTTTTTTTATTCATGATGCAAATGGGGTTTATGCCGTGAGTGAATATGATGATGGGTGACAAGGACTTGGGGCTTTCAGCCTCAATAAACAGGAATGATGGTTGATACGAAGCAAGATATAAAGGTTGGAAAACCTGTCTGCGTGCTGTTTGCAAATTAATACGCTTTGGGTGTTGCCAAGCACTTGCTCTGATTATCCTATCACATTGCATAGTTGGTTGATGGCTGCATCAAAAGTGGTGAGGTCTTTCGCTCGCTTTCTGATGGCTGTCTTGTAATTATAGATGGTTTGCGTAGAATAGAACAGGAGGGTGGCTAGTTCCTGACCATCCGTAATTCCCAGTCGCATCAGTGCATAGATACGCAGTTCCTTGGTGAGACTGTTAGGGGCTGGGAGAACAATCTGCTTTTCTGGCAACAGCAGTTGGTTGAACTCATCCACGAAGTTAGGGTATAAGTCCATAAAAGCCTTATCGAATCGGTTGTAGAAACTTGAAGCTTCCTCTTCTGCCAACTTATAGCTGTTGATGGCGGTAAGGAGGTCGGCAGTCTGTTTCGCCTTGATCTTGCGGCTCACCAACTTGCGATAATCGTCGAGTTTCTTGATATAGACGGCACTGATGTCCATAAACAATCTCATATAAGTCTCCCTGCGCTTGTTGGTATTGAGCAGCTTCTGGTTCAGTTCGTCCAAGAGTGTATTTTGACTCTTCACCTCCCGACGACTCTTTGCCAAACGCTTATTTATCCTGAAGACAAAGAACATCATCGCCAAGAAGCCAAGAGACACGATACTTACCACAACCAGCGATGCCGTGATGATGCGATTTTGACGTATTCCTTGCTGATGATTCGTTTCCGTGATAAGCGGAAGTATGCGAGAGATCTCAACCATTCGAAGACGATTGTTATAAAACTGAGCATCTTCCATCGAACAATAGATATACTTTGACACACGCTTCGCATACTTAGCATCCTTATTATATAGATAGGTGGAAAGTTCCTGAAGTGCCAAATTTTCTTTCAAGGGACAAATCTGGTCGGAGATGGCCGCCTTTACCAAATATTTCTCATATATGTCCATCTGCCCATTGTCTTGATAATAACGAGCTATACAATATGCTGCAGAAGCATGCACTCTACTGTCAATAGGACTGGCGGCAAGGGCTTTCTGATACCAGCCCAACACTTTCTTGTCTGTGCGATGTAGCAAATACTCCAACTCACCACTCAGATAATAATAGAGCGCGGAATGCTTGTTGCCTACATATTCAAGGGTCTTGGCAAGATAGAGTCTTTTTTTATCTTGCATTTCCTCCTTGAATTCAGACCTTTCGCAGAAAGCTTCCCAATAGTTATACACCCATGTCAAGGTGTAATAATAGTATTGCATCAGCTTGGGCGAAATGTCTTCTGACTTCAAAGAAAGCAACAGGTCTTCTGCCTGACTATAGAATCCACCTGTGGATAACACCGCAGCCCGATTGATCTTGTTGAGGTTGATGAAATAGTCATTATGCAACTGTTCTGCCAATTGCAGGCCCCTGTTGGCATATACCATGGCTGAGTCATATCGATAAGTATAATACTCACGATAGATTTGATTGTAAAGACTCAGACGCTCTCGTTTGTCGGAAGTAAAATTCAGTTTTTTCTTCATTCGTATGAGTTTCTTCTCTTTCTTGGAAGAGAACTCGTCCCGACGAGCAATATATTGGTCCAGACGATGAAGCAACTCATCCTCGTCCTCCAAATCCGCATTACGGGAAAATGCCGCATTTGCCAACATCGGCATCACCACCATCATCAAGAGCCATACTATCTTCTTCATTGTCCTTTGTTTGTTATTGTTCTTACCTGTTTTTGCTTTGTTATGAAAGAGAATAACCCTTTACGGCTGCAAAAATACGACTTTTATTCTTCTTTTCAACATCTACTCTCATAAAAAGTATTAATTCTATATATATTCTGATTATTAGGCAGTTAAGTCTTTATAAGAGTATCCAAGCATCTACTCACGCCCTACACACAGCACCAAGGTGTCTAAAAACAATCTATCTTTGTAACCGAAATCTAAACGCATTCGATTCAGATTAAAACATTTTGGAATGAACAAATAAATTTAATAATGTAACTAAAAAAAGAATAAGTTATGAACCTAAAAATCCGTACATTTTCCATGGCTTTGGCTGTAATGTCAGCGACAAGCTACATGTATGCACTTCCTTCTAATCATCATGAAGAGAAGTCAAGTACAAAAGAAAAGAAGTCTTTCAACCTCGAAGAGGAATCCGTAGAGAAGGACAAGAAGGAAGAGCGTAACGTGATGCTTAATGCTGCCGACGCCAACAAGCCTCGTGAAATCCAGATTGGATTGCCGAGCGAAGACGTAACCGTATATGAGAACGGTCTTCCTGCAGTTTATTCATCCTCAGTTCACAAACTCTCAGCCCACTGGCGCAGCGATGCCTCTCTGAAAGGTACCGACCTGATGACGCCTTCCGAGTCGGCTATTGCCACAGGTAACATAGCTTACGCTGTATCTTCTTTCAGCGAATTTGGTCAGAAAGAGTTCAAGGGCAAGCTCAATTACAAGGCGAACCACTTCGGTATGCAGAACTTTGACCTTAACCTCTCTGGTGGCATCGGTACCAACTGGCTCTATACTGCTAGTATGTACCAGAACTTCGACCCAGGAAGTTTCAAGCTTCGCTTCACCGATTACGCAGATCGTACCCAGATTTATCATTTCGGTCTGACCCGAATTCTGAACGAAGGCAAGGGACGCATCTCCTTATTATATAAGTACTCAAACAGCAAGAACCCAGGCAACTTTGCCAATGCGGCACCTTTCATCTACGCAGGTGACGGCAGCATCAAGAAAATCGCCGGCTTCGACCCAGGCATGGACTCCTATGTTCAGCGACAAGGTTCTTTCCAATACTTGAACACCAAGACTGGCAAGATGGAGACCTGGAACATGAGCGACGGAAGCGAGAACCACGCCAACGAGATTGCCCTTATCAGCCAGTACCAATTTGACAACGGATGGTTGTGGAAATTCAACGCTAAATACATGAATGCTCCTCGCGCCAACTACGTGGATTACGGTGGTAGCTCTATCTCGGAGGTGAGCGAGGCTGATGGCTATCAGCTCTCCGATGGCTCAGCTTATAG
>CDZB01053943.1_pt1 | contig 17735 bp, 10 predicted proteins | sample 554961 | NCBI WGS metagenome assembly CDZB01 (sample SAMEA3182106, study PRJEB8094) | gut metagenome | biome: human; feature: gut; material: Stool; isolation source: human stools | place: Canada | collected 2013-02-26
GTTTCCCCGTTTTTTTGCAAGCGAAAAGCGCCACTCCGGGGAAGAGTGCCGCTTTTCAGGAGAGATTTATGTATTGAATGTTGCTGGCGAAATATTAACCCTTGACGCTTCCCATTGCCACGCCCTGGACAATGTACTTGGAAAGGAACAGGTATACGATGATAACAGGGAAGATAGAGAATGCAATCGTTACATACACCTGACCCATATCAAACTTCAGGAAGTCTGCGGAACGCAGCTGAGCGATCAGGATAGGTAATGTCTTCATCTTGTCATCATGCAGAACCAGTGCCGGTGTGAAGTAGTTATTCCAGTTCGCTACGAAAGTGAAGATCGCCTGTACTGCGATTGCCGGCTTCATCAGCGGCAATACGATGGAATTAAATGTACGGAACTCACCGGAACCATCGATTCTGGCTGCCTCTACCAGAGACAGGGGCAATGCACTTTCCATGTACTGCTTCATATAGAAGAAAGTAGCAGGTGCTGCGATTGCCGGGATGATCAAGGGGATAAAGTTATCCTCCAGCTTCATATCAGCTACCAACTGGATAAATCCGAGTGCGGTAACCTGGGTAGGAATGGTCATGATTGCCAGGATAAAGGTAAACATGAACTTCTTTAACTTAAAATCATATACATGGATCGCATATGCGGTCATGGTAGAGAAGTAGGTACACAGCACAGCACTGCAGGTTGCTACTACAAGGCTGTTGATCATACCTCTGACTACCGGCAGGGTTCCTGCCATGACACCCTTCCAGTTCTGGATCAGATGTGTGCTGGGCAACAGGGTAAATCCCTGTGTCAGCTCGCCTTTGGATCTGGTTGCATTTACAAACAGTATATAGAACCAGAACAGGCAGAGAAAACTCATAATAACCAGTACGATATATGCAAGTGCTCTTCTGGCATGAATGCCCAGACCTTTTTTTGTCTCGTTTGTTTCTACGCTCAACATTTCTGCCACCTCCTACTTATCCTGTTTGCCGTTCGAGAACTTAAATACGATCAAGCTCAGGATACCTGTGATAATGAACAACATTACAGACAACGCACCACTCATTCCGTAGTTCTTACTGTACAAATGGTTGTTCAGGTACATGATCAGGGTCATGCTGGATCTCATAGGATCGCCCTTACCGTTGGTCAGAATCTGAGGTACATCGAACATCTGCAGACCACCGATCAGGGATGTGATCATTACGTAGATCAGAATCGGCTTCAACAAAGGTAATGTAATCTTGAAGAATACCTGGGTAGAGGTTGCTCCGTCTACCTCGGCTGCCTCGAAGAGGGAAGTATCGATACCCATCATACCTGCCATCAGGAGGATCGTTGTATTACCAAACCACATCAGGAAGTTCATCAATGCTACCAGACCTCTGGTACTCCATATGTTTGTAAGGAACTGATATGGCTCTTTTAAGATTCCGATCTGCATCAGCATTTCATTGATAGGACCACCATCAGAGAACAGCGTGAAGAACAACATTGCAAATGCGGAAGCCATGATCAGGTTCGGCAGATAGATAACTGTCTTGAAGAATCTCTGTCCCTTTAATCTAAGGCTGGGATCCGAGAACCATGCACCCAGAAGCAGAGATATGATGATCTGCGGTACAAATCCCAGTACCCACATGATCAATGTATTCTTGGTGTACATCCACAGGTCCGGATTGGACAACAGCTTTGCATAGTTACCAAATCCGATGAAATTCGGTCCGATCTGTGTCAGTCCGGAACGATAATTTTCAAAAAAGCTGTAATAAAATGTCCTGAATAACGGGATCAACTGGAATAATACATACACTACTACAAAGGGGATCAGGAAAATATAACCCCACTTATTATAGCGTACCACCTTTCCGCGTTTTACCTTTGCCATAATGATTCCTCCCTTTTGCCGTCATGCTCTCTTAGCGACTTTACGTTTTTCGTGCCTTTCTTTGTTTCCGATCAGGCTCGCAGCAGCTCTCTTCTTTTTGTTCTTAATTATCTTCTTCTGAAAAAAGCTTCTGCCAACCGGGAATTTTGAGAGAAAAACCGTGCCTACCTGACCAGCCAGGCAGGCACGGTTCTCAATTCCTTATTGTTTCGCTATTCGCCTATCATTTCGGATTAGTGAGTAAGCTCAGGATACTTCTCTTCTACACCCTTGTAGAACAGATCCAGTGCATCATCCAGAGAAGCCTTGCCATCGAAGTAGTTCTTCATAGCATGCTGGAACTCTTCGTTACATCCCTGATCGTATGCAGACAGGTTGCTCAGATCGATCTTCTCAGCGCCTGCGCAGAACATAGCCAGAGGGTTCTGTCCGCCCAATACCTTGCTCTGATAAGAGGTATCTGCTGCCATAGCTTCCATAGCGGGTTTGTTGTTTACGAAATCATCATCAGCTACAACGATCTCTTTCATGATGTCTTCATCAGTGGTCATCTTCAGGATGATATCCTTAACCAGAGAAGCGTTGTCGGTTCCGGTAGCACCGCAGATCCAAGTACCGCCCCAGAAGAAGCCCTGAGGTCCTTCAGTAGCGCCCCAGCCACCCTGATTTGCGATAGATCCATCGGTATCAGCTGCCATGGAGAAGTTGATCAGCCAAGCGGGTCCAAAGTAGCAGAATACTTTGCCATCGGGATAGAAGCCTTTGCTCCAGTCATCAGACCACAGGTCGAAGGTACCGGTCTCCTTAGCGTCAACCATCTTCTTGGAGTCATCAACCCACTTCATCAGGTTGTCATCGATTACGATCTTGCCATCCTGTACCCATTTGCTGGATACGTTGTTGGAGTATACACGATAAGTATCGTTTACGGAAGATACCATGTTGTAACCGGCTGCTTTCATCTTCTCAGCGGTTGCGGTGAAGGTATCCCAATCAGATACAGACTTCTGAACCTCTGCAGGATCATCGGTTCCCAGAACAGCCTTAGCAGCCTCACGGTTGTAAATCAGAACACCGGGGCAGCCCTGCCATGAAACACCCTTCAGATTGCCGTTGGAGTCGGTAACAACATCCTTGGTGTACTGATACTGGTTAGCCAGATCTGCATCGGTGATGCCCAGATCCTTAACAGGCATTGTGTAGTCGGTATCAACATATTTCAATGCGTAGTCAGCCTCAATCAGGAACAGGTCGATCTTGTCATCAGCTGCTGCATCAGCCTGCTTTAACAGTGTTTCATCCAGATTGTTCTGATAAGCGTTGTCATCAGAAGGAGTGATGTTCCACTTTACAGTGATGTCGCCGATCTTACCGGTGGTTCCGTCTACTTCTTCATATCCGGGATAATGATCTGTCAGACGGCTCTTGAACTCCTCGTTCCAGCAGTAGATGTTGAAGACTTTGCCTTCCTCTGCTGCTGCAGGCTCTGCTGCCTCGGTGGATGCAGGCGCCTCGGTCTTAGCTTCGGTGGAAGCTGCGGGTGCCGCATCGGTGGATGCTGCAGGAGCTTCATTGCTGCTGCCACAACCTACCAGCATGCTGGCAAGCATAGCAGTTGTAAGTAAAGCACTAAGTACTTTTTTCTTCATGTTTGTTTCCTCCCATTTTTTGTTGAATGTTTGTTGTAAGTGTTTGTTGCATTTATATTCATATGTCGGCGGTTGCGTCGCTTCCATATAAATGCCTGATTAATTGTCTGTCGGAATTCTGGCCACCGACTTGCCTTCAGCAACTTTCCCGGGTACGATGACCTGTTCTATGATGGTGGTCTTGGGTCTCTCAATGAGACTGATCAGTTCTCTGGCTGCCAGGCAGCCGATCTGTTCTGTGTCCTGTTGGACTGTGGTCAGTCTGGGCTCCAACTGCCTTGCTGCCTGTATGCCATCATAGCCTGCTACCGAGATATCTTCAGGGATCTGTAATCCTCTCTGTCTGATAGCGTTGATGCCTCCGAAAGAAGCAAAGTCATCCGGATAGATGATGCATGTCGGTGGATTCGGGAGATCCAGCAGTTCATTGGTCACACGATAGGTTGTTGTTGTGTCTCTGTAAGCTGCTTCTCTGATATACTCGTCCGGAATCTCCAGTCCCAGACGTTCCGCCGTCCGGTAGAAGCTGGACAACCGTCCCGAGGTAACCGCTGACATTGCTCCGTGAATATAAGCAATTTTCCTATGTCCTCTACTATATATGTACTCCAGCAGTTCTTTCATTCCCGCAACATTGTCCGACATGATTGCGATACGATTGTTGAACAGGTAGTCAATGGTGACTACCGGGATGGAACTCTGTACCAGTTCGATGACTTCGGGATCTCCGAAATCAATACAGGCGAGCACCACTCCGTCAAAGCCTCTGTACCTACTGTGTTCCAGGTAGGACATCCGATCCGGCCGGTTCTTGCAGCTATTAATGAATGTAATGTCGTAACCGCTCTTCTCTGCCGTCCTCTTGAAACTGTCCAGCACACTGGAAAAGTAATCGTGGGTAAGACCGCTTCTGGCTTCATCTGCAAAGAGGACTCCGATGCCGTAGGTCCTGTTCGTCTTCAAAGCTCTTGCGGAAAGGTTCGGGGAATATCCCATTTCCTTTGCGACCCTTTTGATAGTTGCTTTTGTTTCTTCTCCAATGTCCTTGTGGTCGTTCAGTGCCTTGCTGACAGTTGCAACGGAGACTCCACAAATCTTGGAAATGTCTTTCAGTGATGCCATATCTTTCTCCTGTTCCATGTCTTCGTCATTCCGTCCGACCTGTTTTGTAACTTAATCGTTTTCGTAGTTTTAATATATAACATCTTTGAGCATTTTGCAATACTTTTTTGCAGTTTTTTTCAAAAAAGTATCCACTTTGTCTATAATTAACAATTTCAGATAGGCTGTTTTGTACATTTGGCTTGTACATAGATTGTGTTTCTTCTATATAAAGGCAAAGTGTGCGATAACGTTTGCTATTATTTTGTTTCGTAAAACCGGTGTTTCGAAGGTTCTTTCATTTTGTATCTTCTGCCCATGTTTCCCCACTGTTTTTGTATACATTGCGCATTTTACGGGCTTTTTCAAGATTCGTATTGCATTTTTCCCTTTGCTTCTGTATAATACAAATCAGAAATCCGGAGCACTTAATCGTTTACTTAACATTAAGCACTCCGCAGCGAAAAAACAAACACTCAACATACAACAACATGAAAGAAGGAGATTTTCTTATGAAGTATGGTCATTTTGATGATGTGCATCAGGAATATGTCATCACCACTCCCAAGACTCCGCTTCCCTGGATCAACTACCTGGGCTGCAATGAGTTTTTCAGTCTGATATCCAACACCTGCGGCGGATATACTTTCTATAAAGATGCAAAGCTGCTGCGTCTGACCCGTTATCGTTATAATAACGTACCGGCCGACATCAACGGTAAATATCTGTACATTAAGGACGGAGATACCGTATGGAACCCCGGCTGGCAGCCTACGAAGACTGAACTGGACTCCTACGAGTGCCGCCACGGTATCGGTTACAGCCGCTTCACCTCTTCCAAGAACGGTGTCAAGGCTTCCGTGCTCTCCTTCGTTCCTCTGAACGATAATTGCGAGATCTCCCAGCTGACCCTGACCAACGGTAGCTCCGAGGACAAGAAGCTGTCCGTATTCTCTTATGTAGAGTGGTGTCTGTGGAACGCTGACGATGATATGAAGAATTTCCAGCGTAACTTAAGCACCGGTGAGGTCGAGGTACAGGATTCCACCATTTATCACAAGACCGAGTACCGTGAGCGTCGTAATCATTATGCGATCTATTCCGTAAATACGAAGATTGACGGTTTCGATACTAGCAGAGATGCTTTCCTGGGTGCTTACAGGGGGGCTGATTCTCCCGAAGCTGTAGAGAACGGCAAGTGCACGAATTCCATGGCAAGCGGCTGGTCTCCCATCGCTTCCCATCAGATCAACGTGGATCTGGCAGCCGGTGAGACCAAGACCTTTATCTTCGTTCTGGGCTACATCGAGAACCCCGAAGACGAGAAATGGGAATCCTACGGTGTGATCAACAAGACCCGTGCCAAAGAAATGCTGGCAAAATACCAGACCGATGCACAGGTAGATGAGGCTTTTGCAGCATTACAGGCTTACTGGAAACAGCTGCTGGCACGCTACACGGTAGATTCCGCTGACGAGAAAGTCAACCGTATGGTCAACACCTGGAACCAGTATCAGTGTATGGTTACTTTCAATATGTCCCGTTCCGCTTCCTATTACGAATCCGGAATCGGCCGTGGTATGGGTTTCCGTGATTCCTGTCAGGATCTGCTCGGTTTCGTACATCTGATTCCGGACCGTGCAAGAGAGCGTATCATTGATATCGCTTCCACCCAGTTCCAGGACGGCAGTGCGTACCATCAGTACCAGCCTCTGACCAAGAAAGGCAACTCCGATATCGGCAGTGGCTTCAATGATGATCCTCTGTGGCTCATTGCAGGTACCAGTGCTTATGTAAGAGAGACCGGCGATACCTCCATCCTGACCCAGATGGTTCCTTTTGACAACGATATGAGCGTAGCTGCTCCTCTGATGGATCACTTAAAACGCTCCTTAGACTATATCATCAACCACAAAGGCCCTCACAATCTGCCTCTGATCGGCCGCGCCGACTGGAATGACTGTCTGAACCTGAACTGCTTCTCCGCTCATCCCGGAGAATCTTTCCAGACCTTCGGTCCCAGTGAAGGACCCGTTGCAGAATCCGTATTCATTGCCGGTATGTTCGTAAAATACGGCGAAGAATATGCTCAGCTGTGCGAGCTGATGGGTGACGATGCCGAAGCAGCCCGCGCACGCAAGGAAGTACAGGCAATGTACGATGCGATCCTGAAGGATGGTTGGGACGGCGATTGGTTCGTACGTGCTTACGATGCTTACAGTCACAAAGTAGGTTCCAGGGAATGCCGCGAAGGTCAGATCTACATCGAGCCTCAAGGCTTCTGCGTACTGGCCGGTGTCGGTGTGAAGGAAGGACTTGCCGAAAAGGCATTGAATTCTGTAAAAGAGAGACTGGATACCAAGTATGGTGTCATGATCTTACAACCTGCATACACGGAGTATCACCTCGAACTTGGTGAAGTATCCTCTTATCCCCCCGGATATAAGGAGAATGCCGGTATCTTCTGCCACAACAATCCCTGGGTATCCATCGCAGAGACCGTTCTGGGCAGAGGTGACAGAGCTTTCGAGATCTACCGTAAGACCTGTCCCGCATACATTGAGGATATCAGTGAGATCCATCGTACCGAGCCTTATGTATATTCCCAGATGGTAGCCGGTAAGGATGCAAAATTCTACGGCGAGGCAAAGAACAGCTGGCTGACCGGTACTGCTGCATGGACTTTCGTAAATATCTCCCAATACATACTGGGTGTATATCCCACTCATCAGGGATTGTCCGTAGATCCTTGTATTCCCAAGGGCTTCGGTGATTTCTCCATCACCCGTAAGTTCCGTGAGGGCATCTATCACATTCAGGTGAAGAACCCTCAGAACGTGGAAAAGGGTGTCGTATCCATGACCGTGGACGGCAAGGCAGTAGACGGACACATCATTCCTTACGAAAAGGGCAAGGAAGAGTACAACGTAGTTATTACCATGGGTTAATAAACCTGATGTACATAGTTTAAAACGATTTCTATCCTCCTTAAAACCCCGGCAGTTGTTGTAGCTGCCGGGGTTTTGCATTGGATATTCGTAGTTTGCGCTACAACATCTACACCATAAGGACAAGCAGGCCGTAAGCAGACGTCGGTACTTATTGACCGTATTGGGGTCAATTATGTACCGCTACGTTCTGCGCCAGAGCGAGAGCGTGCCTGCGGTTCTTATGGTGTAGATGTTGTGGACGTTTTTGCGGCTTCCTTCCGGGACTCGATCACGTGCCGGATGGCTGTCAAATGATATTATTTTCTCCATTTTTCTGAAGCAGCTTCCGGTATGTGGCATCCATTCCCAGTGCTCCCAGCGGGGCTGTGATAAGGATGGCCAGCACAGCCACGGACAGAACGATCTTGCCGCAGGGCAATCCCATGGCCAGGGGCACGGAACCGATGGCGGCCTGCACCGTAGCCTTCGGTAAATAAGCGATCATGCAGAACAGACGCTCCTTCTTATTCAGATTCGTTCCTAACAGGCACAGTGTCACACCAATGGAGCGGAATATCAATGCCAACAGGATCATTCCTATGGCTGCCAGTCCAGCTTCCATAGTATAGCGGATATCCACTGCCGCGCCCACCAGCACGAACAGCACTACCTCCGCTGCCAGCCACAGCTTGCCGAACTTCTCAGACAATCTGCCGGTCACTTCTTTCGGTGCCCGCATTTTCAATGCGCAGGCCATGCTCACTACTGCCAACAGTCCGGAAAAGGCCACGGTTCCCTTTAACAGCGTTTCCAAAGCCATTAATAAGAAGGACAAACCCATGATGATAATAACTTTCATGCTGTTGCGCACATAACTGCCCTTTCGGTACAACAGTTCAAAAAGCTGCCCCAGCAGCCAACCCACCAATGCACCGAACAACACACCCGTCAGGATCGATACCGGGATATTCACAAAATCCAGGGCATTGACCTGTCCACCCTGTGCCATTCCAACAAAAGTGGAAAACAATACTATGACATAGATGTCATCACAGGATGCCCCAGCCAGAATCATCTGCGGAATGCTTTTCTCCGTACCATAGCCACTTTCCATAAGATGTACCATCCGCGGCACCACAACCGCAGGTGACACTGCTGCCAGAACTGCTCCCATGACCGCTGCATCCACTCTGCTGATGTTAAGGATCATGGGTGCAAATATCACAAAAGCCAACAGTTCGCAAGTGGCAGGAACACAAGCCAGCATGACTGCGGAGCGGCCCACTTTTTTCAGATCCTTCAGATCCAATGATAATCCGGCCTTTAATAAAATGATGATCAGCGCGATCTGCCGCAGTTCCGATGAGATATTCAGGATTGACACATCCAGCAGATCCAACACATAAGGCCCCAGAATAATACCCGTAAGCAGCATTCCGATAATACGGGGCAGGTGAATCCTCTGGCAGACCGCCGCCATGAGTAATCCCAGTAAAAAGATCAGTCCCAGTGATGTAAGTATAAAAATTCCTCCGTTTTCTCGCAGCAGGACATTTTGAATTCTAACAAAAAGGTTGGTGTCCCCTGCATATTCTGCAGAAGTCATCAGCCAAATCGAATTCATATGTTCAAATTCCGGCGGTTCGAAGCCTGTGCTTCCGGGAGAACCTCATTCCCGATGTTCTTATTATATACACGGTGCCCGCCCATGTAAAGTCCTATATTTTGCAAATATACCCGCCAGCATCCTGTACTCCATTAAAAAATATCTGCTGTGAGATCATCCCCGAAGTCTGCTGCCGGAATCTCAAAGTCAACAATTCCAACTGCATAGGACTGTAATACATACTGGCCGGATTCAAATACAAAGCCATCCTCTGTAATGTAGAATGTAGGGTCTGCGGGGCCATTATCCGTACCTGCAATGTCCGGCCCATAAATTTCCTGATAGATAGCATTCAAATCTTCCGTACCATCCAACACCACCAGTTTGATACTCTTCTCGTAATCGTTAAAGAAGCAGTCCTCCTTTGCCTGCATTTCCGCTGCCTTTGCTGTCACCAGTTCCAGTGCTTTGTCGCGGAATCCGCTCCCCAGACTGTCAAAAGTAATTCTCTCTCCGGTCTGCGTATAATAGTTCATATAGTACAAAGTATACCATCCATGAGCCCCCTGATCATACCCTTCCAGCCCCCACGACAGGCTGATCACCTTATCATCCGCGCGGATCACACGGAAAGTAAGATCCTCATAGCTCTGCTCATACACCGGCATATCCTCATAAAGTGTACCAAACTCCCCGTTCTCGATTCCTTCTACAAAACTGTCTACATATTCATCCAGCTCTTTCTGAATCTTCATCTGCACCGTCTCATTGCCCGGAATCGTCACTGTAACTGTTGGATAGTAATAGGTATAACTTCTGGTCTTGTCTTCGGGATCACTGCTACCCTCGTGATCCTCTGTGGTAAACTGCACCCATTCACTTCCCTGTATTTCACTCTGGCCTTCTGTCGGTTCCGTCTGTGTGGACACTTCCGCAGTCTCCTCAGTCCCGGCCATCGTCTCTTCCGTCGTCTGACCGCTCTGTGTCTCCTTGATGCTGTCTATAACTGTCTCCATCTCCGGATCCGTCACCATCTCCCGGTTTCCGCAGGATGTAAAACCTAACAGTGCTCCCGCAAATACTGCTGCAAAAAATATTTTTTTCATAATCCTCGCCTCCTGATGCCAGTATATCTGCCGATTGCATCATATCTGCATCATTTTTATAATTTTTCTCGATTTCACTTTTTAAATATGATAGACAATTCCCATATTTTGAGCTATAGTAAAGCCAAATCTAAGTATGATTAAAAATAAGAATACACATACTATAAAAATCAACCCGAGGAGGACTGTTATGAAAATATTATTTTATGATACCAAAAGCTATGATAAAGAATCTTTCGAGGCAACTCTGAAAAAATTTCCCGGCATCCAGATTGATTACATCCGGTCGGATCTGGATCCCCGTACTGCTGCTCTGGCTGACGGCTTCGATGCCGTCTGTGCTTTCGTCAGCTCCAATGTGAGCGAAGCCACATTAAAAATTCTCCACGAAAAAGGTGTCCGCCTGGTCCTGCTGCGTTGCGCAGGATACAACAACGTGGATCTGGAAAAGGCAGCTGCATATGACATATGTGTCATGCGTGTCCCCGGTTATTCTCCGGAAGCTGTCGCAGAGCATGCCATGGCTCTGGCTCTGGCCTGCAACCGCCGCTTATACAAAGCCTATAACAAGGTCCGGGAAAATGATTTCAGCCTCGCAGGACTCATGGGCTTCAATTTCTATGGTAAGATTGCCGGAATCATCGGAACCGGCCGGATCGGTGCAGCTATGTGCCGGATCTGTAACGGTTTCGGCATGAAAGTCATCGCCTACGATGTCTACGAGAACCCGGATCTGAAAGATTTCGTCACCTATGTGACCTTAGACGAATTACTGGCGCAAAGTGATCTGATCTCCCTTCACTGCCCGCTGATGGATTCCACCTACCACCTGATCCAGCTTGACACCATCAAGAAAATGAAGGATGGCGTCATTCTGGTAAACACTTCCCGGGGTGCTCTGGTCAAGACCGAGGATCTTATCGAGGGCATCCGCCTGCACAAGTTCGCCGGGGTCGGTCTGGATGTCTATGAAGAAGAGACGAAAAACGTCTTCGAGGATCGTTCCGATGAGATTCTGGAGCATTCTACCACCGCAAGGCTTTTGTCCTTCCCCAATGTCATGATCACATCCCATCAGGGATTTTTCACAAAAGAAGCACTGGAAGCCATTGCAGAGACTACCTTGCAGAATGCTCTGGATTTCGAAAGTGGAAAGAAGAGCCCCAATCAGGTGCAATAAAATATTTCCAATCGAGTAGGCTGACTCATCATATACACAAAAAAACGGATGGCCCTCCCAAGCCATCCGTTTTTCTCGTTTTTCAGTTTCCCGTCTTGTCCTTTTTCTCTATCTCTTACAGTTTTTACGATCATTCCAGATTCAGTTTCTGACCAACTCTGATCACATTCTGGTTTGTAATCTGTACATTTCTGCGAAGCAACTGTGCCAGAGTCATGTGATTTCTCTTAGCGATCTTGAAAAGCGTATCACCACTCTTTACCGTATAACCGCCCTCTGTATACCAGATGCTCTCGGAAGGTCTGCGGTCAGTAACAGTTACCAGATAATTGCCGCCGCGCTTCAATGCGAACATGGACTGTCCGGTGGAAGTTATGGTAAAGGATCCGCAATACTCCAGGCGTCCCTTCTCTGTATTATAGCGATACAGGTTTGCACTCTTGCCGGAATTGTCCTTGCCTACATTTACATGAATGTTGACATTCACTCCGAAGCTGCCGGTATCTCTGATACCCAGCTGTCTGTTCACGGTTCCGGACTTTGCGGATACCACATTTGCCGGGATTGTGTTGCTCGTCTGGTCTACTGTCAGATCAATATTCTGAATCTTTGACAGATCTTTATTCTTCAGATCCTGTCCACTGATGCTCAGTGCCACACCGTTTCCGCTGTGGAATGCCACCGTCAGCTTCGTACCTTTAATGGTATTCAGTACATTCTGAGGCACCTTGACTTCACCGCTGCATACAAAGTTCATGTTGACACTTGCAATAGCAGGATTTTTCATCATCTCTGCCACCTTATCCTGTACAGAGTTGCTTACATCCGTCCAGTCTACTGCAGGTGCTGCAGAGGAACCGCTGTTGTCATCATCATCGTCATCGTCATCATCGTTGTTCACCACATCTGCCGCTACCGTAAATACAGCAGAAGGGGTTCCGGTCATTCTGGCTCCAACACCTTCCGGTACTGCGGAAGTCACTGCCAGGAAACCGTTCATATTGATGGTACCGTCCGTATTTCTGCGAATGCCTCCGTGGATTGCACTGTTCATATCCATGTTCTGGAACCATTCTGCTGTAGCTGCTATTCCTTCACTGTTGGTAGAGTTTTCGCCTCTCCAATAATAGTTCATTGCATTTTCGTAGGCACTGGTCTCCTGAGTTCCTTTCGGTTTGAACTGTTCTGTAACCGTCTGCCCTGCTGCATTGCTGCTATCCTTAAAGGACAGGATTCCTTTTGCTATAAATGCAGTATTCTTTGCGTCATTTGTATAGAATGCCACGTTAAAGGACTCATTGTTATAACTGGTAGAAGAATATGCCTCAATATCCGGACAACTGTTGGAATCAATACCCTTTGCCTTATTGCCGAATGATACACTGTTGCGCAAAATATGATGTCCGCTGATGCTGGAACCACCCATCTTAAAACCGTTACCGTTACCGGCATCTACTTCCTGTCCGTTCTCATCCAGTACATAACCGTTCTTGAATGCCACGCAGTTCTGAATGACCACCTGACCGATAGCTCCGGTCTCTATCTTGGCGAACAGATCCCAACCGTCATCGGCATTGTATGCTGCAATACATCCATCAAATACATTACCCTCACCAATCGTCAGCTTAGCTGCAAATCCGTCTGCATCCTCATATCCCGCATCTGCGTTCAGATATGAAGTACAGTTCAGGATCAGGTTATAGGAAGGCCAGTCGCTTCTTCCGTCTGTGCTCTTGTAACGGCTGATCTGAATACCAGTATTGCCGTTTCTATATGCCATAATATCATCCAGTGTATTGTGACTGCCGGATACCTGAATACCCTTGAGGGAATTAGCAGAACCTGTTACATCAAATCCCTGGAAATACCAGTAATCACCTGCCAGGATCATACCTGCACATTTTCTCTGGAAATTCAGTACCGGACGAGAAGTGCTGTCCGGATCGGCAATCATATAGATTCTGGCATCTGTAGTTCCACTGACACCTCTGTCTATCGTCACCGTCTTATCCAGTGCATAAGTACCGCCCTTCAACACGATCATCTGGCCCGGAGCCACGCTCTTCACTGCGGTATAAATATCCACAGGATCACTGTTGGTACCGCTTCCCGTACTTCTTCCCTCAGGAGCAGCATAAATAACCGTTCTACCCTTTACATTATAATTTACTGTAAAGTCAAATGTTACTGTATCATAGCTACTCAACAGAGAATACTCTGAAGGTCTGTAATCCGCATTCGGGGTAAACTCTACATGGAAAACGTTGCTTCCGCTTTTCAGTGTCGTATGGGTATATACCTTGGTATTTGCCTTTACACCCGCATCTGGCAATACGGTTTCATTGTCACTGTTGGTAATTTTCAATGTTCCGTCCGCATTGCCGTAATATACCAGTTCGTAATCCGCACTGTTGGCTACAGAAGCAGAATCAATCGTATAATTCGGTGTTACATAAGTGACCGGTCTGGATTCTGCCGGAGCATCTTTGGCCGGATCGATTGTTGTCAGCACTGCATTGGCAACGCTGATGGTTGCAGTTCTGGAAGCGAAGAAACCTACATAGATGTTCTCTGCATCCAATCTGGTCAGTTCGTCTCCGTCTTTGCCGTGATAGTATTTATTGGTTACGGTCTCACCGGTTTCCACATTGGTATAGCTCAGGAAATAACCGGTATTGTTTCTCTGCAAAGTCATGTGGAAAGTGGTCTGCACGTTCAGATCCGTAATATCCTTCACAGCTTCTGCAGAATTGGTATATTTGCCTACTATGTTATAAGTTCCCGCGCCGTTTCCGCTGTTTGCAGCACTGGTCTCCAGAGTAGTCATGGTAGACCGGAAGCCCTGATCTGTAGGACTGTCGTTCATATTTTCCGGTGTTACACCTATTTTTTCCTGGGAACCGATACCAAGTTTCATGGTGTATTTGTCTCCGGCATCAGATACCTTGCCTTCTGTGGCATCCCAGAGATATTCCACCTTTGTAGCACTCAGCATATAGGAATTGTTCCAGAAAATACCGGAATCTCCATTCTCACCCACACGGTCAGCTGCCATAAGGCCAAAGCCTTCCTGTCCGTTGGTGTATGTCCATTCGTCCACCGTAATATCTGCAGATAACGTAAAGTTCTCTGTTGCCGGATCAATCGTGGTGTAGTAGAATGCCAGACCATCCGTTGAAGCTGCTACCAGCTTTCCTTTGCTGTTCTTCTCCCAGATCTTCAAATCACCTGTATCCAGGCTTCCACTATAACCGTTATTCGCTGTTTTGTTGTCAACGCCCTGACCAAATGCTGCAAAATTCCAGGTCTTCACTGCATCTTCAGTGATTGTCAGTTTTACTTCCGCCGGAGTGGATACATTTTCTCCTCTGACTGCAGCTACCTGAAATGTATATTCCTGACCTACCGTCAATCCTTTGATCGTCTGAGCCAATGCAGTCACTCCTTCTTCAACAACCGTGCCGTCCACAGATACCTTGTAGCTCTCTGCTTCGGCAACTGCCTGCCAGGTCAGTTTCACATTGCCGTGTCCCTTATTCTCAGCATTTAAGCCCTTCGGCGTTGCCATAGGTAATACAAATTCTATTGATGTTGTCTTATTACTTGCTTTTGTATTCTCGCCTTCTCCTATCAGTTTTGCTTCAAAGCTGTAAGTGCCGGACGCTGTAGGCTGGAACTCTGCATTTCCAGAGGTTCCCTGTGCAGTAACGGATTTTGTCTCCACCGCATTACCATCAGCATCATACATCGTCACTTCCAAAGATTTTGCATAGATTCCACCGATCTGTGCAGTGTACGGAACGGTGATGGTTCCGTCCTTGACAAAAGGTGTTCCCAGAACGGGAGCTGCTATGTCATCCCAGCTTACGGAAGATCTGTAATCTACGGTCAGAGCATAGATCATAATCTTACCACCACTTGCATATAAATAATAAGTGCCCCCTTTTTCCACCTCATAAGTTTTGGCAATCAGGTCTTCTCCCGCCTTAAAGGTCTCAATCCCTTGGGGCTTGCCATCTACATCCTGCAAAAAATAAATATCTTTGCCTTTTGCTTTAAATACAACTTTGATTCTGCCATCTTTTTCCGCCTCCAGTCTTACTGCAGCACCACTGGTAGGAATTTTTCCTTTGTTCGGGTTAGGCGAATTATCTCCCTGTACACATCCTGTATACTTTACCCCATCTAAACTAGCTGAACCAGATTTAAAACTCATAGTTTCAAGTACAGAAATTCCGCCATCATACGTTGTTCCTGCTGTCAGACCCTTGCTCAGATCCAATTCATACAGGTCTTTTTCCGTTCCACTCTGCACAGCAGCCATTGCTGCATTCGCATCCTGTGTTGTCGAAGCTGCCGCAATACCTTCTTCCTCTCCCAACACTTCTCTGGCTGTTTCCGCATTTCCGTCAGAAACCGTCTCACTTACCTGTTCTACCACAGGTTCCGTTTCCTCTGCCTGTACAGAGATGGGGCTGATTCCCATTCCCGACAGCACCATGGCTCCCGCAAGGAGCAATGCCATCAGTCGTTTTCTCTCTTTTCTTCCTCTCCTGCCTAACATTCCCATACCTCCACTTAGCATGTGTTATAAACGATTACATTTGTAAGCCCTTACAACACTATGTACTATATATTAGCACTATCGCTTCACATTAGTAAACCATTTTTGTGTATTTTGAATATTTTTGGAAGTTATTCATATATTTTTTGAGTAATTTTTAGCTAATATTTTTGCGCAACATTTATTTTTTATAAAATATGCACATTTTCTCATGAAATGTCTATTTAGGAAGAGTAAGCGTTTACATTTTCCTTCTGCATTCCTTTCCCATAGCCGCAATATCTCTTGCCAAAAGTTATATAAACTTATATAATAATTACAAAGTTATATACACTTATATAAAGTTATATAAGATTTTAAAAGTTATATAAACTTATATAAGAAAAGGAGGTTTTCATTATGAGTGCCAATCCGTTTACGTTATCTTTTGGAAAAAAACCGTTGCAATATATCTCCCGTCTCACGGAAACAAACCAAATTCTGGAAAGCTTTTGTGCCGAGATTCCATCCAATCAAATCTACATGATCACCGGTGTCCGTGGCTCTGGCAAGACTGTAATGATGACAAATATTGCTTCGGAATTACGAAAAAGAGAAGACTGGATCGTTGTGGAACTGAATCCTACCAGAGATTTACTGCAAAGTCTTGCTGCAAAAATCTACAGCATTCCCGAATTACACACGCTGTTCATTAATGCAAAACTTGACTTTTCTGCTTTTGGTCTGGGAGTATCCATTGAAAACGCTGCTCCGGTCACGGATATCGAAAACGCTCTGGAACTCATGTTGAAATATATCCAGAAAAGTGAAAAAAGGTTGCTGATCAGCGTTGATGAAGTGACGAATTCCGAATATATCCGAATCTTTGCAAGCTCCTTTCAGATTTTTTTACGAAACGACTATCCCATCTTTTTACTGATGACGGGATTATATGAAAATATTTATAATCTTCAAAATGATAAAGTACTGACCTTTTTATACCGTGCACCCAAATTAATCCTGGAGCCACTCAATTATACCGCTATCCGCAAACAATATATGGATATCTTTTCTCTGGATATAGATGCTGCCGGAGAACTGGCTTCACTGACCAAAGGCTATCCTTTTGCCTTTCAGGTACTTGGTTATCTCTACTGGGAAAATCGCGATAAAAAGACTTTGGAACAGATTTTGCCGGAATATGACCAATATCTGGATGAATATGTATACAGTAAAATATGGTCGGAATTATCCGATCTGGATAAAAAAATCGTAACTGAAATGTCTCTCAGCGGAGAGACTCAGGTAAAAGCTCTCCGTGAGCGATTAGATATGAAATCTGAACTTTTCTCTGTCTATCGTGAGCGTTTAAAGAGAAAAGGTGTCATTATTTCCAAAGAATACGGGAAAGTCACGCTGGCCTTACCTCGCTTTGATGAGTTTGTAAAAATACAACAGCTTATGTAGCTGGGAGGCACAGCGTCTATTCCACGCCCCGCAGGATAACTTTCCCCACATATTTCCGGGCCACTTCCTCCATCTGTTCCAGTTCCTCTCTGGAAAATGCGCCGAACGGATCTACTCCGCCCGGTTTCACATCGTCACATTCCACTGTCTGTATCATCCGGTACAGGCAGTTTTCATTCTCTTCGTAATTCTGAAGATAATACGCAGGGCATCCCGCAATCCATTTACCAATTTTCTCAAATTCCGCCACGGTATGAATTCCCTT
>CDZB01058171.1_pt1 | contig 17469 bp, 12 predicted proteins | sample 554961 | NCBI WGS metagenome assembly CDZB01 (sample SAMEA3182106, study PRJEB8094) | gut metagenome | biome: human; feature: gut; material: Stool; isolation source: human stools | place: Canada | collected 2013-02-26
ATGTCCATCACCATGTGTATCGGGCTGTTGATGGTCGCCATGCTCTTTTTGAGCGGGGTGAAGATCAGGCATTTTCTCGTCATCCTCATCCCCGTCGCTGCGGCTGTGCCCGTGCTGATCGCGATCGAGCCGTACAGGCTCAACCGCCTGTATGCCTTTCTCGACCCGTGGCAGTCGCCGCAGGGGGAAGGGTATCAGCTCATACAGTCGCTGTACGCGCTCGGAAACGGCGGTTGGTTCGGGGTGGGGCTCTTCAATTCACGGCAGAAATACCGTTTTCTTCCTTTTGCCGAATCCGATTTCATTTTGTCCGTCATCGGGGAAGAGTTCGGTTTTGTCGGGATACTCATCCTGTTCGCGGCGGCGGGCGCGCTCATATGGTTCGGCATCCGCACCGCCGCGCGCAGCCGCGATCTGTTCGGTTTTCTGCTCGCCTCGGGCATTACGCTCGTCTATGCGATACAGGTCGTCGTCAACGCGCTCGTCGTGAGCGGTTCCGTCCCGCCTACGGGGCTGCCTCTTCCGCTCATCAGTTCGGGGAACACGTCTCTCATTTTTACGATGGCGGCGATGGGCGTGCTGTACAACATTTCCAAACAGCAAAAGAGGGCGCCGTCTTTGCGGCGCACGACGAAAGAATAAACGAGCGACGCCCCGCAGCGGGGCGTCTCTTTCACTTTTGCGGGGAACGCGCCATATTATGGAATAGGGGAGGCGTATCCTTCGGGGTATGCCCTTTGCCATTTGCGTTGTTTCTGCAAGGAGTGAATTATGGATAAATTTATAATAGAAGGGGGCAGGCGGCTCTGCGGAGAGGTGGAGATCCAATCCGCGAAAAACGCGGTTCTGCCGCTGCTTGCCGCATCTATTTTAACCGATGAACGAGTGATAATACACAGATGCCCCCGCATCAGGGACGTACTGAACATGATCGAGATCCTGTGCGAACTTGGATGCAAAACTTCTTTTGAGGGCGAAACGCTCGTGATCGACAGCGCCGACGCCGCCAATCACGAGATCCCGTCCGCGCTCGCGAAGGAACTGCGTTCCTCCGTTTTTATGCTCGGTTCCGTCATTGCGCGATTCGGAAAGGCGCGCATCGCCTATCCCGGGGGCTGCGATATAGGGCTTCGGCCGGTCGACCTTCATCTGAAAGGGCTCAAAAGCCTGAACGTTTCGATCGCGGAGGAAGGGGGATACATAAACTGCGCGTGCGACAGGCTGATCGGGACGGATATCCTGCTCGACTGCCCGAGCGTGGGCGCGACGGAAAACATCATCCTCGCGTCCGTCAAGGGCGAAGGGGTGACGGTGATCCGCAACGCCGCCAAAGAGCCGGAAATATGCGATTTGCAAAATTTTCTCAACAAAATGGGTGCGAAGGTCTCGGGGTGCGGCACTTCCACCGTGCGCGTCGAGGGGGTAAAAAAACTGCACGGCGTGGAATATACGCCGATCTCCGACCGCATCGAAGCGGGTACTTTTCTCATCGCCGCCGCCATGTGCGGGGGTGAGGTCGCGCTCAAACGGGCTTCGGCGGACAATATTGCCGCATTGATACATAAACTGCGCGAAATCAGTTGCAAAATTACTGTAAAAAATGATAAAATATACATAAAGAGCGGCAGTGCGAGAAAATCGCTCCGCATGATCGAAACGATGCCGTACCCCGGTTTTCCCACCGACCTGCAGGCGCCCGTCACGGCGCTCGCGTGTATTTCGGAAGGGTCTACGGTCATCGTGGAAAATTTGTTCGAGACGCGGTTCAAACACGTTCCCGAACTCATACGCATGGGGGCGGACATCACCGTCCGCGGGCGGGCGGCTTTCGTGCGCGGCGTACCCGTTCTGCACGGGGCGGACGTCGTCGCGGGTGATCTGCGCGGCGGGGCGGCGCTCACTCTTGCGGCGCTTTCCGCCGAGGGGATGAGCACGGTCACCGACCTTTCGCACATCGACAGGGGGTACTCCGAGTTCGAATACAAACTTTCGGCTTTGGGGGCAAAGATCCGCCGTATCCGCGTCTGATATTTCCGATACAAAAGAGGAGTCCGGATGAAAAGCAAAAAATATGTCATCGGCTATGCGATCGCCGTTTTCGTGCTCGTTTTCATCATAGCGTTCAATTCCGTGTGTTCCATCACGCAGTTCGACGTCCGGTTCGAAACGGGCAGCGCGTCTGCGGCACAGAGCGCCGAAAAAGTGCAGGAACGCCTGAACGGATATCTCAATAAGAGTTATCTCTTTTTCAAAACGGCGAATGTGGACGACATCGTCGCCGAAATATGCGAAGAGGACGGAACTTATCTCAAAGTCGTTTCCGTGCAGAAAAAATTCCCGAACAAAGTGACGGCGGTCATCGAAGAGGAATACGAACAGTACGCGTTTTATTCCGAGGCTGACAACAAATATTACGTGACGGACGCGGACGGAAAGGTGCTTGCGGTCAAAGAAAGCGCCGATAACAACATTTCGGAAAATGCCGCAAACGTCGAGATCACGGGCTTTACCTATTCTTCCGCCGCGGAGGGCGAAACGCTCGGGGCGGATGAGTCGGTGCAGTTTTCTTTGCTCATGGATCTTTTGTCGGTTGCCGACGAAAAACTTGGCGGTGCGTTCGGCAGGTTTTCGAAGATCGAATATCTGGTAAACAAGTATGACGCCGAGTTTTTCTGTTTCACTTTTACGGAGGGCGTCAAAATCTGGCTGACGGACATCATGGCGGAAGACAGCCGCGAGGACGAGTGTTTTTCCGCCGCCCTCGACGCGTATGCGGGGCTTTCGGACGCGAAAAAAACGTACGGTTATCTGTTGGCGATCGTCAGCGAAAGCGGCGTGCACGCCGATTACAAAACGGACGTGTACGACCCCGTCGCGAACGGTTGATTTTATTGGAAATATTTACCGATAATTTTCCCCGGGAATTTCTCTCGGGGAACGTTTTTTTATTGACACGGCACAAATTTTATTATATAATAGTGATTGTATAAACGGTGTCGGCGGAGGGCACTTGCAAGGAGAGAAAAATGAGCCGTAAAAGCGTAGCGGTGCTGTGCGTCGGATCTTCGGAGATCACCGCCCTTACGGGTGCGCGCGGCGTGAACAATACCTTTGTTTTCAAGGGCATTCATACCGAAAAATATGACGGCTATGCGGACGCGCAGTTTTTCGATCCGTCGGGGCTCAAGTCGGCCGTTTTTTCCGCGTTGGAACATATGGAGATCAGCTGCGGGGCAAAGACGAAAAAGATATACGTCGGCGTTCCCGGGGAGTTCGTTACCGTCGTCACCAAGCGGCATCTCATCAGTTTTCAGAGAAAGAGAAGGATCGTTCCCTCCGATATCGACGTTCTTTACCGGAACGGGTTCGAAGAGAACCGCCACGGCGAATTTATCCGCCGCGGTTCGATTTATTTCGTGACGTCTGACAAGCGCCGCATCATAGACCCCGTGGGAATGGTCAGCGATTCTTTGGAAGGGTATCTGAGTTATTTTTATGCGGACCCCCGCTTTACAGAGCTTTTCCGCAACATCATGGCGGAATACGGCATCCATAAAGTGGAATTTTTGCCCGTTTCGCTGGCGGAAGCGCTGTATCTCATCCCTTCGGAAGTGCGCGACGAGTATGCGATCCTGCTCGATATCGGCTATATGTCCATGACGTTCGGCATCGTATGCGGGAACGGCGTCGTTTTTCAGCGCTCCGCTTCCGTCGGGGGCGGCCACGTCGCGGCGCATATGATCGAGGATATCGACATCCCGTTCGAAGCGGCGGAAGCCATATTGAAAAAAGTCAACCTTTCCAGCACGGACGTGGAAGGGTCGGTGATAGAATACAGCGATAAGGAGGAAACTTATTCCGTTCCGGCGGCAAAAGTAAAAGAAAAGGTCAAAGAGGGGCTCGACATCATCTGCGAGGCTGTCAATTCCTGTCTGGAACAGTCCGGCGGCAGGTATACCGAGTACAAGCCCGTTCTGCTTACGGGGGAGGGCGTCACTTCGATAAGGGGCGCGCGCGAGCATATCAGCGGAAGGCTCAACAAAGTCGTGGAGATCCTTGCGCCGAGATTGCCTTACTACAACAAACCTGCTCAAAGTTCGCTTTTAAGCATTTTGGACATGGCGTTGAGAACAGAAGGCGAACAGAGTTTTATTCATAAATTATTTTACGGATTCGGAGGATAACTTTTTATGTTTAACAACAATTTAGATACCAGCTTGTCGGGCGTCGCGAGGATCAAGGTCATCGGCGTCGGCGGGGCGGGGTGCAACGCTGTCAACCGCATGATCGAGGCGGGTATCAAGAGCGCAAGTTATGTGGCTGTCAATACGGACAAGCAGGTTCTGCTTCTTTCGCAGGCTGAAACCAAAATTCAGATCGGTTCTGCCCTTACGAAGGGGCTGGGCGCGGGTGCCGAGCCCGAGATCGGCAGGGCTTCCGCGGAAGAAAGCAAAGAAGTGCTGACCGAAGCGGTCAAGGACACCGACCTTCTGTTCATTACGGCGGGCATGGGCGGCGGCACGGGCACGGGCGCTGCTCCCGTCATCGCGAAGATCGCGCGCGATTTGAAAATTTTGACGATCGCGGTCGTGACCGAACCTTTCAATTTCGAAGGCAAAAAGCGTATGGACAATACGGCGAAGGGGTTGGAAAATCTCCGCAAATACGTCGATACGCTCATCATTATCCCGAACGACAAGATCACCTGCGTCGTGCCGAAAAACACGCCGATGGTGGAAGCGCTCCGCGTTGCGGACGAGATCCTCAAACAGGGTATCCGCGGCATCGCAGACCTCATCGTCAATCCCGCGCTCATCAACCTCGACTTTGCGGACGTTCGTACCATCCTGAAAGATCAGGGGCTCGCGCATATGGGCGTCGGTGTGGCGAAGGGCGAAAACAGGATCGTTGAGGCGGTGCGCCTTGCGGTCAACTGCCCGCTCCTTACGACAACCATCGAAGGGGCGAAGGGCGTCATCCTGAATATCGTGGGCGGCAACGATCTCACGATGGACGAAGTGCAGACGGCCGCGACCCTCGTGCAGAGCGTCGTGGACTATTCCGCGAACATCATTTTCGGCGCGTGCATCGACACCAACATCAACGACGAAGTGGAAGTCACCGTCATCGCGACGGGCTTCCCCAACATGGAAAACATGCTCAACCCCAAAGACGAGCGCAATGTGGCGAGCCGCAATTTCTTTGTGAACAGGGGGCTTCCCGAAGGCGAAGGCCAGGCGGCCGTTCAGAACGTGCAGCCGCAGAACGCCGTGCCTTCTTATATCCGCACGCCGGTAAACAATACGATGCAGGGGCAGCAGCCTCCCGTTTACAGGCAGCCGTACCAGCAGCAGCAATACGAGCGCCGTCAGGAGCAGCAGTATGCCGCGCGCGCGCAGCAGCCGCAGTACCAGCAGCCGGCGGCGCAGCCTCAGCCGCAGTACCAGCAGCCCGTTCAGCAGGCGCCCGTGCAGCCGCAATATCAGCAGGCGGGGGCGCAGTATCAGCAGGCGCAGGCGGGGCAGAACGGCCAGTATCATCAGCAGCCCGCGCAGCCGCAATATCAGCAGGCGAACCAGGGTCAGCCTTATCAGCAGCAGGCGCAATACCGTCCCGCGCAGCCGCAGTATGATCAGCAGGCACAGCGCCAGCAACCGTATCAGCAGCAGGCGCATGCGCAGCAGCCTCAGGATCAGGACAAGCCTCTGCCTACTTTTGTTCAGAGATTGTTCAAAAAGAGATAAATCGGTAAACGAATGAAAAAAGAACGCCCCGCGGGGCGTTCTTTTTTCGTGTTTTCGTATGGATCTTTCATGGGTTCCGCTATAAAAGGCACGGAACGGAGAAGAAAGTCCTTCTCCGTTCCGCCGGTTGTGTTCCGATCTTGTTCGCTTAAAATGAACTGTACCGTATCGCGGACGCCGAACGGCCGAAAAAGCCGTTTTTTGTGCAACGCCCGGCTCTGCGGAAAAAGTCCGCGGGGCTAACCCTGTTCTTTTTCAAGCGCTTCTTCGTAAGCGGAAAGTATCGCGTTTTTCAGGGCCTCACGTGTCTCGGTATTTAAGGGGTGTGCGATATCTTTGAATTCTCCGTCGCTCGTTTTGCGGCTGGGCATGGCGATGAAAAGCCCGTCCGTACCGTCGATGACTTTGATGTCGTGAATGACGAAACAGTCGTCGATGGTGATGGATGCCACGGCTTTCAGCTTGCTGTCGTCCTTTTTAACGAAGCGAATCCGTACTTCAGAAATATTCAAGATTGTTCCTCCTTTGCATATATTGCTGTTTCTGAATACATTTTACTATATAATTTTCAGTTTTTCAAGTGTGAAATCAAAATTTTTTGCTGAAATTTGAAAAATTTTTGTTTTTTTGGCTTTTCCTGGCGATTCCGCTCATATATTATCACATGGAAAAAACGTTTTGGCAGGATGTGGAGCATATTTTTTTCATCGGGATCGGCGGGATCAGCATGAGCGGGCTGGCGGCGTACCTGATCGGGAAAGGCTTTTCCGTATCGGGAAGCGATATCGCGGAAAACGGCCGCATTGCGCGTTTGCGGGCGTCGGGGGCACGAATATTTATCGGGCATCGAAGCGAAAACGTCGGGGAAGCGCAGATCGTTGTATGCAGTTCCGCGATAAAACAGAACAATCCCGAACGTCTTGCCGCGCTCGCGAAAGGGCTCCCCGTGATCGGAAGGGCGGATCTTTTATCCGCCATAGCGTCAGATTATAAAAATGTCGTCGCCGTTGCGGGGTGCCACGGCAAAACGACCGCGACGGCAATGTGTGCGCATGCGATCGAAAACTGCGCGGGCGGAGTGACGGCGCATATAGGCGGAGAGGATTCCGAGTACGGCAATATGCACGTCGGCGGGGAGCGGTTTTTCGTGACGGAAGCCTGCGAATACATGGCGAATTTTCTCAAACTCAGACCGAGTGCCGCGGTCGTGCTGAATACGGATGCGGATCATCTTGACTTTTACGGAAATGCGCAGAACCTGACGCTTGCTTACTGCGAATTCTGCGAAAAGTCCGGCGCGTCGATCGTATGCAGGGAGGATAAGATCGCGGAGCTGATACGCCCCGAGCTCACGTTCGGGCTCTCTCCCAAGAGCGACGTCTGCGCGGAAGATGTCGTCGGTCTGAACGGGAAATATGCGTTTACGCTGCGCGCATACGGCGAAATGCTCGACAAAGTAAGACTGAATGTTTACGGAAAACACAACGTTTACAATGCTTTGGCTGCCGCGGCCGTCTGTCTGCATTACCGTTTTCCCCCTTATCTGATCGCGGAAGGGCTGGAAAAATTCAAAGGGATACGGCGCAGGTTCGAGCAGATCGGCAGGTATGCGGGAGCGCGCTTCATAGCCGATTATGCGCATCACCCGAGCGAGATCGCGGCGGCGCTTCAGACCGCGCACGAAATCGCGCGCGGTAAACTGATCGTCGTCTTTCAGCCGCATACGTATTCGCGGACGAAAGCGTTTTTCGACGCATTTGTCAACGTGCTTTCGGGGGTGGAAAACCTTGTGATCTACAAAACGTATCCTGCGCGGGAATATTTCGACGAAGCCGGATGCGCGCTTACGCTTGCCGAACATCTGGACAGCGCCATATACATCGAGACGGTCAAAGAACTCGTTCTGTACCTGCGCGGAACGGTTTCGGCGGGCGGCACCGTTCTGGTTTTGGGCGCGGGGGATATTTATTATGCCGCGAAAGAGGCGTTGGCACGGCTGAACGGAAACGATCAGAAAATGCGATGAAGTCTTTCAATATAAACGGAGAGCGCGCGGTTTGCAAAAACCGCGCGCTCTCTTTTTCATATGTCTATTTCGGAATTTTTCATTTTGCATGCGTAAATGTAATCGACGAATTGCTTTGCGCGCCTCGGCGAGCGCCCGCCCTTGGTGAGCGCCCAGCGCTCCGCCAAAGTAAAAAGTTCCTGTTCGGCGAGGTCCAGCTTCCTGTCGTTTGCGAGCTGGCGGATGATGGACAGGTATTCCGCCTTTCCCGTCGAGGAGAACAGGACGGTGAGCCCGAAACGGTCGGACAGCGAGAGCTGTTCTGCGAGCGTGTCGGACGCGTGCACGCTGTTGTCGCGGTCGGAAAAGTTTTCTTTGAGGATGTGCCGCCTGTTCGACGTCGCCGCGATCATGACGTTGGCGCTCTTTTCGTTCATGCTCCCTTCGAGGCTTGCTTTGAGAGAGGTGACTTTTTCGTCGTGCTCTTCCAAAGAAAGGTCGTCAATAAAAATCATAAAGCGGAAGGGGAGCGAGGCGAGGGTCTCTTTCAACGCGTTGATCTCTTTGATCTGGTCTTTGGGGATTTCCACGGCGCGCAGCCCGCGTTCCGCATATTTGTTGAGCATGGCGTGTACGGTCGAGGATTTGCCCGTTCCTTTATCCCCGTAGAGGAGCATATTGGAATAGGGCAGCCCTTCTATGAAATTGACGATGTTGTCCTCGACGGCGCGCTTTTCCGCTTCATAATCTTTGAGGTCTGAAAGCGAGACGTCGGACGTGTTTCTGACGGGCACGAGCGACCCTTTTTCGAAAGTGAAGGCCTTATGCCCGATAAAGATGCCGTAACCGTTTTTGCGGTAGAACTCGGTGATACGGCCGATCGTTTCGTCCGAAGTCCAGTCTTTGCCGAACAGCGGATTGTCTTTGCCCGTGCGTATGCGGGGCAGGCCGTCCGCGACGCGCTCGGCGAGGAGGGGCGGCAGGTTTTCGGTACTGTCCGCCACGGCGCGCAGGATCTGCAGATCGTGGCGGTAAGCGGCCAGGATATCCTCGTTCAGCCCGCCCGAAAAGGCGCGGCGGGCAAAAAGATTGTCGTCGTAGAGGATCGCGTTTGCGAGATGCGCGGCGAAAGCGTTTTGCTCGCCGGACGTGAGCAGCGCTGCGTAAGCGCGGGCGTATTTTTCGGGATCGTCCTCTTCGACCGCGCCGACGAATGCCGCCGACGCTTCTTCGAGGCATACGCCGCGAAGCAAAATAAGTTCCTTTACAGATTGTGTTTTCATAAATATTCTCCGTCGGGAAACTGTCGTGGAATTATTTTCATTATACTTTTTTTTTCATGCAAAAGCAATCGTTTGCGGGGCTTTGCGGCATGAAACGCGCGATTCGGTTTGCGAATCGAACCGATAGCGAAAATTGATAAATAAAATTGCGTTTTTCCGCTTGACTTAAAGGCGGCGGCGTACTATAATTTACAACGAAGATCGAAAAAGATCGTAAAAAGACGGGTAAAAACATTTTGGAGGAAGGAAAAATGTCAAAAATATACTATCAGTCCGATTGTGACATCAAGTTGCTCAAAGGCAAAACGGTCGCCATCATCGGTTACGGCAGCCAGGGCCACGCGCACGCACTCAACCTTAAAGACAGCGGCGTGAACGTCGTGATCGGCCTCTATGAAGGAAGCAAATCCTGGGCGGTCGCGGAAAAAGCGGGGTTCAAAGTGATGACCGCCGCGGAAGCGACCAAAAAAGCCGATATCGTCATGATCCTGACGCCCGACGAGAAACAGGCGAAAATTTATAAAGAGAGCATTCTCCCCAACCTGACCGAGGGCAAAGCGCTCGCGTTTGCGCACGGCTTCAACATTCATTTCAAGCAGATCACGCCCCCGTCGTTTGTGGACGTGTTCATGATCGCGCCGAAAGCTCCCGGCCATACGGTGCGCAGCGAATATGTCGCGGGCAAGGGAACGCCCTGCCTCGTCGCCATTCATCAGGATGCCACCGGCAAGGCGCTCGACATCGCGCTCGCTTATGCGGCCGGTATCGGCGGTTCCCGCGCGGGCGTTCTCGAAACGACTTTCAAGTGCGAGACCGAGACCGACCTGTTCGGCGAACAGGCAGTCCTCTGCGGCGGCGTGACGGCGCTGATGAAGGCGGGCTTCGAAACGCTCGTCGAGGCGGGTTACGATCCGAAAAACGCATATTTCGAGTGCATCCACGAAATGAAGCTCATCGTCGACCTCATTTATAAGGGCGGCTTCTCCCTCATGCGCTACTCCATTTCCGATACCGCTGAATTCGGCGATTACGAGACGGGCAAGAGGATCGTGACGGACGAAACCAAGAAAGAAATGAAAAAGATCCTCGAAGAGATCCAGGACGGCACGTTCGCCAGCAAATGGATCGCGGAGAACAACAACGGCAGGGCGCACTTCAACGCGAAGAGGGCGATGGAAGCGTCTCATCAGCTCGAAGCCGTCGGCAAAGAACTTCGCAAAATGTATTCCTGGAGCAACGAAAAGGAAGATATGTAAATTTCTGCTTCGGCAAAGTTGCGGCCCGCGGGATTTTCCCGCGGGTTTTTTTATATTTACCGCCTTTTGAGTTGATAAAAAGTCAGATAAATGGTATAATATTACCGTTATATTCGAACAGAAAAACCGCGGGCGCAGACTTGCGGCAGGAGAGATCGTTTTGAATAATCTGGGAAGAGGCAGTGAAGATAAAAAGAAGGACAAAGACCGCATTCTGACGCGCGAAACGATGGGGTTCGTGCTGGTTTTGTTTGCGGTGATCGCGTTGGTCATTCTCATATCGCGCAGAGCGATTTTCGGGAGCGTGGGATGGGCGTTCAGCAGTTTTCTGTTGGGCGTGTTCGGTTATTGCGCTTACGCGGTTCTCGCCGCGCTCATTTATTGGGGGATCGTGCTGATTTCGGGTAAAAAGGTTTCCGCCCGGAAAAAGACGGTCGCCCTCTGTGTGCTTGCGTTTGTGTTTTTCGTCTGCCTGATCCATACGATCACCTGTCAGGCGGGCGGCATCGACGGAAGGGGGAGTTACGGCGGGTATCTGTCCGCATGTTACGATGCGGGGGAGAACAGCTTTTTCCGCACGACGGGCGGCGGCGTTATCGTCGGGCTCATCGTATATCCGGTCATAAGGCTCACGACTTATGTGGGCGGGTATATCATTTTCTCCCTTTTGCTTGCGGCCACGATCTATTTTATCTATGCTTCGCGCGTTGCCGTCGCGGCGGAAAAAAGGCGCAGGAAGCAGGAAGAAGAAAAGATGGTGGACGCGGCCTCGGCGGATACGTCGGGCCTGTACGACCTCAATTATGCGGACGGCGCACAGGTGCAGCAGTCCCCGCAACAGCCGACGTATGACTACGGCGCGCCTTCGGCGCAGCAGTCCGTGCAGCAGCCGCAAAGCGGACAGCCGTATCCGCAGCCTTATTATCAGCCTCAGCCCGCGGCCGACCCTTCCAAACGCCTTTTTGCGGTGGGGGACGAATTTGATCTGAAAACGAAGAGGGAACTCCGCCAGGATCGCCGCGCGGAAGCCGCGAGGAAAGCGGAGGCGCAGCAACAGACCCCGCCGCCCGCCCAGCCGCTTTCGCCCTATGCGAAGAGCCGCAGCATCCTGTATCCCGAAAACGCTTCGGGATATACGAACAATCTTATTTTCGATTCCAATTCTTATTTCAACAACCCGAACAGAGGCATTATTTCCGAGCAGCAGTATTCGGACAATTTCAGGGGGGCTTCGTCCCTTTTCGAAGGGCACGAGCGCGCCAACCGTTCCGAACCCGCACGTCCCGAAACAAAACCGCAGGATGCGCCGCAGGCTTCCGCCAACTATTCTTCCATGTACGCGGATGCGGCGGAAAGCAACATCACATATACGAACAAGCCGAAAAAAATCGTTACGGACACCACCCGTGCGAGCGATGCGGCGCAGCCCGATTCGCCCGTTTCCACCTACCGTGCGGACGGCGATTATTACAGGAAAGACGTGAACACGTCGTTCTCGGCGGGTGAGGGGCTGAATTCGCGCCGTCCCGTATCGTCGTTTACGGAATCGGCGGCAGACGTTTCTCCGTCCGTACCGCCCGTGCGAAGTACGCCTGTACCGCCCGTGCGCAGTACGCCCGTCCGTCCCGAACCGGCGGTTTCGGCGGAGCCTGCCCGCACCGAGCCCGAGGAGCGCGCGCCTTTGAGCGGCAGAGAGGCGGAAACGGCGCCGAAGCCCGAACAGACGGAATCGCGTACGGACAGTTTTTCGGACCGCGTGATCCGTTCGGTCCGCGAAGAGCAGCCTGCCGAAGAACCTCCCGTGCGCGAAGAACCTCCCGTGCGCGAAGAACCTCCCGTGCGCGGACGCACGGAGGAGAGCGTGCGGTTTATGCCTCCGAGCGATTATGAAAAAGAGGAGGAAGAGCGCTCGTCCTTGCAGCCGATCACCGACGAATTCGATTCGGCCGTCAATATTTTCGACGAAGACGAGGATGAGCCCGACGAATCCGTCGTTCCCGAAGCTGCGGAGCGGCTTCGCCGCGAAGAGGCCGAGCCTTTGCCTCCCCGCAGGGAGACGGCGCGCGCGGCCGTTTCCGAGCCTGCGGCCGAAGAACAGCCCAGGAAGAAGCACGTATACGCGCGCTATAACGCGCCGCCGATCACTCTTTTGAGCGATTATCAGAGCATGTATGCGACTGACGGAGCGGAGATCGAGCACAACAAAGAGACGATCATGGACACGCTGTACCAGCTCAAGATCCCTTCCGAAGTGCTTTCCGTTACCCAGGGGCCGACGGTCACGCGGTACGACATCGACGTCCCCGGCAACATTCCCGCAAGCCGCGTTTTGAGTTACGACAAGGAACTGGCGATGCGCCTGCACGCCAAGGACGGCGTCAATATCCAGCCGAACTACGAAAACGGTTCGTACAGCATCGAAGTCCCGAACAAGCAAAAGGCGACGGTCGGGCTGAAAGAAATGCTCCTGACGGACGCGTTTCAGAATGCGAAGCCCGGTTCGGTCGCGTTCGGGCTCGGCAAAGACATCGAGGGCAGGGCGATCTGCGGCGATATCAAAAAGATGAAACATCTGCTCGTTGCAGGTTCCACCGGCTCGGGTAAGAGCGTCTGCCTGAACGCGCTCATCATCAGCCTGCTCTACAAGTACAGCCCGGAAGATCTGAGGCTCATTCTCGTAGACCCGAAGCAGGTCGAATTCAACATTTACGATAAACTGCCGCACCTGATGATCAACGAGATCATTTTCGAACCCGCGAAGGTCATCACCGTGCTCAACTGGGCGATCACCGAAATGGAGCGCCGGTACGGTCTTTTCAAAGAAAAGACGAAGAGCGGCACGCTCGTGCGCGAGATCGACGAGTACAACGAGCATCTGAACGAGGACGAGGAAAAACTCCCGAAGATCGTCATGATCATCGACGAGCTTGCCGACCTCATGACGGTTGCGAAAAAGGATATCGAGGACAGGATCCAGCGCCTTACGCAAAAGTCGCGCGCGGCGGGCATCCACCTCGTGCTTGCGACGCAGAGGCCGTCGACGGACGTCATCACGGGCATCATCAAATCTAACCTGCCCACGCGTATCGCGTTCAAGGTCGTGCAGGAAGTGGACTCGCGCACCATTCTCGACTCCTCCGGGGCGGAAAAGCTGCTCGGTTACGGCGATATGCTCTATAAAATGGACACGATGACTTTCCCGTACCGTTTGCAGGGGGCGTTTTTGAGTTCGCAGGAAGTGCAGGACGTCGTGGAATACATCAAAGAACACAACGAGGCATACTTCGACGAGAGCGTTTCCAACTTCATCAACAACAACAATTCCGGCGGAACGGAGAGCGGAAGCGAGGGCGGAGACAACGTCGAACCCGTTTACATCGATGCGCTCAGGCATGCCGTGGCTGCGGGGCAGACGTCCATTTCCATGATACAGCGCAAGTGCGGCGTCGGATATCCGAAGGCGGGCAAGATCATCGAATGGATGGAAAACATGGGCTATATTTCCGCATTCGACGGCGCAAAAGCGCGCAAGGTACTCATGGCGCAGGAAGAATTCGACAGTAAATACGGCGACTACGGAAACTGATATGCTGGAAAATAAAAAATTCGGAATGATCTCGCTCGGCTGCGATAAAAACAGGGTGGACGCCGAACGGCTTCTCGACGTCATCCGTTCCCGCGGCGGCGAGATCACCGACGATATTTCTGAAGCCGACATTCTCATCGTAAATACGTGCGCCTTTCTCGAAGAGTCGAGAAAAGAAGCGATCGAAACGGTGCTCGAATGCGATGCATACCGATCGGGAAATCTCGAAAAACTCGTCGTGAGCGGCTGTCTCCCCGAAAAATATATCGGGGAACTGTTCCCGTCTTTGACGGAAGGCGACGTCTTTCTCGGCTGCAACGACGCGGAAGAACTGTTTTCCGCGCTCGAAAGGTCATACCGCGAAGGCCGCGTCAACGGCGTGGGGCAGGGGTGCGAACACACGCAGGGGCGCGTCTTGACCACGCCCGCGCATTACGCGTATCTGAAGATCGCGGACGGGTGCAACAATTTTTGTACCTATTGCCTGATCCCGAAAATCAGGGGAAAATACCGTTCCTACCCGATCGAAGAACTCGTAAAGGAAGCGGAGTCGCTCGGAGATCTTTCCGAGCTCATTCTCGTCGCGCAGGACGTGACCAGGTACGGGGTCGACCTGTACGGTGAAAAGAGCCTTGTAAAACTCATCCGCGCGCTTACGTCGCTCGAAAATATCGGCAGCGTGCGGCTTTTGTACTGCTACCCCGATGTCATAGACGACGCTCTGATCGCGGAAATGCGCGACAATCCCAAAGTGGTCAAGTACATAGACATCCCGCTCCAGCACAGCGAGGACAGGGTGTTGAAGCTCATGAACCGTAAGGGGACGCGCGCGGAGTACCTCGCGCTCATCGCAAAACTGCGCGAAAACATTCCCGGGATCGCGATCCGCTCCACCTTTATTGCGGGGTTTCCCTCCGAAACGGAAGAGGAATCGGAAGCGCTCGCGGATTTTTTGCAGGAAGCAAAGCTGACGAACTGCGGCTTTTTCGCCTATTCGAGAGAGCCGGATACGCCCGCCTATAAGCTTAAAGGGCAGATACCCGAAGCGGTCAAAAAAAGGCGCGTCGGACGCTTGTACGGCGTGCAGGAGAAGATCTCCGCAGAGTTTCTCGCGGGGTTTGTCGGAAAAAACATAGAGGTGCTCTGCGACGGGATCGACTACGAAAACGGCCGCTTCGAGGGCAGGGCGTATTTCAGCGCTCCCGAGATCGACGGAAAGGTTTACTTCAACGCGGCGAACGCGTGCCAGGGCGAAAGGTATACCGTTCGGGTCACCCGTTCGGACAGTTACGATTTATACGGCGAAACGGAGGATTATCAAGCATGAATCTGCCGAACAAGATCACATTGTCGAGGATTTTTCTCATCCCCGTGTTTGTGGCGGTGTTTTTTCTTACGGTCATACCGTATAACTATTTCATCTCGTGTATCATTTTTATCGTCGCGGCATGTACCGACTTTATAGACGGGCATATTGCGAGAAAGTATAATTTGGTCACGAATCTGGGCAAATTCCTCGATCCGATCGCGGACAAGGTGCTCGTTTCGTCCGCGCTCATCTGCATGCTCGTAAAGCCCGGAGTGTTTTCCGTGATGTGGCAGGGCGAATGGGTCATGATCGTGAGCGGGCTCTGCGTCGCGGTCATTCTCGCGCGCGAACTGATCGTGAGCGGCTTCCGCATGGTCGCCGCCAGCACGGGGCTCGTCCTTGCGGCGGACAAGGTGGGGAAAGTCAAAACGACTTTCCAGGATATTGCCATCGCCATGCTTCTGGCGGGGGCAAACTTTTTCGGGCTCGCAACCGTCGGCAAAGTGTTCAACGTTATCGGTCTCGTTTGCCTCGTCATTGCGACCGTCCTTACGATCTGGTCGGGGGCCGGTTATATCGTAAAGAACAGGAAAGTATTGAGTGCGCCCGTCGAAAAAAAGTCCGAGAAAACGCAAGAGGAGAATAAAGAGGAAAGCGGCGGCGAGTCCGTATGAAAAACGGTTGTATCGTAATCAGGAATATCAAAAGTTATCTGTGCGGAGAGGATTTTTCCGGCATTGCCGACGCGCTCGCGGACGGGGGATATTTTATCGATAAAATGTTCCTCCTTTCCGAAGAGGACGAAAGGGAATTTTCGCAGACCTTTGCGGAATGCAAAAATTTTTTCGAGAATGTTTTCGTTGTTGCAACGGAGGAAAAACTCGCTTCCCTGCGTGCGGCGGCCTGCGGCGTGCTGAAATTGCAGCCTGTGGACGGAGCGCGCATAGAACAGGATAAAAAGACGTTCTTTTTCCTCAAATCGGGAGCTTCCCTCGCCCCCTTTGTAAGGGAAGAAGTCGTTCCGTATCTCGACGCGAAATACGCCGTCCGCCACGATAAAATGGTCATACGGGCGGTGGGCGTTCCCGCGGAGCGGCTGAAAAACGTTTTGAACGAGGCGAAGGCGGTAAGCGGCGACAGGCTCGCTTACAACGTTTCGGAAAAGTGGGGGGATCTTCGTCTGGAGATCCTTTACGACAGCGATTCGCCGAAAATGCTCATCGATACGGTCATGCGTACCGTCGTGGGCGGTTTCAACGACTATATTTACGCGACGGAGGATACGCCGCTTGCAGACCGTATTTTTGAAATATTGAAGTTGCGCGGGCTGAAACTTTCGGTCGCGGAATCGTTTACGGGCGGCGGGGTCGCAAAGCGGCTGATCGAAGTGCCCGGAATCAGTTCCGTGCTGTTCGAGAGCATCGTCGCGTACGACAACGGTTCGAAAATGAGCCGCCTGGGCGTTTCAAAATACACGCTCATGCGCCAGGGCGCTGTGTCCGACGAGACTGCGTACGAAATGGCCGCGGGGTTGATCGCGTCGGGGAATTGCAGCGTCTCTCTCTCCACGACGGGCATCGCCGGGCCGAAGTCCGACAATACGGGCAAACCCGTGGGGCTTTGCTTTATCGCGGTCGGCTTGAAAGAGTCCGTTTACGTTTACAAATACATTTTTAAGGGCGGGCGCGAAGATATCACGCAGCGCGCGATCAATCAGGCGCTCTTCCTTTTATATAAACAAATCAAGTAATATGCGTGGCATAAAGCGCTGAAAAACAAGTAAAAAATCGTAAGAGAGGTCAAAATGGATAACGACAAGCAGAAGGCGCTCGATCAGGTGCTCGCCCAGATCGAGAAGCATTACGGAAAGGGAGCGATCATGAAGCTCGGCTCTTCGGCGGGGAACGTCGACATCGAAGTCATCCCCACGGGCTGTCTTTCGCTCGACATCGCGCTCGGCATCGGCGGGCTTCCCCGCGGCAGGATCGTGGAGATCTACGGGCCCGAATCGTCGGGCAAAACGACGGTCGCCCTGCATGCGATCGCGCAGATACAAAAGATGGGCGGCATCGCGGCGTTCGTCGACGCGGAACACGCGCTCGACCCCGTTTACGCGAAAAAATTGGGCGTAGACCTCGACAACCTGTACGTTTCCCAGCCCGATACGGGCGAACAGGCGCTCGACATCTGCGACGCGCTCGTAAGGAGCGGGGCGGTCGATCTCGTTGTGATCGACTCGGTTGCGGCGCTGACCCCGAAAGCGGAAATCGAAGGGGAAATGGGCGA
>CDZB01051590.1_pt1 | contig 17430 bp, 21 predicted proteins | sample 554961 | NCBI WGS metagenome assembly CDZB01 (sample SAMEA3182106, study PRJEB8094) | gut metagenome | biome: human; feature: gut; material: Stool; isolation source: human stools | place: Canada | collected 2013-02-26
ACGCAGAATTTCCCCAAAGATTCATCCATCGCATACAAAATAGCAGACCTTCTTTTATGCATTTTAACAATAAATTTTCCAATTCTTTTCCAGTAAAATCCACATTTAGTCCACATTTACACATTAACATTTAACAATTTATATCTATATTTTTATGCATTTTATACAAATATTATATTTGTCAACACATAGCATTTCGCACAATAAATTAATATAATCATTGGCTATTTTACAAGTAGACAAAACAACACGCTAATGATATAATGTAATCACAATAACACAGGAGGCGAATTGAAATGGAAAGGCTATACAAGGTGATATGGACACATGACGGTAACATATGCACAAGTTATATTGTCGCAAAATCCAAGCAGGCAGTCATGAAAGAATATGCACAGTTAGGCGATATACTATCTATAACCAATATATCAACAAAGCATTATGTACGCCAATCAAGCATCACACAAGCGTTACAAGATGCTGGATACAGTAAGCTAAAGATATATTATATTAATGGGGTATTGCGTAGGCATTGCAACAGCTATATTAGCACATTACCATTGGATCAAGGAGGTGATAACTAATGTATTATGACACATTATCAGAGTTATGCCACGTATTACATCAATCTCGAAATCGTATCACATGCAAGCAATGGCAGCAGTTATCCAGATCAGCCCGTAATATTTGGTTTACGGCCAATCTTATTCATGCCAATTCTCGCAAATTGCACAATAATTAAATGTAATCATTGTTGATTATACCTGTAGACAAAGAATAAAAATAATGCTATAATATAATCAAGATAAAGAAAAGGAGATAGAAGAAATGACAAAATTAATGAATGGCAAAGAATGCATCGCAGTAGTTATCGGAAAACTCACGTTAGAAGAAATGGTAGCATTTTGCAATATCCAATTTGTATTTGATGATATGGAGAAAACTCCAGAAAATTACTATTACGATGAACTGAGTGTATGTTATGAATAATTATTGGATACGGAGATGGAGCCGTAAATTAGGGTGGATAGACGTATATCGGTCAGCGACTAATATAACACCTCTATTACTGTCAGAACTATCACGACAGCACAAAACAAACGGAAGAGAACGTCTAATTTTTATAATCAAGGTGAATTAATCATGAAAACAGTGCAAATCGACGCAGGAAGAAATAATATTTGTTATCTAATAGACGCAAAGACTTGTCACATAGTATCACAACTTTATTCTGTAACCCCTATTAATGCAAGGCGTATGTTAGATTTTGAAGGTTTATTAAAAGAATATAAAAATATGGATAATTTGTTTGTATTGCATAATAACCACATTTATAATTCGCAAAATATTCTTATTTTCTAAATTTATCAATTTGGCGGCATGAGCCATAATCATGCACAAAGAAAGGAAAAGACATGACTTACGAGGAATTTGCCACTATCAACATTGTCGCATTTGCCAAAGTGCACGGTATTAAGCCAAACACGCTCAGGAATGCAATCCACAAACCGATTCCTAACGAAATCTACAATCCAGATGCGGTGAACGTAGAATCGGTAAAGGCTCTTTTGGACAAAAACGGCATTGATATCTCTGTACTCAATTCGGAAGATTATGCTTTTGTGCGTCAGCGTAAAGAGAGGCCAGAACTTAAAATCGGAAATTTCTACTATATGAAAAGCTATACGGAAACAAAGGAATTTGATGGGATTGAAACTATTGTGCAAATTCCTTTGGAACTGGTAGCTATGTCTGATACCTATGTATGTCTTGAAGAGCCTAACGGGACATTTCACGCTTACAAAAAGGATATTTTTGAGAGTAGAGCAACTCTCGCGGAGGTATAATATAAGGAGGATATGGCCTCCTATGAAGATAGGAGGCCATTTAAACATCATGAAAAATATTAGTTTTCAGCAATATTCTGAAATTTGCAAAACAGGGAAAGTATTGCGTTCTGAACTGTCAGATTATAAAGACAATTATTACAGGATTAAGACTGTAAAAAATTCAGGAAAAATATATACATTTTTATTCGTCAACGGAGAACTAGCCATGTCTTATACGGAGGAAAATAAATGAAATATATATTTGTTTCATTCATGGTGGCATTATCAGTCACTATATTTGGATATGCACTATATAAATATTACAAAGCTAAAATGCATATGTACCAAAAAATCGGGTATTACTATGCAGTAAAAGCTAACAACGAAATTATATTAACACGTATGGTGCAAGGTGATAATCATGATACAGACATTGTATAGGATTATTTTAGAAAATGTATGGCAAATATACATTTTAGCATTTTGTATTATATTCGCTATAATTTCTGTGTGTATAGTTTCGCACAAAGGAGGAAAGAAATAAATGAAATCTTATACTGTAGCAGCAGAAGTAGAGCTAAATAACGCAGCCGAATGTACCGCGATAGAAGGATATTATAAGCTACTGGTAACAGCAAGAAATCTTTTGTCTCCTAATGAATATGAATCTTTCAGGGAAGATATTGACGAAATAATTTCAGACGAGATGAACCATAGGGAAAAGTTATCATATTGGAGTACAGTTTTTAGTAAAATAGAGGCAGCCAATGACTGATTTTGTTTTACGGATGAAGCGAATGTCAATTTTATACAATGCCGATATTGAAGTGAATTTTAAAGGGCAGATCATCACTGTAACGGACGATAAAGGCAACTTTGTAAGTCAGTTTTTTCTTGATGAAAAAGATTTTGAAAAGATAGTTGCTGAATGCATGGCAACTTTAAGAAAAAAGACAGCGCCCTGATTAACAGGGCGCTATATTTTACCACTTTACCAGATCTTTTGTAAATACTCTTCCGGTATATACGTCTTTAACCGGTTCAGTAGATACAAGAGATACAGTGCCATTTTGTTCCATTTGCCGAATATACAACTTAGAGGTAGTAACCCATCCGGCCATTGTCTGTCCATCAATAAATGTATTGCACCCGGGGGCCATTTTTACAACGTCTCCAACTTTCAATTCAATCGGTTGGGGTTCGGGTTCTGGTTTTGGGGTGGGTTTTTCATCATCATATTCAACGACATCTGCTTTCAAAAGCAAAGCTTTCAATTCCTCAGCCCGTTCTTTGCTGTCAAAGCCTTTAATAACTACTGCAAACATATCTTTATCCTCCATATTCAAGTAATAATCGACAGTTTGACGAAAACTTTCAATAGATTCATCAAATTTGTTAAAATAAGGGTTGATATCGCTATGATTAGAAGCCAGTCCCATTCTATGCAGCTGTGCATGATCCACGATATTATCACCAGTAAACCCGAACATTTTGCATAGATATACAACCAATTCTACTGCTTCTGACAACAATTCATCAAAATAACTTTCATTATTTCCATGTTCGCACATTTCTATCCCGATATAGTAATCATTGCCATTTCCATTTTTGCCGGAACCAGAATGCCATCCACGCATATCCCAAGGTAAACACTGGTATGTTGCAATTTGCTGATTATCCAACCATCCGATCATGGCGTGTGCGCATTTTTCCACACCCGGCCGATTCCAGTGATTGTTATAGGCGTTAGGCCCTAGTTTGCCGTCATCAGGGCCAATATACCGATGCAAATACGGGTTATCGGCTGCGGTAGTATGCATACAGATACCCACTGGTTTCAACGGTTTGCCCTGTTTATAGCAGTCGTTTTCAGTCAAGTAATACTTTACAAGATGCATATTAATTCCTCCTTAATCCAAGACATTGGAAAATTTTAAAAACTTGTTGTTTAACGGACTGATTATCAAAGTACATTCGTCCCATTTTAAAAAATTCTATGATAACGTTTGTTTGTCCGCAAGCATTCGCGCTTTTGATAAGGTAATATTTTGGTTCATGATCTTCGGCTGTTAACGAGAATTTCCACGGAGCATTTTTGTAAGGTACATAAGAAGCATAAATATACATACCTTTCATGTAAAAGTATACAGTTGTGTCCATGTATTTGATTGCAATTATGCATTTAGAATCGGACGGTCTTTTTTGAATGAACTCGTCATTATCCTGATAAAATTGGCCCATAATTGCATATTGGCCGTAAGGAGTTTTATTCATTATGCTGCCCATTCTAGAAAGAGATTTAGCCTCTGTAAATGAATCTCCTTTATACATTTCAACGATAATATCATTATTATATTCTTTATATACATTGAAACGTTTATCAGGATTAACAGCAAGCTTGAAATAGTCAAAATATGGATTAACCATTGAAATAGTATTCGCAAACAGAAATACTCTAAGAAGATCGTGTAATTTTTCAGTATCTCTAAAGCGGTTTATTGTTTCTACTAAGTCAAAAAAGCTATGAACTTCGTTAGGTAAGTAATGATAATTTGATTTATCAATAATAAATTCATCCACGCACATTTTATTGACTTCCGGAAAAGGGACAGACTTTAGAGCAACCTGAGAAGCTAATGGTGCATAGTAACCAGCGACTTCTTTGTCAATTAAGAATTTACCGCCTTTTTTGCCGCCGCTTACTAAAAATGAGTGTTCGGGATAAAAACTTGCTATATCATTAAAAAAGGTAGAAATATTCATTAACTCAGTCTGGTATCTTCGCACATACATAAATTGTTTACCTGTTTTTAAAAAGTCGCTGATAGCATAATCTTTAAATGCAAAAGTTTTACCAGGGCCACGGTTACTTAACACAAAATTAATTAAAGCATTTCGTGTAAGCAGCGGTTCCATATTATAATGTAAATTATCAGTATGCATAATATCACCTATAAAATTGGGTGCCCTCTGCCATGACATTTTTAACGCACGACAGAGGGCTGAGAAAAGGATGTAGAAATCAGACATATGCAATAGCCAATTTGTACACACCCTGCAAGTGTCTCCAATGGTAGGCCCAACTCAATGGGTGCAGTTCCCACCATACTATTGGACATGATATGCACTGCCTGACACCATTATTATACTATAATATATGCAAAAAATCAAGCTAGATAAATGTAAATAATGCATGTAAAAATTTTTAATTTTTACTTGACATTTTAGCGTAGCTATGCTATACTGTAGATAGATCAAGAAACAGGCGCTTGATTAAATAAAATTCATAAAAGGAGATAGTATCATGGCCGAAGAAATCATCGACAAGGAGACCGGAGAAGTCCTGCCCATGGACGAGTTGGAAGTAGGAACCGTAAGCATTATTCCCATGCAAGACGCTTTTGTCCATAATAGCGACAATATGGTTATGTGCACCTTTGACACGGACGGTTCTAAAGCATCCAAACTCCGGCTTCATAAGATCAAAGCCAATCCTGATGAAAGATTGCAAGACCATATCAACGAAAAAATCACTGTTACCGGTTTTGTGGCGCATTGGGTAGAAACCAAAAATGAGAGAACCGGAGAAATCACGCCTGCACCTAGAATTATCTTGATTGACGATAAGGGTACCACTTATACTTGCGTGTCTATCGGAGTATATAATTCTCTGAGGAATATTGTGATGGATTTGTGGCTACCTTCGGAAGAAGAACCCATTGTCATTATCCCACGCAGAGTAAAAGGGAAAAACCGTTATGAGTTCACAAGCCTTGAAGTAAGCGAATAAAAACTCAGATTCCCGGTATGAAGCCTGACATACCGGGAACTTTTCTCAGGAGGTGTTGCAAATGGGAGCCTATCTAACACGTGGCGGAATAGCGTTAAATATCAAAGAATCGCCTTATAGAGCATCCATAGAAAATTATGAATTTATGTTTTCATCAAGATTATATATGGATTCATTTATAAGAAAATTGCCTGAGTTTGAACAGAAACTTGGATATTATATTCTTATTAAAACTCATGGATATTGTGACGTGCATTTATCTGCTGCTATTATTTTATATGAAAGCATTGAAAAAAGAGGGTTCTATATCATAAATAAAACAACTGGTAAATCATACGAAAGTATAAATGATTTTAGAATGAAATTGGAGGTGAGTTAATGGCTAATCCAGATGATTTAATAAAAAAGCCAAAAAGAAAGAAACCAGCTAAACGAAAGATCAAACAGCCCAGTGAGCCTATTTCAACTGCTAAAGGCAGACGAAGCAGGCAGGAAACATCTGTTAATAGTTCAAAAATTAGAAAATCAAGAACTCAAAACGCTACAGAAAACTTTAAATTAAATAAACAGCAGCAAGCGGAATTGACTAAACTTAGAAAACGTGCCAGTTCAAAGCAATCCAGAATAAAAAAGCGCTATGGCTATGACATACAAAGGCCAGTACATGGACGAAGCTTTGCAACAGATCAAGAATACCAACAGTTTATCAGACAATTACAAGACTACACTTCACGAGAATCGCACAAATTTCAAAAGATAGGTACAGGCGATTCATCTTTCTTTGTGCCGTCTGAAGAAATTCAAGGTATCAACGATCTACTGAAGAAATACGAAAATGAGCGTATGAAGTTTTATAAAAACGTAGCAGACAAAGATATAATCGCAGGAGGGCAATTACAGCCTGATAATACTGTTTTGCTACGTGCAATGATGAAAAAAGAAACTCCCGGTTCAACATTCTATGATTTACTACACAAACAAACATTTGAGCCAAAAGAGATAAAATCAATAGATGAATTTAACAGAATAAAATCTAGGCTTGAGCGACAATCCAAGTCTGAATATTGGCAATGGCGACAAGAGGTAATGTACAATAATTTTATTGAATCATTGCAAAAACTTTCAGAACGTTCAAATGTAGGAAGTGGAAAATTGCAAGAAATGATCCGGAGTATGCCTAAGGATAAATTTTTAGAAATGTATTATAGGGCAGAATCAGATCTTTCAAGCGTTTTTAACAACACGCCGGATAGTATGGAATTTTTTGAAAGTGTAATAGACATATTTAATAATGTAGCAAACGCATATTCAATAGTAATGTCTGGAAGATAGCGCAATAAAAACAAAAGGCGGCGCTATTATGATTCATATAATGGCAGACTTTGAAACCACGCCAAAGCGTGATGATTGCAGGGTTTGGCTGTGGTGCGCAGTGGATATCGATAATTTAAAGAGGGTTTGGTATGGCGAAACGATAGAAGAATTTTTCGATACATTTAAAAACGGGCAATACACGATATATTTTCACAACTTGAAATTTGACGGCGAGTTTCTATTATCGTACATTCTAAATGTATTGAAATTTCAATATGCAGAAAAGCCAGATGAACACGAGTTCAGAACATTAATTAGTGATATGGGTATATTTTATATGATTGAATGCATATTCAGCAAAAAGAGCAAGCATGTCTCAAAAATAACTTTTTTAGATTCATATAAAAAATTGCCATTTAAAGTAAAAGATATAGCAAAAGCATTCCAGTTAGAAGAATCAAAAGGTGAAATAGATCACAGTATTTTAAGACCGCGCGGATATAAACCGACAAAAGAAGAATTAGAATATGTAACAAATGATGTTATAATTGTAGCTAAAGCATTAAAAATGCAATTTGAACAAGGTCTATCGGCTATGACAATGAGCAGTGACGGTCTAAAATACTGTAAGCATATTCTAACAGAAAAAGGATGGAATCATTATTTTCCTGTATTGGACATTGCAATGGATGATGAAATTCGCAAAAGCTATAAAGGCGGGGCTGTAATGGTTCATCCATTAAGGGCTGGGGTAGAAGTATATAATGGACATTCATTTGATAAAAACTCCATGTACCCGTGGGCAATGACGATGCCAATGCCGTGGGGTATGCCATTATTTTTTCAAGGAAAGTACCAAAAAGATGAACAGTATCCGTTATTTATACAGGCTTTGGCTTGTGAATTTAAAGTTAAAGAAGGATTTTTACCAACCATACAAATAAAGCGGCATGAGCTATACAAGCAAAATGAATACATATCAGAAAGTATAGAACAAACTGTGCTATATCTTACGAGCGTTGATTTGCAATTATTTTTCGATCACTATGAAGTATATAATATTAGATGGCTATACGGTTACAAATTTAAAAGCGCAGTCGGTATTTTCGACGACTATGTAAACCATTGGTATGAAATGAAAAAGAATTCAACAGGCGCGAAAAGGCAAATAGCCAAATTGATGCTAAACGCATTCTACGGAAAAACAGCATCAAGAACGCATATACGGTCAAAAATTCCATACCTTAATGACGAAGGAATTGTATGCTATAAACTTTCAGAAGATGAAACGAAAGACCCTGTATATACAGCCGTAGCGTCATTTATAACTTCTTACGGAAGAGATAGCGTAATACGTTCTGCGCAAGCCGTAGGAGGGTCTAAGCCAGATTCACACTTTTGCTATATGGATACGGACAGCATTCACGTAATCGGTATAAGTGTTGAAGAAATTTCTAAATATATAGAAGTTGACAGTAAAAAACTAGGCGCATGGAAACATGAATATTCATTTGACAGGGCAAAATATATCAGGCAAAAATGTTACATTGAAGAGATAGCGTACAAGAAAGGGACACAAAGTTATGAAGACTACGTAAAGAAAATGTCAGGACTTACGCCTCAGGAACAATCAGAACTAAAATTCACGGAAGGAGAGGACGCTTATTATACATACGTTAAAAAATGCGCTGGTATGACGGATAATATAAAATCGTTGATCTCATACGAAGAATTCGACCTTGGGTACGAGATAGAGAATGTCAAGCTGAAGCCTGTCCGCTGTTATGGCGGCGTAGTGCTGGAGCCGACTTCCTTCAAAATGAAGCCCTAATGATCATTGACAAAATGCCTCTAAAGGTATATAATATAAATAGGTAATAATCCTTATTATAGGAGGCAGAAAGATGAAGGTGGGAACGATCATGGAGGGAATAGCGGCGTGCGTTGGTGCAGCTATCGGCTTTTTCATCGGGCCGGTAAATGGATTATTGATTGGATTACTATGCTTTATGGCAATCGACATCATTACAGGTATCATTAACGCTTGCATTCACAAAAAACTAAGCAGTAAAGTATCTTTTACAGGATTAGCTAAAAAAGTATTTATCATTTTAATGGTTGGTTTAGCGAACGTGATTGACACAATGATTTTTGCGGAATCGGCTGCTTTGAGAACAGCGGTTATATTCTTCTATATAGCGAATGAAGGTATTTCAGTGTTAGAGAACATTTCCGCAAGCGGCTTACCTATTCCGTCAAAAATCATTGATGCCTTACACGAAATAAAAGGTAAGGGAGAAGATGAAAATGGGAATGATGAAACAGACAGAGATTGAAGAAGCAATCACAACGCTAAAATCAGAAAACGAATCACTCAGAAGCGCATTGGCACAATTATCAACAGATTTAGAATCAAGACAAATCCCCGATATTGAATCAATCATGCAGGAGCATGACCGGCGTTTCAGGAAGGAAGTATTTGACGCTATTAATTCATTTGTTCCGCAAGATGCTCCTGTAAAGCCTGAACCTCCTGCACCGCATATTGAAACGATTGACGAACTTTTGAAAGGTGGAAATTGAAATGGCAACTAGCAATAAACCCGCTCCGTTGAATGCGGTTAATAATCTTAGCAATGTGCAAATTTTGAACGCTGTATGGGCCGATGCTTCCCAGGAATATCAGTCTAGGGTGCCGCTAGCGACACGTGAAAGCTTGCAAGCTACCGGAAACGCTATTCTTAATTATCAGGTATTCTATAATGAATTTTTGCATTCCCTGGTAAATAAGTTTGCGTTTATGTATGTTCATAACAACGTACTCCGCAACAGGCTTGGTGAGTTTAAGCGCGGGCCTATTCCATTCGGATATTCCGTTGAAGAAGTTTTTACTGACATTACAGAAGCTATGGCATTTGACCCGGAACTTGCGGAATCCGAACTTTATAAACGTACTATTCCGAATACCTCCAGTATCTATCATGTCATTAATCGGCAAGACGTGTATCGCCAGACAATTTCTCGGGCCATGTTGCAACGTGCGGTTTATAACGAAGGCGGACTTTCCAGGTTGATTGAATCTATTGTACAGGCATTGTATAACAGTGATGAAGTTGACGAGTTTATCATCATGAAGTCGCTGATTGCTAATTACTTTAATGCAGGGCTTTTTTATCCCGTGGAAGTAGATGCTGTTGTGGATGAAACCAGTGCAAAAACCATGCTAACTGCTGTTCGTTCTAATGTTCTTTCTTTGGATATTCCGTCCAGACGGTTTAATGCAATGGGAGTAATGCGTACTGTTGCACCGGAAGATCAGGTTTTGGTTATCACACCTGCGGTGGAAGCGGCAATCGATGTTAACGCATTGGCACAAGCTTTCAATATGAGCAAAGCAGATTTCACAGCCCGTCATTTGGTAGTGGACAACTTCGGGCCGAATACGGATAATATTGTGGGCGTACTTTTTGACCGTGAGTGGTTTATTCAGTATGATACCTATTTCGGAACCGAAGCGGTTAGAAACCCTATGGGTCTATATGACAATATGTACTTGCACCATCAGGGAATCTATTCTACCTCTCGATTTGCAAACGCTGTTGTATTTATCTCCAACTCCGCTTCTGTAACCGGTATTACCGTTACCGGTGCTGAGTCTGTAGCTGCTGGAACCTATACCGATATGACTGCTAAAGTAACTGGTACTGCATCTAATTATGTGCCTCAGTCGGTTAATTGGTCTATCAGCGGTGAGGCTTCCAGTGGTACCTATATCGACAAAGGCGGAAGGTTGTTTATCAGCAGCAAAGAACCCGCTAATACAACTGGAATCACTGTTACCGCAACTTCTACCTATGACGATTCTATCAACGGCACCGCTACTGTAAAAATAACTGCGTAATGTTAAAAGCCCGTTCACTTCTTTATCATCCAAAGGGGTGAACGGGCTTACATTAAAAGGAGTAATGTATATGCCTTATCCAGTTATAACAAAAGCAGATTTGCTTTCACAAGTACCACTAAAACCGAACGATGATAATGTAATAAGCTTTGTAAATGCCGCTGCACGTGAATCTTATTTCAACGGAAAAGTATTCATGGCAGAAACAAATATCCAATACATGAAAGAACAAGACGAATACAAGGTAAATGCTAACTATGATGATGTTATAGCGAATTGTAATTACCTTAGATTCAACAACGAAAACCGATGGTTTTATGCTTTCATTATGGAAGTAAGATACATAAATCCAAGTACATGTGCTATTACATTTCAAATAGATTATTGGACAACATATCAATTTGATTTGCAATGGAAAAACTGCTTCATTGAAAGAGAACACGTAACAGATGATACAATAGGAAAACATACGATTGACGAAGGGCTTTACACCGGAGAAAATATAATTACTGAATTGCCCACTTCAAATATGCCGTACACTATGCCGAACGGAAATGCTCAAATTGTTCCAGTTGTATTAATGAGCGAGTTTGTCTCATATGAGCCTTATGAAGCATTAGAATTAGGCACTCATTGCAATACAATAAATATGGTTCCTCAGCCTTCTTCATTATGGGTTCCTTTAAAGTCAAACGAAACATACGACATTAACACAATTACTCAAAGGCTAGCTAAATTTCTTAAGTACATTAATTCATCTGATATAGGAAAAGGAGACGCGGCGTATGCTTGTTTTTCTGTTCCATATTTAGCTTTTGATGGCGCATCCAGTGATATGTTTTTAGCTGTGGGAGACCCGAATACAGACAAAGGAACCTACTCTCCAAATCTAGGATTTTATTTATTCACAAGTGGAATTAATAATATAATAAAATCTTCTGGATCACAAGTAGATTACAATTTTCAATTTAATGACAATATTGGAAGCTATACTCCTAAAAACAATAAACTATATACATATCCTTATTATTACTATATCATAGACAACAATCAAGGCAATCAAAATATTATGTACAGAGAATATATTACTGGCACAACACCAACAAATAGTAATCCTACGGTTCAATTTAGATTTACTGCAAACATAGCACCTGATTCATCCCTATTCTGTATTGTAAATAGCGGGTATGGAGCAAATGCCCCTAAAAGCAATACGCTGTCTTTAAACAAATTTCCTAAATCCGCTTTAAACTCTAATTTTTATAATAACTGGCTAGCTGGGCATAGCGCGTCCATGAATGTGGCTACTGCAAGCGCTGTAACAAACGCCATTATACCAGGGCTTGCTGGAGGTAATGGGGCATATATGGCCTCTGGAATTGTGGGAGGATTTTTTGAAATTGCGTCTTTAGTAGCTAGGGATAAAGCAATGCAAGTTGTACCAGATAATATGAGAGGAAATATTGCAAACACAGCTAATACTTGCGCGGGTAGAATGGGATTCACGTTTTATAAATCTATCCTAAAATCAGAAATATATGAAATGATAGATAACTTTTTTACAATGTACGGATACAAAGTCAACAGAGTTGGAACTCCAGCATTTAGAACACGGCAATATTACAATTACTATAAACTTCCCGTTTGTAACGTATTTGGAAACGTACCGGGAGAGGGAATAAAATCTATTACTGAAATGTTTCAGAACGGTGTTACTGTATGGAACACAACTGACGTGGGTAACTACAGAAATGGCGTTAATCCTATAGTATAAAGAAGGTGATAAAAATGTCAAAAGCTAAAAACAGATATACCGGAATAACAGCTATTAAAGGGCCTGATGGACTTCAATATCCGGTTACAGTAAGCGGGCCGTATGCCAGTCTTAGCAATGAAGTTGAAAGAGCATATTTTTCTCATTACTATTACATGATGATAAATTATGCGGTCAGTATGTTTGAATGGATAAACCTGCCGTATGAAATTCCTGAAAAATTTATAGAACGTACTTTATGCCTTGAGGGTTTTGGCTCTTTCTATAAATTGTTAGATACACCAGTATTTATGCGGTCTTTACTGCAAGGGCCCTTTGATATTTACTATGAGCCTAAACGTTTAACGCTAATTGCTGTAAACGGATTTTCTAAACAGGTGGCTAGAGAAGACTGCGTATTATGCTATAACAATTATCTTCGTCAGCCTACAGCCTTTTATCTTGAGACTTATGCGGCTAGGATGGCAAAAGCAGAAGCGTTTATTGAAGTTAATTTTAATACAAGTAAAACCCCTGTGATTATGAAAGCACAAAATAGAAACCAGAAACTTACCCTTGAAAATGCATATGCAAAATTTACCGGAAATTCACCCGTTATTATTGATACAGATAACATGGATTTAAGTTCTCAGTTTGAGGCCATTAATCTAAACGTACCATTTCTTGTGCCACAAGTAGAGCAATATAAAAAGCAAGTATGGGACGACGCTATGGCATTCTTAGGCATACGAAATGTATATAGCGATAAACGGGAAAGACTGGTAAGTGCAGAAGCAGATGGAAACATTCAACAAATTGAAATGTCTAGGTTTACAATGCTAAACGCCAGAAAAGCAGCATGCGAAGAAATCAATAGAAAATATGGATGGGATATTGACGTACAATTCAGACTTATCACCGATTATGGTAACGGACTTTTAGGCCATGCCCTCGATGATGAACTTATAGAAAGGAGTGTAGAAGATGCCGATAACAATGATGATGATGGATTTGGTGAAAATCCTTAATCAAGACAATCCAAATCCATCTTCTAGTTGGAATGATAAAATAATATATGCAAACAATAAAATATTTTCATTTAATTATCCTTTCTATGATAACGATAAAAAAGAAGAATTTCAATTAAAATTTACACGCAGATTTATAGATGCAAGATTAGGATTTGAAACTCCTGCACTTTTTATGCTAAAGCTTGAAGATACACTCAATTATATAATGCCATACTATAATGAATATTTCAAATCACAGCTAATGGATTATGATCCTTTAACAAATATGGAAATAGAAGAAATATTCGATAGGAGTAATGACATTAACCGAAATAAAAATATTACTGAAAATGACAACGGAACCAGAAATATTGAAAGAACTGGCAACAATAGCGGAACAGACACTTTAACGAAAAGCGGAACAGAGACAACAGATAAAAACGATACTATGAACGATAATATAAAGCATACTGGTACAGTATCAACGGACGGAAACAGCACAGATACTTATTACGAATTTCCACAAGCTGCTAAATCAACTAATGGAGATTATGCAACGAACCAAAGAAATATTAAATCTGATGAAACTGTAACAAATGATCTTACAGATACAGAGAACAAAACCAGCACGGGCGAAGAAACAGTCACTTATAATTTAACAGATAAAAGAGATACTACAGAAACTATTGGAGACAACACCGATGAAACAACTGCTAACACAAGAACCACAGAAGATACCGGATTGGAAAAACAACTTGAACATTATGCGCTTACTAAAAAAGGATCAACAGGACAATGGACATACCAAGATTTAATCAGAAAATATAGAGAGTTAATTATCAACGTAGACGCTATGATTATGGAAAGCGTTGAAATAAAATCCCTTTTTATTTATTGTGAATAGGAGTGATCTATTATGTATGACCGTATGCCGCCTAAACTTCCTTTCTATTGGAATAGTGTGATTCCAGCAACTCTTGATACGGCTTTAACTTTCGACGAAATGCAATCAAAAATAGTATGGACTGTTAACAAAATACTTGAAAATCAATATTTGACCGTTCCGTATTTAATTAGTCTAGGAACTGAATATACCACGACTTCTATATCTATTAAAGGTATTTTGTTCCAAAATTACACGCCGTTGCAAGTAGATAAAGAATTTGTCATTAATGGCATGAAAGACGGAACATACTACATTAACGTATTTAACGATGCGGCAAATACAGAAGCCGGAAAACCACCTGTACAGTCTAATGATCTTCTGTTCCTTTCTACAGAATACATGCCTAAAAATTGCACGTCTCTTTATGTATTCGATATCTTAAACGGCAATATAGTTGGTAACAGTATAAGGTATAATGATCTTTATACCGAAATGCATAATGCAGACCCTAACGCGCATCAAGCCCTGTTTGAAGCTGTATACAATAAAATAGAAGAAGAATCCGACGGGCTTCATAATGAGATTGTGACGGAAACAAATCGCGCAAAACAAGCAGAACAGCAATTGCAAGATAATATTGACAATGAGTCCACTGCTAGACAACAAGCGGATACTACTCTGCAAAATAATATTAATGCTGAAAAAACTGCTAGAGAAAATGCGGATACTACTCTGCAAAATAATATTAATGCTGAAAAAACTGCTAGAGAACAAGCCGATACTGCGCTTGGTGAAAGAATAACCGCTGAAACTACAGCCAGACAACAGGCTGACACAAATTTGCAAAATAGCATAAATGCAGAAAAAACCGCGAGAGAACAAGCCGATACTGCATTACGAAATTCGCTTGACGAAGAAATTGGCGATAGAATTGATGGCGAAGATGCTATTAATGCTAAAATTAATGCGCATATACAAAATAAAAATAATCCTCATAATGTGACCGTAGATCAGATTGGAAATGTGGTTAAATCTATAAAAGGTTCCAACCAAACAGTCTTATATGATAATGTAACATTAACTGGTATCAGAGGTATTAACACTTTAGGCGATAATCAAATTATAAGTATTGGCGGGCCGATGTATGACGCTCCCACCGATAATTCTGTAGATGTAAATTACGTCGGAATAACATCTTTGTCATCTAACATCGAATATGCCTCCACAAAACAGGGGTTACCATCAAAAACAGGCTGGCTATACTTGGTTAGTTATAAAATTGATACTGCGGTCAAAAAAGTTATCTACAATACGGATGGTACGGCTTATTGCAATAACGGCGGAGTAAATGACACATGGAACTTAATTCAGAGCAATGACATAGTTAAAAGCATTAACGACTTTGTAGGAGCAATAACATTAACGGGGGAGAATGGAAATATAATAAATAATAACAACAATACTATAACAGTATCTGGGGCTATGATAAGTAATACAAATGGCTTAGTTATAGAAAACAACACGAATCCTGGTATTTATTCATTGTCTGATAGCGCTTTTTATACGTCTAATACAAGTGGACTACCAAATAAAGCCGGTTGGATGTATCTTATACTTTATAAAACTATAACTCAAAGTAAATATGTCATTTATAACTTGGATGGAACAGCATATTATAAAGCATCAAATACGAGCGAATGGGTAGAAATTCAGCACAGCGGAAGTGGCACTGCTGGTGTTTCAAGCATTAATTCGTTAACAGGCGCACTTACAATAAATGGAGACCAAGGCGTAGAAATTACAACTACACCATATGTTATTCAGGTTAGAGGGCAATACTATGTTCTTAGTCAAAATACATCTATAAACGGGACATTACGTCCAGGAATAACAGCGGCTGGCAATTACGCATTTACAAATACACCGCAAAATAAAAGCGTAATGTATGTAATAACTGTAGATTATAAATCAAATGAATATATCTATGCACAATATGCTGTTTGCTTTGATTATTCCGTTTATAGACGGCTAAGTAATGCTGATGGAAGTACGGCAACTGAATGGTATTACAATGGCGTAACAGACATAAATGCTACTAAAGGCAGTATTATATTTGAAGCAAGAAATGGGGCCAGCATTTCTAAATCGGGTAATACTTTTACTGTCTTAGGGCCTATAGCCAGAAGTCCAAATTTAAGCCTAAATACAAATAATTCAGTTGGAATATTTTCGTTTGATTATGATTCGTCACCCGTTGGAATGCCAACCGAAGCGACTAACGCGTACGTGATGCTACAGGTAATGACAGATGGTGATAGTTCTATAGAAACTTATACACAATTAGTAATAGATAAAGATGATGGAAAAATGTTCACAAGAACAAAAAACAATAATGGATCACAAGCAACGGCATGGAAACTAAGCAGCTACAGCCCAGCATTGGATAATCAAACTATAACACTTGATTCGCTTGCGCCTAATTTAGGCATTCAAAATTTGACTTTACAATTAGAACAGTACAGAGGAGTAACATTCAAAGCAAAATTTTATGTGCCGTTTTCAATATCAAATTCTACTACTCCTTTAACTCAAGTATCATTATGGAGTTTACCCGCAGGGTGGGCTTTTGATGAAGAACAAAATATTCCTGTTTATTTCTTTAGCACTTCGCCAAGAGCTAATCTTTTTGGATATCTACACTGCGTAGACAATTATATAGAAGTAGAATTTTCTGACACACTTACATCTATTAGTGCTGGATGGATTTTAAGATGCTGCAACAGTGACTTGTACTTAGTAAAAACAAGCCAATAATTATTAAAACCAATGAATAAAGATACGATTAAAATTCTGTTAAATATTCATAAATATATTATCAATATATCGGCAATATGTACAAATTGAGCTGTGCAAAATAAACAAAAATCATCGAAGAATCCTCCGGTTC
>CDZB01025957.1_pt1 | contig 17417 bp, 14 predicted proteins | sample 554961 | NCBI WGS metagenome assembly CDZB01 (sample SAMEA3182106, study PRJEB8094) | gut metagenome | biome: human; feature: gut; material: Stool; isolation source: human stools | place: Canada | collected 2013-02-26
TGACGCACATGTCGTCAGAGCCGGATTAAACATAAGGGGCTGCGGCCCCTTATCAACCCCAAGGTTTTTTGACAGCCTCGAGCGGTTTTTGCCGCTTTTTTGTTTTTTTGGAGGTTTTCATATATTTTGACTATTTGCAAAGCTGCTCAAGCAACAAAACGTGGCGAAAAATAAAGGTAAATAGCCATTAAAAGAACATAAAAGTGGTTTAAAGTGTTGCAAAGTGGTGGGGAAGTTGCTATAATAAGCTTAACTCAATATCTGTGAGAATATATTGAGGAGGAGGCTTCCGCGTTGTTGATAAGTTCTTTCGGACATAGCGTGGACGCCAAGGGCAGGGTTTTTATTCCCGCCAAATGGCGCGACGATCTCGGAGACACCGTCATCATTACCCGTGACATGATGGGCAATGCTGACAGCAGGTGTCTTTATGGTATGCCTGTAGAACTCTGGAACGATATACTGGAGCGCTTCAAAAAGGTCGCCGTGTCCGATGTGAAGGCGCAGAACGCTATGCGAAGGCTGTTCGCCAATGCATGCGAATGTGAGCTGGACAAGCAGGGACGCATACTTATCCCAAACTCCCTCCGGGAGTACGCCGGTATAAATTCCGACGCCATGCTGGTGGGCATGGGCAGCCGCATAGAAATATGGGGCGCCGAGAAATGGGAAGAGCAGCTGGAAAGGATGGATAACGCCGGGGAAGAGTCCATGGCGGAATCTCTCAGCTATCTTGCGGGGCTTGGCATATGACACAATTCCACCATATACCCATAATGCTCAACGAGGTGCTGGAGCTTTTAGCGCCAGAGCGCGGCGGAATATTCGTGGACGGAACGCTGGGCGGCGGAGGACATTCCGAGGGAATACTCAAGCGGCTAAATGACGGAAGGCTGTACGGAATAGACCGCGATGGCGAGGCTATAGCCGCAGCAAGCGAAAGGCTGAAGCCCTTCGGAGATAAATTCAAGGCCATACGCGGCAACTTCTTCGATATGAAGAGCCTGCTGGCAAATGAGGGCGTCACCGGCGTGGAAGGCATACTCCTGGATCTTGGGGTTTCGTCTTATCAGCTGGATACCCCTGAGCGGGGCTTTTCCTACCATGAGGAAGCGCCGCTGGATATGCGAATGGACGACAGAGCGAGCCTTTCCGCATATGATGTGGTAAACGGATACAGTCATGGGGAGCTGACAAGGATAATAAGAGACTATGGCGAGGAACGTTACGCTGCCAAGGTGGCGTCGGCCATAGTGCGCGAGCGGGAAAGGGAGCCCATTAACAGCACCACTAAGCTTGCGGACATAATCAAATACGCCATACCCGCGGCGAACCGCAGAGAGGGCCCTCACCCGGCGCGAAGGACCTTTCAGGCCATAAGAATAGAAGTAAACGGCGAGCTTGCGGAATTGGACAAGGCCATACGGGGAGCCCATGATCTGCTGAACCCCGGCGGGGTCATGGCAGTAATAACCTTCCATTCACTGGAGGACAGGATAGTCAAGCAGGCCTTTAAGGTGTTTGAGCATCCATGTACATGTGACCCCAAAGCGCCCATATGCACCTGCGGCAAGAAGCCTACGGCGGAAATACTGACGAAAAAACCAATCGTGCCCGGAGCGGACGAGCTGGAATACAACCCGAGGTCACGGAGCAGCAAGCTCAGGGCGATAAAAAAGCTTTAGAATAACCTGACGGAGTACTGAATAACATGGCAGTAGCGGCGAGAAAACTGGATAACGACTACGTGTACGCGAGATCGTCCACTATGCGGGTGTATACTCACAGGATGCCTGCGGAGGCAGATACCCCACAGGCCGAAGCCGTGGCCCAACCTGCGGTAAAGCCCAGATACAGCCCGCTGCAAAGACTGGCTGTGACTTGCGGAATACTGATGTCCGCCATAGCGATACTGGCCATAATGGTGCGCTATGCCACTATAACGGAACAGTACGCGGTGGTAAACCAATATAAGAACACAATCGAGGAGAACAAAAGGACGCTGGACAGACTTGAGGTAAGGCTCAATTCTGCCGTGAACCTCGATGAAGCCCGGGAAACTGCCCTTGCTGCAGGACTCGGCTATCCCGCCGCGTCCCAGATAGTTAAAATAGATGGAACGGACGCGGGGAGTGTGAGCTCGCCGCAATAACAATTGGAGGCGGCTGATGGCAGGACCTACGGTATCCGGCAAAAAAAGACTGTTCGTTGCCTTGGGTGGAATAGCGTTCATTTTCATACTTTTGATAATAAGGCTGTTCTGGATACAGATAATTGACGGCAAGAGGCTGTCTGAAATGGCTCAGGAGCAGCAGACGCAGGATACTTCGCTGAGCGCTGCGCGCGGTACCATAACCGATACTAACGGAGTAGTGCTTGCCCAGAGCGGAACGGCATACAAGGTGCTGCTCAACCCTTATCAGCTCAGCCGCAAGCAGGAAGACCTGCCGCGAATAGTGCGTGAGCTTTCGGATATATTGGATCTGGACAGCGAATATGTGATGAAGCAGGCAACCAAAAAGAACTCCAACGACGTGTATTATAAAGAAGTTATACTGAAACGTCAGGTGGAGCGCGAGGTGGTGGACGAGATAAAGTCCAGAATGCTGGGCAGCGGCGTTTACACCGCTATAGACTCAAAGAGATATTACCCTGAGGGAAGCCTGTTTTCCCAGCTGCTGGGATTTACCACGGTGGACGGCACAGGTCAGGCGGGCCTCGAGCAGAAATACAATAAATACCTTGCCGGCGAAAACGGCAGAATGATAACCGAGACGGACGCCAACCATAAGGCGATAGCTTACGGCTCTCAGGAGATATTGGATCCGGAGGACGGTTACGATATAAAACTCACTACGGACAGCGTGGTGGAATCCTTCCTTGAGAAGGCCCTGAAGGAAGCCCTTGAGGTCAACAAGGCCGAGACGGCGCAGGGCATAATAATGAGCTGCAAGACGGGCAGGATAATAGCCATGTCAACTCAGCCGGACTTCGACCCCAACGACCCACCCAGAAGCGACGTGGCGACGCTGAACGCACTTTCCCGGAACCGCATAGTTGCGGATGCCTATGAGCCGGGCTCCACCTTCAAGATAATTACCCTTTCGGCGGCGTTGGACAGCGGCAAGGTGACTTCCGCCAATGAATATAATTGCGGCGGCAGCTACACGGTGAACGGCGAGAGGATAAAGTGCTGGAAGAGCGGCGGCCACGGCCATGAGACGCTCAAAAAGGCGGTGCAGAATTCCTGCAACCCGGCTTTTATGCAGATGGCCCTATCCATGGGCAAGTCCACCTTTTACGATTACATCTACGCTTTCGGGTTCGGTTCTTCTACCGGAAGCGGGATCAGCGGCGAGACCTCGGGTATAGTTACCCATGAAAAATACATCACTGAGAACAACCTTGCCCGCATAGGCTTCGGCCAGAGCATTGCGGTAACGCCCATACAGCTCTGCACAGCGGTATGTGCGGCGGTAAACGGCGGCGAGCTGATGCAGCCTTACGTCGTGGACAGCATAGTAAACAAGGACGGCAGGGTGATACTTAAAAATGAGCCCACCATGGTGCGCAGGGTGATAGGTGAAAGCACCAGCGCCCAGGTGAGGGAGATACTGGAAAGCGTAGTATCCGAGGGTAGCGGTAAAAACGCCTCCATACCCGGTTACCGGGTGGGCGGAAAGACCGGCACCGCGCAGAAGTATGAGGACGGGAAGATCGCAAGCGGCAAGCTCATAGCCTCGTTCATAGGCTTCGCCCCTGCCGACGACCCCGAATACGTCTGCCTGATACTGGTGGATGAGCCAAAGGTAGGAACCATATTCGGCAGCACTGTGGCGGCGCCTTATGTAAAGCAGGTAATGGAGGAGACGCTTCGCCACTACGGCTATCTGCCAACCGAAAACGCGGATACCGTGAGCGTGCCCGACCTTACGGGCATGACCATACTGGAAGCAAAGGCGTTGCTCAAGGAAGCAGGGCTGTACGCTGAATTTCAGGATAATGAAGAGGATATGGTAACGGCGCAGGTGCCGGCTACCAACGAGGTGGTGCAGCGCGGTACGGACGTATTGCTGTATACGGCGGCGACGGACGTGGATCAGGAGGATACCGGCCTCGAGACCGCAATAGTGCCAAATGTAATAGGAATGAGCAGGCTCGCGGCAAACGACGCCCTTGCTGCCAAGGGACTGGCGATCAGGATAGAGCCTGAGGATCAGACCGGTACAGCAATAAGGCAGTTTCCGACTGCGGGGGAAGAAGTCCCCGTGGGAGCAGAAGTGCTTGTGGAGTTTTCCAAGATAGAAATTTTGAACTGAGGCCGCAAGGCCAGTGGAGGAAATGCGATGCTTTTGAGTGAATTAGCCAGACCTACGCGACATGAACTTATAGGCCGTGACGTAGAGGTAAAGGAACTCATATACAATTCACGCAAGGTGAAAAATGGCGACGTGTTCTGCTGTATAGTGGGTACCTTCGCGGACGGGCATAAATACGCTCAGCAGGCTGTGGATGCAGGCGCCGCTGCGCTGGTGGTAGAGCGGAAGCTGGACATAGACGTTCCGCAGATACTGGTGGGAGACACCCGCATCGCAATGGCTGAAATGGCGGCGGCGTATTATGGCTATCCTTCAAGGGAAATGCAGATGATAGGCGTTACCGGTACAAATGGCAAGACCAGCACCACATACATGCTTAAAGCCATTGCAGAGCGCATGGGCAAGAAGGTTGGCCTGATAGGCACCATACGCAACATGATTGGCGACATAATCATCGACACCGAGCGCACCACACCCGAGAGCGTTGACCTCCAGCGCATACTCCGCCAGATGAAGGACGAGAAGGTGGACGTGGTGATAATGGAGGTTTCCTCCCATTCGCTGGATCAGAAGCGGGTACACGGCATAGAGTACGATGTGGGGGAGTTTACAAACCTTACCCAGGACCATCTTGACTACCATAAGACCTTTGAAAACTACTTCAATGCCAAAAAGCTGCTGTTCAAGCAGAGCAGGATGGCGGTGATAAACAAGGACGATCCCTACGCCAATAGGATGATGGAGGGGCTTGATATACCCGTTATGACCTTCGGCATACGGGAAAATGCGGACGTTACCGCCAGCGAGATAGACATAACCACCAGAGGGGTACAGTTCGACTTCAACTATAAGAACATCACCTCCCGATTCAATGTGCCTATCCCCGGCCTTTTCAGCGTGTTCAACGCCATAGGCGCGGCAACGGTTGCCCTGAGCCTCGGCTGGAACCTCGACTCAATTAAGTATGGCCTTGAGCATATGATGAGCGTGAGCGGCAGGCTGGAGCCGTTGCCTACCGGCAAAAATGAGTTTACGGTGCTCCTCGACTACGCCCATACCCCAGATGCGCTGGAAAATGTGCTCAAGACGGTCAAGGGCTTCGCTACCGGCAGGATAGTTACACTGTTTGGCTGCGGCGGCGACAGAGATCACGCAAAGCGCCCCATAATGGGCGAGATAGCGGGCCGGTTCTCGGATTTCGCCATAGTGACGTCGGATAATCCCCGGACAGAAAACCCTATGGATATAATCAACTCGATAGTTGAAGGAGTAAAGAAGTCGGGCTGCGAATACGTGGTCATAGAAAACCGCAGGGAAGCCATAGAGTATGCCCTGAAGAACGCCAGAAAAAACGACGTTATAATACTCGCAGGCAAAGGACATGAGAACTACCAGGAGATAAACGGCGGCAAGCACCACTTTGACGAAAAGGAAATAGTGGCGGAGATACTGGGCCTGTAAGGCCCGCGGAAGGAAGTTGGCAAATGAAGTATGCAATATACGCCCTGCTGCTGAGCGCGGCAGTGACTATGGTATCGGGCCCGGTGCTCATACCCCTGCTGCACAAGCTTAAATTTGGACAGAGCGAGCGGAAGCTTGGCCCTGAGACCCATCTCAAAAAGGCGGGCACCCCTACCATGGGAGGTATAACCTTCATACTGGGCATTGTGGCGGCCACAATGATATTTGCATACTCGGCATCTGAGCTGGTGATGCCGGCGCTGCTGATGACAGTGGCATTCGCCCTTGTAGGTTTCATGGACGACTTCCTCAAGGTAAAGAAGCACAATACCGACGGACTCAGGGCTTATCAGAAGATAATCGCCCAGTTCCTTATAGCCCTGATAATCGCCGTATATGCACAGCGCAGTCCCTTTATAGGCACCAGCATTTATCTTCCCTTCTCAAAGGTTGAGTGGGAGCTGGGCGCGTTTTATATACCCGTCATAGTATTCGTGATAATCGGCACAGTCAATGCTGTTAACCTTACCGATGGGTTGGACGGGCTGGCGAGCGGCGTAAGTCTGGTATATTCCATGGCCATGACGGTGATATTCCTTTACATGGCTTCCATAATGGATGCTCCAGTGGACATGGGACAGGCCCGGCAGACGCAGTACGCAGCCGAACTCAATTCTATGGCTGTATTTGCGGCGGCGGTAGCGGGCGGCTGTCTGGGGTTCCTCAGGTTCAACAGCTTTCCGGCAAAGGTATTTATGGGCGATACGGGCTCATTGGCCCTTGGCGGAGCAATAGCTGCTATGGCGGTGTTCTCACGGGCAGTGCTGCTGCTTCCCATAATGGGCGCATGCTTCGTGGCAAGCGCCGTCAGCGTGATACTTCAGGTGGGCTCCTACAAGCTGCGCAGGAAGCGCATATTCAAGATGGCCCCGCTGCACCACCACTTTGAGCTTCTCGGTTATTCCGAAACAAAGATCGTTGCGGGATACATGATAGTTACCACATTGCTTTGCCTGGTATGCCTCTTGGCATTCCAATAAAGAGCATATGTATTAAGCATATGCGGGGAACTTGCAAAAATGGAATTACATTTTTGCGAAAGCGTTAGCGTTTATTTTGCCGCCCGGTGGCAGGGTTCCGTATTTCAGCCGTGGTTCTTTGGCGCTTGGCACGGCAGGCGGACGCAGGGCGTTTGAGGCAGGACGTGGCTCGTTGCCTCAAGCACCCTGACACCTCCGGGGGGCTTTTTTTAACAGAATCGCGCATGAAGTGGGCGCAAGAACGCCCCGTGTGCTATAATTTATAAAATAAATATAGGCCGAATATGTGTTTCGGAAGGAGTCAGGATTATGCAAAACGGAAAGAAGACCGCTCTTATCTGCGGAATGGCCAAAAGCGGCATAGCCAGCGCAATACTGCTCTATAAAAACGGCTACAAGGTAATAATTAACGACATGAAGAGCGAGATATCCGGACTCCAGGAAGCGCTCAAGGATATCGAGTATGTGAACGCAATGGGACAGGAGCCGGAGACACTGCTGGACGGCGTGGATCTGTTGGTGCTCAGCCCGGTTATACCTATATTCAAGCCTTTTGCCAGGAAAGCACAGGATATGGGCATAGAAGTGATAGGCGAAATAGAGCTGGGATACCGCTATTGCCACAGGGGCGCAAAGTTCGTATGCATAAGCGGCACCAACGGCAAGACCACCACCACTGCACTGACAGGCGAGCTTTTCAAAGCCGCGGGCAAGCGCACGTTCGTGCTGGGCAATATTGGCATACCCATAACCGAGCGGGCAATGGAGGTAAAAGATGGGGACGTCATAGTAGCGGAAGTGGCCGCACTGCAGCTTGAAAGCATAAAGAGCTTCCGTCCCAACGCCTTTGGCATGCTGAACATAACTGAGGATCATCTTAACAGGTTCCAATATAAGATGGAGAACTACATAGCCGCAAAGTGCAGGGGCTTTGAAAACCAGACTCCCCAGGACTTTGCGGTGCTGAATTACGATGACCCCATCGTGAGGGACATGGCAAAGCTCACCAGGGCCCGCGTGCTGTATTTCTCGCAGAAGCAGGACGTGGAAAACGGCATGCTCCTCCGGGACGGCTATATGATATGGAGGCTGGACGGCCATGAGCAGCGGCTTATACACCGGAGCGAACTGCAGATACCCGGCGATCACAACCTTGAAAACGCCATGTGCGCCGCCTCTCTTGCCATGTGCATGGGCCTTGATGCAGAAGCGGTGTGCCGGGGACTTCGCGCCTTTCGGGGCGTTGAGCACCGCATAGAGTTCGTTCGCGAGGTGGAAGGCGTCCGCTATGTAAACGACTCCAAGGGGACAAACCCGGATTCCACCATAAAGGCCGTGAAGGCCATGACCCAGCCCACCGTGCTCATGCTGGGCGTAGGCGATTACGATAAGCACAGCGACTTCACGCCGCTTTTTGAGGCGTTCGGCAGCACTGTGAAGGGTGTTATAGCCTCCGGAATCAATATACCCGCAATAAAGGCTGCCGCCGAAAAGACAGGCTACAAAGGCGAATTCGTGGAGTGGTACGGCAACTTTGAAGGTATGATAAAGAAAGCGGGAGAGATGGCGGGCAAGGGAAGCACGGTGCTGCTTTCGCCTGCGGCTGCAAGCTGGGGCCAGTTCGACAACTACGAACAGAGAGGCGAGATATTCAAGGATATCGTAAATAAGCTGTAACCAGCATAGAATAACCCGAAGGGAGGTGCGGCATGGAAACGCTGAAGGCCAAAAAGAAGAATGGGCAGATGGACTTCCTGCTCTACGTTACCGTGCTGCTGCTGTGCGCCTTCGGGCTTGTGATGGTATTTTCAGCCAGCTATTATTACGCACAGAACAAGGCGAGCCTGAATTACGATGGATTGTACTATCTGAAGAACCAGGCAAAGTACATGGCCATGGGGCTTGGCGTTATGATAGTGATGTCACGGTTGGACTATCACTATCTTGAAAAGCTCAGGAACGTTGGACTTATGGTGACGCTTCTGCTTATGCTTGCTACGGTGTTCTGGGGCGAGGATATAAACGGCGCAAAGCGGTGGCTGAACCTGTTTGATGTGATAACCTTCCAGCCTTCAGAGCTTGCAAAGTTCGTGCTCATACTGTACATGGCTTCCTTTATGACCCGTAGGGCACCTCAGATGAAGAGCTTTACCCGGGGCATTGTACCCATGCTCATCATAATGTGCATCATCTGCATACTGCTGCTGCTGCAGAAGAACATGTCCATGATGATGGTGGTCATGATGATAGGCTTTGTAATGCTGTTCCTTGGAGGGGCGGATATGCGGCACCTGGTTGGCCTCTGCCTGCTGGCGGTGCCGGTGTTCTTTCTTGCGGCGTCGATGGAAACGTACCGCTGGAACAGGCTGGTGATATTCACAAACCCATGGAAGGATCCTCAGGGAAACGGCTATCAGCTGATACAGTCCCTGTACGCCTTGGGCAGCGGCGGTCTATTCGGCAAGGGGCTTAACTTTTCCACTCAGAAGCTGCTGTTTCTTACATACGGCGAGAGCGACTTTATATTCGCCATAATAGGCGAGGAGCTTGGCTTCATAGGTTGTGTGCTGGTAATAGCCGCGTACTTTTTCCTCGTTTGCCGGGGAATGCGCATAGCCGCCCGCTGCAAGGATAAGTTCGGGAGCCTGCTGGCTGCCGGAATAACCAGCGTTATAGCCATACAGGTGGCAGTAAACATAGGCGTGGCCACCAGTTCTGTCCCTCCTACCGGCCAGACGCTGCCTTTTATAAGCGCCGGCGGCACGTCGCTCATAATATTTATGGCTGCGGCAGGCATACTGCTCAATATTTCGAGAAATACGGAAAGCATATAGAATTAACCCATTCCATCCTTCCTGAATAGTATGGATTGTACCGCAATGGCGGCAGGGGAGGGGCGCAATGGGCAAATTCATAATAGAGGGCGGACATAGGCTGAGCGGACGCGTAAAGGTCCAGGGAGCGAAAAACGCCGCGCTGCCGGTTCTGGCGGCGACTGTCATGAGCCGGGGAGAGATGACGCTGTTCAACTGCCCTGAAATACGGGATGTTCACAATATGCTGAGCATCCTGCGTGAGCTGGGCGTGGAATCGTATTATGATGGGGACGCGCTGAAAATTTCCGGCAAAAACGCCAGAAGCAGTCCTATGCCGCAGCGCCTTTCCAAGGAGCTGCGCTCCTCCATATTCATGCTGGGGCCGCTGCTTTCACGCTTTGGCGAGGCGGTGTGCGCCTACCCGGGGGGCTGCGAGATAGGCCATAGGCCGGTAGACCTTCATTTGAAAGGCCTTGCGGCGCTGGGGGCGGATATAAGGGAAGAGCGGGGTTACATAATTTGCGACGGGCACAACATGCACGGAGGCGAGATACACCTCGATTATCCCAGCGTAGGCGCAACAGAAAACATAATGATGGCAGCGGCTGCCGTTACGGGCGATACGGTGATAACCAACAGCGCCCGGGAGCCGGAAATAGAGGAACTGCAGAATTTCCTCAACTCAATAGGCGGCGATATCCGTGGCGCAGGCACATCTACCATATACATAAAAGGTGGAATGGAAGAAGTGCCGGCAGCTGCGCACAGAATAATGCCCGACAGGATAGCTGCGGGAACGCTCATGTGCGCCGTGGCGATGGCCGGAGGAGAAGCGGAGCTTACAGACGTGTGCCCGGAGCACATAGGCAGCCTCATATCAAAGCTGCGCGAGGCAGGGTGTCATATAAGCTGCGGCAGGGATACGCTGGAGATACGGGCAAAGGGACGGCCTAAAGAGATAAAACTAATAGAAACGCTGCCTTATCCGGGCTTTCCGACGGATATGCAGGCGCAGATATTCGCCCTGTGTACCGTGGCGGACGGCACCAGCGTAATAGTGGAAAACCTTTTCGAAAACCGCTTCCGCCATTGCGCGGAGCTTATAAAAATGGGCGCAAATATAACCCAAAAGGACAGGACCGCAATAGTAAGGGGCGTGGAGAAGCTCTCGGGAGCCGTGGTATACGCAAAGGACCTTCGCGGAGGAGCGGCGCTTACCATAGCCGGGCTGGGTGCTGAGGGGATGACGGCAGTAGAGAACACGGAATACATCGATAGAGGATACCAGCGGCTGGATGAGACGCTGAATTCACTCGGAGCCTGCATAAAGAGGGAAGATGGTACGCAATAAGGGAAAAACCAGAGTGGTAAAGAACGAAGGACGCAGGGACGGCAAAAAGCCGCCTCGCAGCCATGTGTCCTATGTCGACATAGAGCAGGTAAAGCAGCGCTATGGCGGACGCTCTACAAGAGAGCCCCGAAAAGAACTGCACGTATTTGGAGAAGAAGAGCCGCAAAATGTCAAGAAGAAAGAGCACAGGGGCGTATACCTGCTGCTGCTCGGTCTCGTATTGGCAGGCATAGCCATAGGCTTCTATTTTGCGCTCATAATAGACCGCATAGAGGTCGTAGGCAACGAAAAGCTGGAGCGGGGAGAGGTGCTCACCATATCCGGACTTAACATAGGCGAGCATATGCTCTTTGCCAATCTCGGAGAAGCCCGCAGCAGGCTGCTCAGCAGCCCCTATATACGCTCGGCATACATAAAAAGAGCGTATCCGGACAAGCTCATTATCACCATAGAGGAACGCAAGCCTGTGGCAGCGATCGTAGGCGTGGGGTCATATGCCCTGATAGACCTGGAGGGCAGCGTTATGGAGATAGCGCAGACAAACGACAACGGGTTGGTAGCGGTTTACGGCGTAAGCTCCGGCGGCTACGCCGTGGGCCAGAAGATCGGCGACTATGCGGAATTCAACAGCGAAACGCTGCTTGAGATAATTGCAGTGCTTTCCAATCAGGGAATGCTGGACATAATAGAGAGCATAGATATGTCGCAGCCCCTGAAGATAGGCATGACTACAACATACGGCTATACGGTCAACATAGGACAGCCCGAAAACCTTACGGGAAAGCTGGAAAACCTGCCGCCCGTGCTGAGCAAGGTGCTTTCCATGGGCCTTGAGGGCGGAACAATAGACCTTGGCGTGCTTGGCGATCCGGTATATTCTCCGCCAGAGGTGTACCAGCCGGAGACAGAGGAACAGGAGGGCGGAGACGGCGAAGGAGGCGAAATGGCGCCGGATAAAGCCGAGGACGGCGAAGCAAATCAGCCCGAACCCAGTCCTACACCGTAACTTCCAGTAGTTACAAAGTGTAAAAATACTTGTATCCTATTGCACAAAATATAGTGGTGTGGTATGCTTAGACCAACTATTAGGTGGAAGTATATTCTCATGGCATATGGAGAGTAGGGGCGCTATGGAGGAAAAATGAAACAGAATACCGCCATACTCGATATTGGAAGCTCCAAGGTGATATGCCTCATATGCAGCGCACAGGGAAGGGACAGCATAACCGTCCGGGGTGCGGGCGTAAAGGAATATCCGGGCTTTGAGAACGGACGATTTATAGACGAACAGCTTTTCTCCAGCGCGGTGGTGGACGCCATCGCAATGGCAGAGGGTGAGGCAAAGGTACGCATAAGGGATCTTTCCGTAGGCGTACCCGCAAGCTTTTCAAAGCTGGTGCTGCATGAGGGATCTGCCGGGGTAAAGTCACGCACGGGAAGGATAAACGGCGACACTATAGACGACCTGATAAACGACTCGCTCACATTCGAGCAGCCTGAAGGGTACGAGCTGATGCACTCCACTCCGGTGGAATTCAAAATAGGCGAAACGGTTACCGCCGATCCGCCCCTTGGGCAGGCAGCAAAAGAGGTCAGCGCCGTAGTATCCCACGTGTACATGCAGAACGGGTTCAGAGCGGCGGTGTCCGATGCACTGAGCAGGACGAATCTCGAAGCGGATATGTATATAAGCGTTCCGCTTTCGGCTTCACTGTTTGTGATACCCGAGGAGGAGAGGACGGACTGCGCGGTGCTCATAGACGTGGGGGCGCGGCAGACCGACGTAAGCTTCATACGGGGATCAGCCCTTATAGCCTGCGAGACGCTGGGAATAGGCGGCGTGAGCTTTGCAAACGATCTGGCCTATGGGCTTCGGATATCCACCCAGTCTGCGGAGAACGTAAAACGCAGATACGTCTATTCGCTGGACTACCAGGACAGCATAGATATAGTACGCATGGAGGGGAAAAGCCCCATGCACGTCGATCACGCAGTGATACAGTTCATAATTGAGGAACGCACAAAGCAGCTTGCCGGTTATCTTGTGCGCATGCTCAAGGATATGGGAGTAAGGCTTGAGGAAAAGCCCCCCGTATACATAACCGGCGGCGGCATAGCCCTTATGCGGGGCAGCTGCGAATACATGGAAAAGCTCATGGGTGTGCCTTTAAAGGTAAGAATGCCGTGGATGCCCAGACTTTCCTCCCCAAATTACGCCAGCGCTTTTTCGGTAATGGATTTCGTGATGCATGCTGAGGAAGAAGACAGCGTGGACAGGCTGGTAGGAATGGTAAGCGAGAGCAGATTCATCAAAAAGATCAGAGAACTGTTTGGTAACGTAAGATAAATTATCAGGAGGAAATGATATGCCTATTGGTCTTGAACTCGATATGGAAAGAGGCAACCTTGCGCAGCTTAAGGTAGTCGGCGTAGGCGGCGCGGGCAATAACGCTGTCAACCGTATGATACAGTACGGCATACGCGGCGTTGAGTTCATTTCCGTAAATACAGATAAGCAGGCGCTGTACCTGTCCCATGCGAACCAGAAGATACAGATAGGCGAAAAGGTCACCAAAGGATTGGGCGCGGGTGCTGATCCCGAAGTAGGGCGCAAGGCGGCTGAAGAAAGCAAGGAAGCCATATCCGAGGCTCTCAAGGGAGCGGATCTGGTATTCATAACCGCAGGTATGGGCGGCGGCACCGGCACCGGTGCAGCCCCCGTAGTAGCAGAGTGCGCAAAAGAGCTTGGCATACTTACAGTTGGCGTAGTCACAAAGCCCTTCTCCTTTGAGGGACGGGTGCGTATGAACAATGCCGTAAACGGCATAACCAACCTTAAGGCAAACGTAGATACTCTTATATCCATACCTAACGACAGGCTGCTGGATTCAGTAGGCAAGGTAAGCCTTACCGAAGCATTCAGGATCGCTGACGATGTGCTGCGTCAGGGCGTGCAGGGAATAAGCGACCTTATAGCTGTACCTGCTATGGTGAACCTTGACTTTGCTGATGTGCGTACCATAATGCGTGAGCGTGGAATGGCCCACATGGGCATAGGCATGGCCACCGGCGACAAGCGCGCCGCCGAGGCTGCAAGGCAGGCTGTGGTAAGCCCGCTGCTTGAAACTACAATAAACGGCGCAAAGGGCGTGCTGCTAAACATCACCGGCGGCGCGGATCTGGGCATACAGGAACTTTCCGAAGCGGCCTCTATCATTCAGGAGTACGCGGATCCCGAGGCAAACATCATCATGGGTGCAGGCATCGACGAGGATATGGGCGACGGCGTACGTATAACCGTAATAGCTACCGGCTTCGATGCACCCGGCGCAAGGTCTCAGCAGAGCCAGCATCCCACGGCTGCCGTAAACGCCGTACAGAACAGTCAGCCCCCCAGAAGGCCGACCATACGCGACGTGAAGGATCAGGAAAGCAGCTGGAATGGCGCAAACGTGAAATTCTGGGAGCGTGAGCGTACCAGAACTCCTCAGTACAGCTCCCCTCTTCCGGAAGGAGAGGAAGTAACCCCTCACTTTACCATGGACGACCTGCCCAAGGCAGACAAGGCCAGAGGAAACAATAATAATACCAATAACCTTAACGTGCCTGCATTTTTGAGAAGAAACGATTAAATCAAAAAGACGCGGGCGCTTAGCCCGGCGTACACTTTTTTAAGTAATAAGACGGGGAAGCGCAAAGGAGCGTTTCCCCGTTTTGTTTATATTTTTATTTTTCAGAAAGGAAAGAAAAACCATGACCAAATCCTTTATCCCACAGGGCTATAAGCCCACGCTGTCACTTTATGAAACTCAGGACGCTATAAGCTTCATAAAGCGTGAATTTCAGGACAGCCTTGCGCGGGCACTGCACCTCAAACGCGTATCCGCACCTCTGTTCGTACAGCCTGAGACAGGCCTCAACGACAACCTGAACGGCTATGAGCGCCCGGTAGGCTTCGATATCCCATTTACCGGCAAGGATGCGCAGGTAGTGCAGTCTCTCGCAAAGTGGAAACGCATGGCGCTTTACCGCTACGACTTCCACCCAGGCAACGGCCTCTATACCGATATGAACGCCATACGCCGCGATGAAGAGTTGGACAACCTGCACTCCGTATACGTGGATCAGTGGGACTGGGAGAAGGTCATAACCCCTGATACCCGCAACCTTACTACCCTCAGGAACACTGTTACTGCCATAGTTGGTTGCGTATGCAACACGCTGGATGTACTCAAGGCCCGCTATAACTTTATTACGACAGAGCTGAGCCGCGACGTGTTCTTTATAACCACTCAGGAGCTGCTCGATATGTACCCCGACAAGACCCCCAAGGAGAGGGAGAATGCCATAACCAAGGAGCACAGGACGGTATTTATAATGCAGATAGGAGATCTGCTTTCAAACGGCGAAAAGCACGACGGACGTTCCCCCGACTATGACGACTGGAAGCTCAACGGCGATATACTGTTTTACGACGATGTGCTGGATTGCGCAATGGAGATATCTTCGATGGGTATCCGCGTAGATGCCAAGAGCATGGACGAGCAGCTTACCAAGGCTGGCTGTGATGACAGGCGTCAGCTGCCGTTCCATAAGATGCTGCTCAACGGTGAGCTGCCCCTTACCATTGGCGGTGGTATCGGCCAGTCCCGTCTCTGCATGCTGCTGCTGGGTAAGGCTCACATTGGCGAGGTGCAGTCCTCCGTATGGGATCAGGATACCATAGACTGCTTCGAAAAGGCTGGCGTGACGCTGCTCTAAAAAATTCCAATATCGCGAAAACCGCTCCTACCGGGGCGGTTTTTTTATACGTGATATTTCCACCAATATTCGCATATATATTTATCACCGCTTCTACAATTTGCGACTGCCGCCCTGTGGTATCATTTGCTTGCGCCGGGGGTGACTGAGATGTACATAGAGGTATTTCTGCTGGATAACCTGCTGATGAATGCCGTAATATGCGTGCTGGCGGGGGCGGTATGCGGAAGAAGCATCAGGCTGGGGCGGGTGCTGCTGTTCTCATTGGGCGGCGCGGTATACGGAGCTGCCGCAATGTATGTGCCGGTGCTTTCTATGTTCCCGTGTAAAACTATCCTGTGCCTTGCCATGGCGCTGGTATTCCCGTATGAGGGTCTGCGCGGCTACATTACCGGCCTCACTGCGATATTGGCGGCGGCGCTGACGATAGGCGGGCTCGGGTTTCTGATGATATGCGCCTTTGGCAATGTGAGAAGCCTCGGAGACGGCATATCGTTAAGGCTGATGCTGCTCATAGCGTTTGCGGCGTCGATAATGCCAGGCATTGCCAGAAGGGTGCGGGGCAAAAGGCTGGATAACCAAAACCGACATACTCTATTATTGAAGCGGGGAGATAAGGAATATGAGCTTGACGCCATGGTAGACAGCGGCAACAGCCTGTACGATCCTGTGAGCGGCCGCCCGGTAGCCGTAGCATGGCTGCCCGAGACGGGAGATATACCTATACCAGTTGGCACGGTGAACGAAAGAAGCGTGCTGTACGCATTCAGGCCGGACAGCGCACGGCTGGACGGCAGCGATATGGATATACTTGTGGCAGTGTCAAAAAGGCCGATCAAGGCCGCGCTTATACCACCCGCGGCGCTCTGCGATGAGTTGAAAATAACGAGGCTGGAGGGGAAATACCATGCTTAACATAGTGAAAGATGTGCTCACAAGGCTATATGCGTTTCTTGGGGGGGATATATACTACATAAACAGCGGTGAGGCGCTGCCGCCGCCGCTGAGCAGGGAAGAGGAAGCAAAGATAATGGAGCAGCTCCGCGCCGGAGATGAGGACGTCAAACAGACGCTCATCGAGCGCAACCTCAGGCTTGTAGTGTACATAGCCCGAAAGTTCGAGAATACCGGCGTATGTGTCGAGGACCTTATATCCATAGGTACAATAGGCCTTATCAAGGCGGTAAACACCTTTGACGCAGAGAAGCGCATAAAGCTTGCCACATACGCTTCCCGCTGCATAGAAAACGAGATACTGATGTACCTGAGAAGGAGCTGCAAGCTGAAGCTTGAGGTATCCCTCGATGAGCCCCTGAATGTTGACTGGGACGGCAACGAACTGCTGCTTTCGGATATACTCGGCACAGACGCAGATGCCATATACCGGGGCATAGAGGACGAGGTGGATAAGGAGCTGCTGTCTCTCGCCATGAAGAAGCTCACGCCGAGAGAAAAGAAAATAATGGAGCTGCGCTTCGGTCTATATGGCAACAGGGAGTACACCCAGAAGCAGGTCGCAGACATGATGGGAATATCCCAAAGCTACATAAGCAGGCTGGAAAAGCACATAATCAAACTGCTGAAGTCCGAAATGCTACAGATGATGTAAGGCGAAAAAAGCGCGGTATCGCGCTCAGAGTGTCAAAAAAGTGGCTGAACGCCACTTTTT
>CDZB01023407.1_pt1 | contig 17326 bp, 9 predicted proteins | sample 554961 | NCBI WGS metagenome assembly CDZB01 (sample SAMEA3182106, study PRJEB8094) | gut metagenome | biome: human; feature: gut; material: Stool; isolation source: human stools | place: Canada | collected 2013-02-26
CTGTACGACTGCTTATATAGTATTTCTTGATGATTTCTTCTGCTGGGAGCCCACTCTCCATATACTCTCGAACTATCATGATACGATCATCATCTGTAAAAGAGTAGCTATTCAACTCTACCTCACGGGTCTCAAACCAACCAGTGTCCTCATTATACACACGTTCAATTCTTGTCTTACGTTTCATTGTCACTTCTGTTTGTTCCTAAGTGACAACCTTTTTCAGGGAAGTACAAGCCTAATACATCACGTCCTTCTCTGGGAAGCCAAATGAAAGATTTTGGCACGAAAACGCACTTTTTCTCGAAAAAAAAGTGAGAAAAAGTGCGTTTTCGTGCCATTTTAAGGAATAGTTGAGGTCCCAGAGACCAGTAGGATCACCCTTTGTAGTTCCCTATATTTTAGGTGGTGGTAACGGTGGTAACAAAATCGAGAAAAAATTATTTTTTCTCTATGTCTTTCAACTCCACTTTATCCTTCACGAACTCGGGAATATTGAATGATTTCAAGCACTTGTCGTAGAAATCAGGAGATTCCTGTGGCAGAAGGAACGGCTTGGAAGCCTTACCATTCTTGTCGATATGACAAATATAAGGCATCGTATAAAGCCCATTTACTCTGCGCGAGCCAAAGACGAGCCATCTACCATTGCTACTCCATGAGTGATAACTCTCAGTGTCTCGGCTATTGGCAGCCGACAAAGGTTGACATTCCTTGGTTTGGAGATTGATGATACAAAGATCTGCCTCATGATGCCAAATAGGGAAACAACCATAATCTGCTACCGTAGCTACCAACCATTTGCCATCTGGTGAAATGCGAGGCATCACAGCACTTTTGCCCGTTAATCGAGCAGAGAAAAGCGTATCTACCTCTGAGCCAAAAGCATGATGGGCAGCATCAAAAGCAATGGAACAAACGCTATATTTCACGTCCTTATAACGACGAGGCATCTCTACACTATCTGCAGTACAGAAATAGAGACGCTTGCCATCAGGTGAGAAACAAGGATAAGTCTCAAAACTTCGTTGCGAACTCAACAAAGGAGAAGTAAAGATATGGCTAGATGCCAAGTCATAAACCACGACATCCGACTTCTGGTCATAGACCTCAATGCGATTTCTGTCTGATGAGTGAAAACCCTGATGGGTATCATTGGTTGAGAAAGCGATCAACTTGCCTGAAGGATGCCAAGCTGGATAAACCAACGACTTGATACTATCCACATCGAGGCTCAACTTCTTAGCCATGCCATCTCCTTGCATCACGTATGTTCCTCCCAACTTACCCGCACGCAGATGTAGCATCATCTGTTTGGCATCCCGATTGCAAAAGTTGTGACAGTTCATACAATTATTCCCAGTCTTGGAGTTCTCTAAAATAGGAGTTTGTTCATAACAAGTCAAGTCTCTCTGATAAATACCCATTTTATACCAATTCTCATAACCAGGCTCAATCAGTCGATAAGCTATATATGGGTCTATAGCATCCCTGGAAACAAGGATATGAAAAGACTTGTATGCACAGTCAACTCCGCTTCTATTAACAACAATCTCTACTGAAAGACTCTTGGCATCTTTCACTAAGTTTTTCCAGTCCTTGGAACTAATAGAGATATCCTTTCCGTCTGCATCTACCACTATATTTTTTCCTACATCTGAGGAAAACTTAGCTGAAACGACATCACCTATCTCTTTCTCTACACGAAAATGAATCGGAGCTATATCGCAAGGGATTGTCACATTTTTATAATCTGGGAAGATAATAGGAGTTGACGATAGACGTTTTGCAATATCAACCTTATGAGAGCAAGAGAAGAGGAATAAGATAAATACAGCAATACATACATATCTACCTATTACATATAATGTATTAAATTTCTTCATATCATATATATTAATTTACAAAAAAGGTTCTGTAGTTTGCAGTTCAAAAGTTTTCATCACCTTTTCAAACGAAGCAGGTATTTGCGGCATAACCTTTGTACCTTTATACTTATTTATCAACTGAATAAACTTTCCTCTCTGATTTGCCAAAACGTACATTACACCTAGATAGTCTAACGAAGCACGATGTTCAGGGCAAGCCGCCACAATCCGCTCCAAGTCCGAACCTATGCCACAGCTACCAATAAAGATATCATCCTTGAATATACACTTACGTTTCTTGCCGAGTACCGGATTCTGAAGTACAGCAATGTCATTATACAAAAATCTACGACGTTCATGAGCCCAATCACGATAAGCTAGCGTAGTCTCTAATTTTTTGATATACTTCTCAGCAACTACATAAGCTCCATTTTCTATATTAGTATCTACCAATCGTTGCCAAAGATAAGGGCTTTTATTATCAACACTCTCTTGAGCTTCAAAAGCACTTACCTGTGACAAATTTACATAGCCCATTGTATAGTAAACATCCATCAAAAACATTGCTTGTTGCAAAGTTTCAACATTCCGAGAAAAGAAGCTTTCCATTCCCCCCTGTTCATACATTAAGAATTTTTCACCTAGTTCACCCTTCTCAGCCAACGCCATATTACGACAAAGCTGGAATACAGTATTACCTTTACTACCACGACTATTGCTCCGATTAATAATCTCATCCCACTGATGATAGCGGACATAATAAGCAATCTTCTTCATATACTCTTCCTTAGCGTCATAACAAGAAGCAATGAGTATCACAGACATACCTACAACCATAACCAACTGGGCGAGTAAGTTATACTTACCAACAGGCCTCAGAACGTTTCGCGAGAATATTTGAAGCAAAAATACACCACCCGCAGTAATCCAAGGCAGAAAAACCATAAAATTCAACTCTGTCCCATCCCGAACCAGGCAATTTTTTCTAGCCAATAAAGCTATCATGATGATAGCAACTATCCTCAACCACTTGCGACAGCGGAGTACTACAGCCATCAAGAACATTACCATCGTGAAGCAGACACTGCCCGCAAGTAAATTTGCCATACTAGAAGTAAGCGTCATCAGCATTGCCACAGCAGTGATGCAACCTAGACAACGAGCGCCCTCTTTCACCCAAAGACTTTGAGCATAAGCCACCAAAGTCATTAAGAATCCAAAAACAAAAGGTCCCGCCCCATAGCAAAAAAACTGCATGAGAAAATCAGCCAGCAATAGGGTTACCCCACCTGACTGTGATAATGTTTGGCAGATAGCATCGCCATCCCAATAGAAAGTATTCCATTGTTCCATATAATAGAAATGGTAAGTCGCTATCGAATGGCAGACAAACACAAATATGATATAAATGCCTAACCATATCATCATTTTAGAGTTCTTTAATATTTTCATGTCTGCAAAGATACGATATTTTTTTTTAAAAACATTGTATAATGTAACTATTTGTTAGCATAAAGGTCGATTGAACCTCACGGCCCAACCGACCTATCACGACTAACATCATTTCGGTTAATCTATTTTATATGATAAAACCTAAACTAATGTTCTTATTCAATCACTATTTCAGTCATAATAGATACTCAACCAATCGGAGGTACTATCGGTTTAGTAAAACCTTTGATAAAAACGAAACTAATTGTTCGAGATGCCACAGGCCATCCGGTAGATTCATCAATAATACTTATTGAAAACACCAATTCATCTGTATTCCCATTTTGACCTATATAAGCAAAATCAGTCTCTGGTTGAACTTGAAGAAGCTCATCTCCATAACCTTTAATTATTTTCCAATTATAATGGTAGCCCTTTGGTAATTCATTTAGATGAATTTCCATAACACATGCTTGTTTTGGGAAGCCATTTTCTGTTAACAACTGATAATAGCCATCATACGCACTTGTTCCATAATAGCCGCTTATCTCTAAATAATTGTCCGCCCCTTTTGAACTGAAATTACTAGAGGCCATTGCCATGCAAGAGATAGTTACAGTCAGTATAATAAACAAAAACTTTTTCATATTATATTTTTTCAAAATTATATTAACCTTTATTCTGCTACACTCTCCCAATACTTAGGAGCGCCAAGACCTACAGCGAAACCTGCATAGGTATGCTTGCGAAGATAGTTAAGATCCCAGAGACCAGTAGGCTCACCCTTGCGCCAACCTGAATCCTTAGGAGAATCTGTAGCACACCACTGAGTGATGCCATACTGCTGAGCAGCAGGAATAATCTCGAAGTACTTCTGGAGAACGAAGGTGTAGAGGTCACGCATTTCCTTGTGTTGTTCCTCGGTCATCTGATCATAAGTTACAGAATTGCCAGCGGCATCGACATAACCCATATCAAGTTCAGAAATCTTGCAAAGCTTGCCACTTTCCTTCATCAACTCCAACATCTTGACGATATGATTTTTCTTACTTTCCTGAGTTTTAGGATCAGCATAGCAAGAGATATGCATCTGAGATGCGATACCATCAATCTTGGTCACGCCATCAGCCTCCCAATCCTTGATCCACTGAATCAAACTCTTCAACTTGCCATTGTCGTCCCAATCACTCTCCAGGTTATAATCATTGATGAAGAGTTTCAATTTCTCAGGGTCACCATTATGGTCGGCAAAACTCTTGCGAGCATCAGCCACGGCTGTGCGAACATAGTCGATGTCGCCGAGATAATCCTGCCAGTAGAAATTGTTCTTTGCATCGTCAGCTGAAACGTTGCCTCGTTTAGCAGACTGCAAGTCGTACTTGCCATCACCATCTTTATCGGCACCAGAAAGGGCCTCGTTCACAACATCCCAAGATGTGACATAACCATCAGTAGCCTCCATCATACCATCAATCCAAGTTCCCATGGCAGTGGTAAGAACATCTTTCTTCTCTTCATCGGTGAGAGGAATGGAGTTTAGCTTCTTGACCTGACAAACCGTAACAGAATGTATATCCAATGTCGCATCAGCAGTCTGAGGTTTCAGAATGATATCGTAATTGCCACCAGCACAACCAGACATCTCGTACTTATAAGTATGGCGTCCTTCTGTGGTAGAGACACTGACTGTTTTTGCATCAGCATCACCTCCCCAACCATTTTGCATAGTCAACTGCATTCCACCAGCTGCCTTGGAAGAAGTCACATCCAAATAAACCACATAATTACCCTCAGAAAGCGTATTGTTGCTACCTGGCATAACAAAGAACTGAGACCAAGCTCCTGTTGGAACAAAATGAATTGCACCATTTTCTACAGGAGGTTCGCATCCCATAGCATAGAATGGGAAAGGTCCATCTGTATAGGTTTGCTTATTAACTTCTTGTTCTACCTCGACAGCTGCGGCTGCAGAAGCCACCTTGATGGTACAGCCAATCTGTCCCCAACCACTAGCCGACTCTTCCGCAAAGTCTCCATTTTCAATAAGATTCTCATCTGAACCAGCTTTCGTCAACTTAAAGTCATCACAAGAGATGGTACCTCCTACCTTACCGAACACAAACTGAAGCTTATCAATAGGGAAATTGGCTGTAAACTCCCAAGTCAAAGTAGAATAATCCTCAGAGATGTCATGAGTAGCCATATACTGAACATCACTACTACCACCCCATTGGTTTTTATTATCACTTGCTTCCCAAATAGGCCAAGCAGCAAAAGTTCCGCCATCCGATGCCTTTACCTTAACGGACATCACGTAACTTTGTCCCTTAACCAATGCCTTAGGCAACTTATAATTAATCTGTTTATCCCATTGATTGGCACCAGCTTCGCCACAAGCAATCTCCAAGTACTTGTTTCCACCATTTGGATCAGGTGGCAGCTCCTTATCCTTGATAAGATTATTGAGATACTTATTGGCTGCCTGAGCATGCCAAGCCAGCGTATGACCATAAATCGTCATATCTGCATCTTGCGCATTCTTGACGAACTCCTTGACTGTCGAAAAATCCATACTGCCATCATCTTTCACACAAGAAGCCATTTTCATGGCATTACCAGCAGTCATTTCATTGAAATTGCTACCAGCAAGACAATATACAAGTTCCTGCTTGTTGAATTGGGCTGCTTCGAGCGCAATGCCCAACTTAAAGTCGGGATTGCACTTGCCGGCAGCTTTCATATCTTCCATGTATTTCTTCAATGGCTCGTAATTATTCAGATACTGATAATCCTTCAAATTCTTGGTCATATCAGTTCTGTACTCCGAGAACTTGTCATCAGCACAAGAAGACAAAGCCAAGAGAGCCATCAAGCCTAAACCTAAATTAATATTTTTCAATTTCATAATAATCAAATTATTAGAATGACACTTATCTATCAAGAATATTACTTCTTGATATACTGAGGACTGAATTGAACAACACCATTGGTGTTACCACGAGTCTCGGCAACGAACTGATCGGATGTTTCCAAAGCAATACCAGAACCGAAATCAACCTTGTAATTGAGAGTCAGGATGTCACGATCCTTGTTACCCCAAGCCAACTTAGCTCCCTTTTCTACAAACTTACCTGAACCAGAAGCAGTCATGCCCTCTGTATCAGAAGTAACGGTACAATTACCATTATCATCGAACGTAAGTTTCAAGTTGCAAGTGACCTTAGAGCCGTCAGCTTTATTTACAGAGACTTCGAAATTACATTCCTTCAAACTCTTGGTTGTAATGTGACTCACTTCATCCTTTTCAAGAGTTGCACCTTCACGCTTTACCTCATGAGTTTGTCCATTCTCTGTAATCTTGTCAGTTCCTCTACGGAAATAATAGCCATCCCATGGATTCATAAACCTAACGCAATAAAGGATATAATCCTTAGGAACAATATACCAAGCTGAAGCATCAGTACGAACAGGAGTTGTACCTGCAACGAGAGGAGAACCCAAAAGAATAGAATCGGCTCCCACCATTTCCTTGATGCGAACTGGGATTACATATGTATTCTTTGCACAATCTGGGTCAGCAAAGAAAGCATCCTCCAACTTAACCTGAAGACGTCCCTGCAATTTTCCATTATACGCAACCGTCTTGGTAGGAATTGTATAATAATTGCTAGGCATTGGCTTTACAGGAGTGACTCCATCCTCAAAATACAGATTGTCACACAATGAATTATCAACATCTACATTCAATGTGATGTTTTTTCCATTATATGCTCCACCCATTGTAGATACGATATACAATACATGATTGTTATCATCCGTATTATCGCGATTCTCATCATTGCCTAAAACTACAGAACGTTCGATATACTGATAAGGATAATATACAGTAGTACCGCCCTCATAATCAGGAAATTCCTGGTCGCCATTCTCACAAGAGTTAAAGCCTAAAGCCAAGATTCCCAATGCAGCCATGGACAAATATTTGCTTATCTTCATTGTTTTCATCATTTTAAATATTAGTCGTTATTATTTTACTTCCCAGCCCTTATTCTGCTGCAAGTTGCTCCACTTCAACATTTCGCTCTGTGGTATAGGACCGTAATACATGTAATCTTTATAGCTGCGATCCTCAACCTTCATGTCTTTGTATGATGGGACACCAGCCTCTGAAGTGATTTCAACACCACGCACAGCCTCATTTAGAGGAGCTTTCCAACGGCGAAGGTCACTAAAGCGCTTATTTTCAAAACAAAGTTCCAAACGACGCTCGTTGCGAATCAACTCACGCATTTTCTCTTTGCTACCAGCGCACTCATCCAAGTATGGATCCTCGCCAAACTCGCCAACTCCGGCACGCTCACGGATTGCCTTGATTACATCGTAAGCTGAGTAGTTGTGAGATCCCTTACCCTTTGGTCCCCAAGCCTCGTTGGCAGCCTCAGCGTAATCGAGGAATATCTCAGTATAGCGAATATACACAGGATAATGATACTGAGCATTCTTTGCATTAGGGTCAGGATTACAATCCTCACGCAACAGCTTCTTCATGTAATAGCCTGTACGAGTAGAATTGGAAATCTTATTCAAACCATCATTGTTATTAGCCGTCGTAATGTCTGTATGAATGGTCTTTCCCTTATAAGTACTACCATCATGAATGATATAAAGGTCAAGACGAGGATCTCGATTGCTGTAAGGATTCAACTTATCATACTCAGAACGGGCATCGGTGATAGGATAACCATTTTCAGCAGGGAATGCATCGACCAGATTCTGAGTTGGGTTGATTCTACCCTTACCATAAAGAGACGGAGGGAAATTATCAGACTCTTGGTTCAGACCAAGATCCCAGTCATCAGCACCATTGGTACGACTGCCACGCCAAAGAATTTCAGCAGGACAAGCACCTGAGCCAAGCGCATCGATTTCCCTGGTTTGCATAAACCAATTATTACCTGTAGCAGACAAACCATTCACACCATTGATACGGTCAAGAACGGTAGCTGCATCGTCAGCAGCCTTAGCATAATCCACGTTTGTACCTTCAGAGAAAGCAGGACTAGCTGCAAGCAAAGATACCTGTGAGCGAATAGCCTCAGCGATACGACCGCTGATACGACCACGCATAATGGTACCAAACACACGGTTGTAGTCTCCTGCGGTCTTTACTCCGATTTCCTTATACTTGGCAGGAACAGCGTTATCATCAGTCAAATCATTGTAATCAAGAGGGAGAAGCTTGGCAGCCTCGTCCAAATCGCTATAAATTTGATTCAAGCACTCTTGGAATGTATTACGTGGCTTGTTGAAATCATCAGTAGAAGACTCTGGTTCTGTCAAATTAGGAACGCCAAGCAGTTTGCCATCGGCTGTCCATCCACCATGATTCATCAAAAGATAATACAAGTTGAGAGCTCTCAAAGCATAAGCTTCACCTTTACGGCTATCACAATACATCTTACGGGCATTCTCGTCCTTTGCCCAGTTTACCTTATCTACCTCCTGAAGGAAGATATTGAGATATTGGATACTAGCACGACCATTTGTCCATCTAGACATAGGATCGTTATTAGCAGTCCAAGAACCTGTAGCCATCTTGAGATAGCCATTTGTCAAGTCATTGCTTACAGCGTCATCTGTAGCAACATCAGTAACACTCTTGGTATTGTAAGGAAGCATCGCATAACCATATCCCAATAGTCCCTGAGCGTATGTTGGCTCATTGTAAATCTCATCCAAACCACGGTTGTTTTCCTCTGCAGGCTCGAAGAGATCTGAGCAAGAAGCCAAAGTAAGCGACATTGCTGCTAATATAAATATATTTTTTACTTTCATTTCTTTCTACATTTTAAAATGATTAGAATGTTGCCTTCACACCTATATTATAATAGCGTGTCTGAGGCGCAGACCCAACGTTCATCTCTAAGACTTCGCGCTCTCCTGAAATGGTAAGCAAGTTAGCTCCGCTTACGTATGCCGACAACCCCTTAAGCCATGTCTTTTGGAACAAAGTACTAGGCAAGTCGTAAGTTACCTGGACCTTAGCCAAGCGGAATGCATCTGTCTTGTACATCCAGAAGTCTGATGTCTGGAAGTTGTTGTTACCATCAAGAGTTGTCAAACGAGGATAGGTTGCAGTCTCTTTGGTTTCCTCTGTCCATCGGTTACGAACTACAGCAGAATATTTGCTATCGCCCTTTACCCACCAATAAGAATTATTCTTGACTCCCCAAGCACCGAAGTTACCGGTACCAAGAGCGAAGAAGGTAAAGTTCTTCCACTTAGCTGTAAGATTGACACCAAGCGTGAATGGTGCTCCGTACCAACCACCCTTACCCAAGAAGACTTGGTCGTATTGGTCTATTTTATTATCACCATTTACATCCACATACTTGATGTCACCAGGTTTAACTGTTCCACCAAAATAGCTTTGGTCTGGAGAATTTTTGATTTCCTCCTCGCTTTGGAAGAGACCTGCGCTCTTGTAGCCCCAAATGCCATCAAGTGCCTTTCCTTGTCTGTTCTGATACTGCTCTACGTTGTTCTCATCTCGTTTGGTAGCCTTGGTTGTATAGTAAGTACCTGTCACACCAAGTGAGAGATCCACATCACCTACCTTCTTATTGAAGTTGGCTGCGAAATCAAATCCAACTCTACGATTATTGTTGTAATTAAGTACAGGCATAAACGAAGCCGCTGGATAACCAGTATTCAAATGAGATGGATAGAATGTTGGCGAAGTGATGAGATAACCCTCCATCGAATTGATGAAGAAACTTGCATCCAATGTCACCAATTTCTGCCACAAGGATGTCTTGAAATTCAGAGACAACTCTTTGCGCTTGATAAAATCAAGGCCTTTGTTCTCACCTCTTAATGAATAGGTGTATTTATCGCTAGATCCATCATACCATCCATAGCCGTAAGCAGAAGTCCAAATACTCTGATAGAGATAGTAGCGATTGTCACCACTTGCTATATCAATATCCTCATTGATAATACTACCTGACACACTAATCATCATGTCATCTACCACCTTGGAATTCTTCAAGAAAGACTCATTCTTGAGTCTCCAACCCAAAGAAAGTGATGGTGAGAGAGCCTCACGATGACCTGGAGCCAACTGGGCAGAGTGGATAGCAGCTAATCCAAAATCTGCGTAATACTTCTGGGCATAATTGTAAGAAGCATCGAATGCAAGATTGGCACTAGAGTTCTTATGATACTGTCCAGACTTCGACTGCTGGAAGCCAGAAGCTATCAACATTGCCGACAGATTGTGAACCTTGTTGAAAGTATTGTTGTAGTTTAACTGACCAGAGAAAAACATGGTCTGGTTATCTGTACTTCCGCTGATGTTCTGGTTGCCAGACTTTTTATCCTCACCTTCCTTCTTCAATGCGACAATCATATCCTTGCCATCGACGTTAGCCCATGTTGGGATATAAACAGCATAGCTATTATCGAAAGAAGTATTATAAGAGGTAGCATAGTCGACTGCGAAATGAGTCTCGAAAGACAAGCCCTTCAACACCTTGTGCAAGTTGATATTGACACCTGTATCAAACTGGAATTGACGACTAGTAAATTTACTACTTCCTGCAGAATAGATATCAGCAAAAACATTAGAGGAGTTTGCCTGAGTACCAGCAAGGAAGTATTTGCCATCTACCAGCTTCGCAACGCTCATCAAGTCCCAAGCAGCCTTAGCATTAGGGGCTATCATATCTGTGGAGATAAGAGGAGCTGCATTCTGTGGAAAATTAGGACGCCAAGTAGAAGCAGCTTCCCAGTAATTACCCTTTGCAGAATGAGAATCATAGAAGGTTGCACTGGAGTTGACCCAAGCCTTAATTTCATCAGTAATGTCTATATCCACATTACCACGAACGCTGAAGCGCTGGGTATTATTATTCTTAGCCTCACCAAACTTGAAATAATCGCCCTGGCGATAATAGTTGATATTGCTATAGAAGTGAGCTCGCTTACCACCACCGCTGATTTCTGCAGTAGCCTCATAACGGCTGTTCATCTTTCTGAGATAATCAGAAGAATAGAAATCGAGATTAGGATAACGATAAGGGTTCAAACCTGCTCCATGATTATAGATGTCCTCTGTAGAATAAAGCTCAGACAGACCATCATTACGACGAGCCTCGTTATAGAGAGTCATATACTCTGCACTGCTAAGATACTCAGGATAAGACTTTGCTACATTCAAACCTGCATTAGCCTGCACCTCGACCTTCAAGCCGTCATTATGACCACGCTTGGTGGTTATGACTACAGCACCCTTGGCAGCCTTGCTACCATAGAGCACCACAGCCTGCGCACCCTTGAGGAAAGATATCTGTGCAATCTCACTTGGTAGAACGTTGTTAGCTTCACGAGGCACACCATCTACCAAGACGAGATAACCAGCGTTGTCGGCATCCATACCCCAGAGAGAATTGCCATTCCAACCACCTACATAACCTTGCATATTGTCGAGGCTATAAGTATGGTAGTTCTTCTTCATCAAGTTCTCTACATCGACTACAGACACACCGCCCAAGATGTCATCCTTGGCTACCTTTCGGTAAGCCACCTGAACCATCTCCTTGTCGGCACTGGCTGTGTCGGATTCGCTTGTCTGTGCAGTCTTGGCATTGGCACCAAGAGGAGCCAAAGCCACGAGACTTGCTACAAAAAGCTTATAATTATATGATTTGAATCTTGAATTCATACTATCATTATTCATTTAGTATTACTAATTTATAATTTTAAACCTTACCAGCCTGGATTTTGATTAAACTCTGGATAGAGCTGAGTCTCCTTGATTGGCAATGGGAACCAATAGTGCTTGGTATCGAAATTACGAGTCAATATCAATTCTCTACGATAATTGGCAACCTGAGCGTCCCTAGGATCATTATTCTTATAGAAGTCTGCACTTTCCACACGGTCAAACTCCTGTGAGAATTTTTGGTTATAAGGAGCCTCTGTCAAAAGCAACCAACGCTGCAAGTCACAAAAACGGAATCCTTCGAAAGAAAGTTCTACCTCACGCTCACGACGGACCTCGTCCATGAACTTATGGTTGTCAGCAACAAATTCTGCAGCAACATGACCAGCACCACAACGGTCGCGAAGTGTATTAATTGCATCTTCTGCGGTCTTACCAAAGTTTGAAGACTTGCCTGAAGCACCACCGAATGCAGCACAAGCCTCTGCATACATCAAGTATATGTCTGCAAGACGCATATATGGCAAATAGCAGTGGAATGCTGAACTCCAGTCGTAATCTTTATCCACTTCATTACAGGTATGAGGTACTAACTTCTGAATGAAATAACCCGTACGGCTTGCATTTGCTACTGGACGCATATTACCACCCGTATATAATTGGCAATACTGTAAATCTGCATACTGACCAGGTGTTCCGTTCAAATACTTAAAACCATCGAAGACGATATCGTGGTAGAAACGGGGATCACGATTTTTGAAAGGATGGGCAGGGTCGAAGCCAGACTTTGGATTAAGTACATACTGACCATTCTCAACCAAATAGATTGGCTCACCGTTAGCCATTCCATAAGCCTCTACAAGGTTGGCCGTAGGTTGGTGAATGACATTATCATGACCAACTACTTTCTGTACCTTAGGACCAAAGACCTTAGAGGTGTTCCAGTTAGAGCCATTAAAATCAGCAGATGGGCCACGGAAGATAGCTTCAACCGTTCCTGGCATTTTCCAGTTCTGCTTCTTGGTATAGAATATATCAGTAAAACAGCTATTGGCATCATCAGATTTCTCATGATTGTAGATGTCTTTGTACTTAAACTCTGCCAATGCATATTGTGTCTGACCAGCTTCCACAAGAGAGAGCAGTTCACCAAAAGCCTCAGCAGCCTTCTTAGCATATTCCTGATCATAATCATAAGTCTTGCCATTCTTGCTGGCACCTGTCTGCGCACCATTCTTCATCAAAGGACTAGCAGCCCAAAGATAGGTTTTACCAAGATAACCAAGAGCCATGATCTTATTGATGCGAAGATCATTCTTACCTTGTGTGGCAGCACCTGCAGAAGTCTTATCCCAATTAATAGGCAACAAATCTGCAGCCTTGCGGAAATCTGCTGCCGCTTTATCAGCGCATTCCTGATAAGAAAGGCGTGGCAAATTCAGCTCGGCATTGGCATCGAGATAAGTATCCACATAAGGCATACCACCAAAATACTCCATCATTTCCTCATGCCACCATGCACGGAAGAAATAGAGCTGACCCTCTATCAGTTTTTTCTCTTCAGCACTTCCTGTCACAAACTTGTCGATATTCTGTAAACCGAGATTACATTTTCTGATGCAATACCATGCATGGTTCCAAATACCGTGTGCAAACTTATCTGTAGAAGTAGAAGCGCCATCACGCTTTAGCCAGTTACCAGTAGTTTCCCATGCACGGAAGTTTCCTAAATCAACCTGATGGGTCATTCTACTATCAGCCTCAGGATTGAAGATTTCATCGTCACCCCAGTTCCATGAAGGACACCAGTTACATTTCTCTTTATCAGGGATACAGTTGTATATTTCCTCAACGAAACCTTGGAAATTACGGAAATTGGCAAAGGCATCGTCTGCAGAAACTGTTGAGTCTGGCTCCTTGTCCAAGTAGTCTTGACAAGAACTCAGCGAAGTACCGAGAGCCAGCGAGACGCATCCCGTCAACAATAATGTCTTTATCTTATTTTTCATCTGAATATTTTTTTTATAATTACAATGAGAATTTAACACCTAAGTTGAAGCGGCGAACCGTAGGGTATGCTCCCAACCAGCCAACACCACCGAGGTTTGCCTCACGGTCATCAGGCATACGAGTCCAGAGCCAGAGGTTATTACCATTCAAGTAAATCTTGAGGTAGTTTACGCCTAATGCCTTAATCCAACCCTTGGTCCAGGTATAAGCAATCTCGACATTCTTCAAACGAATGTAAGAGCCATCATACATATACTGTGTACCATCGGTGTAACTTGAAGCAGTGGCACCCCAACGAGGGAGGATACATTCTGCATTGCTTTGATTCTTATTCCACCAAGTACCAATATTATAAACATTATCAAGCATATTACCAAAGCTTCCCAATCCTACGTCACGGGTCACATTAGTTACTCCATAGAACTGAGCGAAAGCAGAGAACCCCTTCCATTCGAAACCAACAGTAGCATTATAGGTGTTCTGAGGACTACTGCTATAACCTACAGGAGCCGAGTCCTTGCTATCAACAACACCATCACCATTGAAATCGACAATGTAATAGTCACCAACCAAACGGTGATTGTCATTGGAGTCGTGCGCCGGAGAACCTATCAAATCATCAATATTATTGATAAAGCCCTTATCTATATAAGAGCGATACTGATTCATGGCAAATCCTGCCTCCTTTTGATAATTTGGAGTAAGGATGGCATCATCCTTCAAAATTACCTTATTCTTGGCATGGGTCATATTGAAATTACCCCAGAGTCGCAAGCCATTAGCAAACACCTTATTAAGTTTCAATTCCCACTCGTAACCACTGGTACGAACCTTACCTTTATTAATAGTAGGCGCTGTCGTTCCGAAATAAGAAGGAACAGAACGGTCGGAGCCGAAAATCAAGATGTCATTACGACGATCACAGAAGAAATCCAAAGAACCAGTAATCAAGCCTCCCAAGAAACCATAATCAATACCGAAGTTGGTTTTCTTAACTGTTTCCCATTTCACATTATCATTTCCAAGAGTGTTCTGTCGATACCATGTATAGATGCTCTCTGTATGGTCGAGATCCATCGTACTCTTGCCGCCATACGCCCACTGACTCATATACAACCAGCGACGACTAGAATCAAATGGGTCACCTATGTTGTCATCACCAATTTCACCATAGGAAGCACGGAACTTCAACATATCGATGATGTGCTTGTCACGAAGAGACTTCATGAAGTTTTCCTCAGTAATGGTCCATCCGATAGCACCAGAATTAAAGAAGGCAAAACGATTGTCCTTGCTGAACTTTTCTGATCCGTTATAGGCACCATTATACTCGATGTTATAACGACCTGCATAGCTATAGGTAGCACGGAACGCCCAGTCCTCACGGTAAGTTGGCATCACACTACCACGTGCATTCTCCTGACGTGAGAACAAGCCCATGGCTGATACATCATGCTGTCCAAACTTGCGAGCCCAGTTGAGCTGCAACTGATAGTAGAGGTTACGAACAGTCTGGTTATTATCTACAGAACCACCTTCCGTTGACCAGTTCACACCTTGCTGCCAATCAAACTTATTATTTCCTTCAAGTTCTTTACCATAAGTAACCTGACCTGTTTCAGGATCAATATACTTAGTCTGGGCTTCATTATTCAAGTCATTGATACCTCGTCCTGTCTCAACAAAAACATTATCCCAAGAGATAGTACCACGGAAATTCAAGCCTTTGGTTATGAAATCCAATTTCTGCTCAAGGGTAAAGTCTGTATTGATACGAGTGGTTGTAGCCTGTGCTGTACCACCGATAGCAAGATTCTGTGCAGAGTTACTTACATTGGAAGCAGATGGATAGAATCCCCATGTGCCGTCAGAATATTGTGGCAAGAACACATCTGGGGCGATGTTATAAGCACCAGCCCACTGCTGACCAATCTGCCACTCACTATTGCTCATGTTACTCCAAGGAGCTTTTCTTACGCCATTGCTACCAGCCACATTTACCTTCAAAGTAGTGCTACTAGTGATGGCAAAGTCCAAGTTACTACGAACATTGATACGATTGTATCCATAGCCAGAGTTGTAGTTACGACCATTGTCATACTCACGGAAGAGGTCACCCTCATGCACGAAATCAGCAGAAGCGAAGTACTTAACGAATTTTGTACCACCACTCACGTTCACGTTGGCATTATAAGACATAGCAGACTTTTTGAAAAGTGCATCCTGCCAATCCACATTGGCATAACGTTCACGCTGCTCCTGCGTAGTCTGGTTTCGATAGTTGTCTATAAAAGACTGAGGACGAAGATATGAAACACCTTCAGGATAAACGCCCAGTTCACGCTCTACCACTTGGTTGCGAAGCATCAACGCATCATAAGAGTCGTACTTGTTAGGCAACTTAGAAGGAGCTTTCAACGTAGCATTGAAACCAACGTCAATCTTAGCCTTGCCTTCCTGACCACGCTTGGTGGTAACCAAGATGACACCATTGGCACCCTTCACACCATAGACTGCAGTAGCAGAAGCATCCTTCAGTACAGAGATGCTCTCCACAGAAGAGATGTCCACGCTGCTCAGAGGACGTTCAATACCATCAACGAGAACGAGAGGGTCGGAATTGTTCCATGAACTAGAACCACGGATGATAATCTGAGGTTCCTCCTCACCAGGCATACCATTGCCTTGGATTGTAACAACTCCTGGGAGGTTACCTGTCAAGGCTGAACCAATGTCGCTGACACCAGCTGCACGCTCCAAAACCTCACCAGTAGTCTGGGTGATGGAACCTACGACAGATGCCTTCTTCTGCTGACCATAACCAACGACTACAACTTCGCCGATGGCATTGTCGTCTTCGAGGGAAAGTTTGAACTCTCTCTTCGCACCTACCTTTACTTCCTTGGTCTTCATACCTACGTATGTAAATACGAGGGTAGAATTCTCTGAAGGAACACTGATACTGAAATTACCATCTAAGTCGGTGATAGCACCGACACTGGGATTTCCCTTTACTTTTACAGTGGCACCTATCAGAGGCTCACCTGTACCGTCAACAAGATTACCCTTGACCAGGATCTTCTGCGCCTGAGCATTCAGGCTACAGAAAGCACCCACCAAGCATAAGGCTGCTGTCCGTTTCATTGTTAACACTTGTTCAATCATGTTCTATTCATTTTTGATTTATGCTTTAAAAATTTAGGCGTGTACTAAAATTGTTTATTCACGGCGACAAAGGTATGGATTTCTTTCGAAACATACTTTGCGTGGTGTAACAGAAAGTTTATCATTT